>JAEEGL014896565.1_pt1 | contig 12805 bp, 11 predicted proteins | sample 9134231 | NCBI WGS metagenome assembly JAEEGL01 (sample SAMN16246548, study PRJNA631951) | gut metagenome | biome: gut microbiome; feature: rumen; material: fiber-attached | host: Bos | place: Iran: Karaj | collected 2018-10
CTTAAAGCCCGCTCGTCAGGCTGTTAAGGATATGGTTGCTCACAAGATCGTTGACGTACTTGGTTCTAACGGTAAGGCTTAATCATAATCTTCAAGATAAAATACAAAAATCGGAAGTGGCAACACTTCCGATTTTTTATTGTCTTTTTCTAATATGCCCAAATCACATTTTTAAAAATTTTTTAAATGGAACGCATCAGGAACGCATAAGCCATTCATAAGGAACCCTGTGTCCATAAAATATGTGTTATCGACCGAAATGCGGTCCGTAAAAAAATTTTGGAGGAAATTAAATATGTATTTTGATTCAATCGCAAAAATCATTTCCGAACGTACAGGATGTGATGTCTCAACAATTAAACCCGAAAGTAAAATCTTTGAGCTCGGTATCGACTCACTCGACACCGTAGAACTTCTTATGAGTCTCGAAGATGAAATCGGATTCGAAATCGATCTAGATCAAAAAGTAGAAACTATCGATGATCTTGATAAATTCATCCAGAAAAGACATTTACAGAAGGCATAACGAAATGATCAAATCTTCTATTTGCGAGATGATTGGTATAAAATATCCAATCTTTCAAGGCGGTATGGCGTGGATTTCAGACGGAAAACTCGCCGCTGCCGTTTCTGAGGGCGGAGGACTTGGTATTATTGCCGCAGGAAATGCCCCCGGTGAATATGTCAGGGAACAAATTCGTATAGCCAAAAATCTCACTCAAAAACCAATCGGAGTAAACATCATGCTTTTAAGTCCCTACGCCGATGAAGTGGCTCAAGTAGTCATCGAAGAGAAAGTAAACGCGGTTACTACGGGCGCAGGCAATCCTTCCAAGTATATTAAGGATTGGATAGCATCAGGGATAAAAGTAATACCCGTAGTTGCATCTGTAGCCATGGCAAAACTAATGACCAGGCTCGGTGCTGACGCTTTAATTGCAGAAGGCGGCGAAAGCGGCGGACATGTAGGAGAACTGACTACAATCGTTCTCGTTCCGCAAATATGTGATGCCACCACATTGCCTGTAATCGCAGCAGGCGGAATAGGAAACGGGAGAGGTGTCGCGGCAGCTTTTATCCTCGGAGCAAGCGGAGTTCAAATGGGAACTCGATTTTTGAGTGCTTATGAATGCTCAATTCATCCTGTATATAAAGAAAAAATACTGCATGCCACAGATCTTTGTACGATGGTTACAGGAAAAAGACTGGGCCATCCTGTCAGAAGTTTAAGAACTGCTTTTGCAAGAGAATATCTCAAAGCCGAATACTCTGACATTACTGATGACAACCTCGAAAAACTCGGCATGGGAGCCCTTAAAGCAGCAGTTATTGACGGTGACAATGAGAAAGGCTGTTTTCTTGCCGGTCAGATAGCTTCAATCGTTAACAAGGAACAAAGCGCGGCTGAAATAATCAGGGAAGTGATGGAAGAAGCTGAACCTATACTTAAAAAATCCGTAGAATTGGTGGAATAAGAATGAACAACAGTAATAGTTTAAAGGGTAAAATCGCCGTCATAACAGGCGGTTCAAGAGGAATCGGAGAAGCAATTACATACAGACTTGCCTCTCTCGGAGCCGATGTGGCTGTAATATATGCAGGCAATGAAGAAGCTGCAGAAAATGTATGCAAAAAATGCGAGAAAGATTTTAATGTCAAGGCAAAATCATACCGCCTGGACGTTTCTGATTATAACAAAGCAAAAGAAACCGTTTCGAAAATAAAAAATGATTTCGGTACGGTTCATATCCTTATCAACAATGCAGGAATCACAAAAGACGGACTTCTTGCAATGATGAAAGAAGTCGATTTCGATGCGGTTTTGGATACCAACCTTAAAGGTGCTTTCAATATGATACGTCATATAAGCGGCTTATTTATCCGCAATCACGAAGGTTGTATTGTAAATATCTCATCAGTTGCCGGAATAATGGGCAATCCGGGCCAGTGTAATTATTCGGCTTCCAAGGCAGGTCTTATCGGATTGACAAAATCAATCGCCAGAGAACTGGCCCCAAAGGGAATCAGATGTAATGCCATCGCTCCCGGTTTTATTGCCACGGCAATGACCGAAGATCAAACCGACAATCCTCTTTTAGAGAGAATCCCTTTAGGGAAAATGGGAAGCACCAAAGACGTTGCCGATGCAGTTGAATACCTTGTTTTTGCATCATATGTAACGGGCGACATTATAAAAGTAGACGGCGGAATCGCCATGTAAAAAAGTAAGAAAAGAGACTTGAAATGAATAATAGTTTAAAACGAATTGCAGTTACGGGCATGGGCGCTGTTACTCCCGTGGGCAATAATGTAAAAGAAACATGGGAAGCACTTAAAAACGGCAAGAACGGTATCGCACCCATAACCTTTTTTAACACCGATAATTTAAAAGCTAAACTTGCTGCAGAAGTAAAAAACTTCGATCCCTCAAAATACCTTGATGTTAATGAGGTTCTTCGTACAGACCGTTTTACGCAACTTGCTTTGGTTGCCGTAGAAGAAGCCGTGGCAGAAAGTAAAATAAAAGGTAATGTAGACCCTGACAGACTAAGTGTAATATTCGGAACAGGTATCGGAGGAATAACCACTTTTGAGACCGAACACACAAAATATTTGGAAAAAGGTCCCAGACGCGTGTCCCCTCTCTTCGTTCCGATGATGATTGCCAACATGGCATCCGGTATGATTGCCATCAAACACGATTGCAGAGGAAGCGCTATGCCGGCAGTAACCGCATGTGCATCCGGTTCCAATGCTATCGGTGAAGCAATGAGGCTCATACGACACGGTTATTCGGACGCAGTTATTACAGGAGGAACCGAGGCTGCCATATGTGCTTCCGCAATAGCAGGTTTTTCAAATATGCAGGCCCTCTCCACTTCTGATGATCCGAATGCTGCTTCTCTTCCTTTTGATAAAAGAAGAGGCGGTTTCGTTATCGGAGAAGGCGCCGTTTCTTTAATTCTCGAAGAATATGAGCATGCCGTAAAAAGAGGCGCACCAATCTACGGAGAAATCTGTGGATACGGTTCTACATGCGACGCATATCATATAACCGCTCCTCACCCCGAAGCAAGAGGAGGTTCGGGCGCTATGAAACTGGCTTTAAACGAAGCAGATTATACCGAAGATGATGTCGTATACATTAATGCGCACGGCACAGGAACTCCCATGAATGATGTATTGGAAACTCTAGCCATCAAACTTGCTCTCGGCGAAGAAAAAGCAAAAGAGGCATTAATCAGTTCGACAAAATCCATGACCGGACATATGCTGGGTGCGGCAGGTGCAATAGAAGCCTTGGCTTGCATAATGGCTCTTAAGGAAAAAATAATCCCTCCTACACTCAATCTGAAAGACCCGGATGAAAAATGTGACCTGAATTACGTTCCCGGCAAAGCCGTCAAAGCAGACATTACACTTGCACTATCGAATTCACTCGGATTCGGTGGTCACAACGCGTGCCTTGCCTTCAGAAAGGTATCATCATGAATAAAGAAGAAATAATGAAAATCCTTCCGCACAGAGATTCGATGTTGCTTATCGATGATTCGGATAACATTAACGGAACTGCAATAGGACATTATCATGTGCGCGGAGACGAATTTTTTCTTAACGGGCACTTTCCCGATAATCCGATTGTTCCCGGAGTAATCCTATGCGAAATGATGGCACAAAACGCATGTGTTCTTATGCAAGGACGACTCCCCAAAGGTGCAATACCCGTCTATACCGGTCTTAACAACGTGAGATTTCGTTCTCCTGTCAAGCCCGGTGACACAATCGAATTAAAATGTGAAATCACCCGTTCGAAGCATCCTTTTTATTTTGGTAAAGGAAGTGCTTCGGTAGAAGACAGACTTTGTATGTCAGCCGAATTTTCATTCGCCGTCACAGGAGCATAAATACTATGAGCATCAGTCAGTTATACTGTCACGAGATTACGGACGAAAACGGTGCATTAACCGATATAATCACAAATTATCCTTATAACTTTAATTTCGGCTACGATGTCGTAGACCTTCAGGCAGAAAAAGAACCCAACAAAAGAGCACTCGTCTGGTGTAACGTCGCGGGCGATGAACATATCTTTTCTTTTTCTGACATAAAAAAATACAGCAATAAAATGGCAAATGTTTTTTTATCACACGGTATAGGCAGAGGTTCCAGAGTAATGCTTGTATTAAAAAGACATTACGAATACTGGTTTGCAGTCATCGCACTTCATAAAATCGGTGCACTCGCCATACCTGCATCGCATATGCTTACGGTCAGCGATTACACATATCGCATTAACGCATGCAAAGCAGATGCCATTATCTGTACCTCTCAAAACGAAATACCTGAAAAGATTAAAGAAAGTGTATCGGAAAGCAACCTTAAAGTTACACTGTGGTGCGTACAAAACGATATAGACGGCTTTTATAATCTTACCAAACAGACGGAAAAAGCAAGTGATAAACTAAACAGGATTTTGACGCTTGCAACAGATCCGATGCTTATGTATTTCACTTCCGGAACTACCGGCTATCCAAAGGGTGTTATACACAATTATACTTATCCTTTGGCTCATATAATAACCGCCAGATACTGGCAACAAACAGAAAATAACGGTCTCCACTTTACTGTGGCCGAGACCGGATGGGCAAAAGCTTCCTGGGGCAAATTGTACGGACAATGGCTCACAGGCTGCGCCGTGATGGTTTATGATTTTGACAACTTTGAACCGAGGCAGCTTATTAACGTCATAAACAAATACGGTGTCACTTCCTTTTGCGCTCCGCCTACGGTTTATCGTTATCTCGTTCGTAAAGGGATTCCGAAGATGCCTTCGCTTAAGCATGCTTCTACAGCCGGAGAGATGCTTTCTCACGATGTATTCCGTAAATTCCATGAACAAACAGGGCTTACCCTTTGTGAAGGATACGGACAAACCGAGACTGCTTTGCTGATTGCTAACCTTAAAGGGAGAAAAAACTCAGAAGGCTCAATAGGAATCCCCTCTCCTCTTTACAAAGTTGAACTTCACAACAAGGAAGGCAAAATAGCCTCTCCCGGTGAACTGGGAGAAATTGTAGTTGTACCCAAAAATGATGCATCGCAATTAGGAATCTTTAATGCGTATCTCGATAACGACCAGCAGTATGAGTATGTCTGGCGAGACGGCGTATATCATACCGGCGACGCCGCTTATACAGACGAGAACGGCGTATTTTATTTCCATGGTCGTTTTGATGACATTATAAAAACAGGCGGTTTTCGTGTAGGACCTTATGAAGTGGAACATGTCCTGCTCGAGCATCCTGCGGTAGCCGAATGCAGCGTAATAGGTGTACCAGATTCTTTAAGGGGCCAGGCAATAAAGGCTGTCGTAGTACTCGACAATGAGTACTCGCCTTCCGGAAATCTTGAAAAAGACATAAAGGAATTTTGCAACAAGAAACTGGCCGAGTATAAATGGATACGTCTTATCGAGTTCGTAAAGGAAATGCCCAAAACCATAAGCGGCAAAACAATAAAACCCGCTCTAAGAGGATGATTGTTCTTTATGCGTAATTTACTTTGCAAGTTGAAAAGAATAATTAGCTTATGTTAAAATTCTTCATTGGAATCAATACTTCAAAGTCCAAACTAAAGGAATATACATGAACAATACACCCAAAAGAGCCGAAGACATACTAAACTATCAGATTAACGGCTTTCATCAATATATCTTCGACGATAATGTCCACTTATGTTTTGTAAGTAAAAACTTTCTGGAAATGACAGGTTACAAAGAAGACGAACTCCTTGATGAGAGCAAAGATTTATATTCTCTTCTCGTTCATCCCGAAGATTTAAAAGTATATTCTTCTATGATAGAAAAAGTGCGTAACACCGAAGCCGGTGTGACCGCCAAATATCGTCTGATCAAAAAAGACAAGAGCGTTATCTGCGTATCGGATACTTTAACCGGTATTAAATCCGAAGACGGAAAGCTCCTTGTCTCTTCTTATCTTACAGACATTCCTGAATTCAGTGAACAAAAAAGCTACCTAAAAGCTTTAAGCGAAGTTTATGATAAAATCTTCGAATTCAATACGGTAAACAATACTGTTAAATGTCTTTACAGCAACAATTTTTCCATATTCAAACAAATAGAAAACATTCCTCTGCCTCTTGATGAGGCACTCGATAAATGGATTATGGATTCGGTTGACGAGAATGACAGAAATTCTGTTATTTCCTTCTTTTCGGATTTTAGAAACAAAAAATTCTATGAACCCGGCGCCAACCCCCCTCAGATTACATACAGAGCAATGGCGTCAGATCATGTATACAGGCAGTTTGGCGGTGTATTTATTAAGGTAACCGAATCGGAGGAATATTATTGCTGCAGACGAATTCATGATTCCGAAGAAGTGGAAGATCTTAAAAATGAGACTCTTCGCTTAAAAGAAAACATGAAAGACCTTGTAATGAAATTCTCGGACGGATTAGCTGCTTTTGAAGTGTCTCCGGAAGAATTTGTGAAACCTCTTTACGCAAGTGAAAACGTATGCGAATTCTTTGGTTACTCTAATGAAGAATGGATTCCGTTAACCAAGAAATATACCCCTTGGGAAGAATTCGTTTCACGAAGTGAAGCATCTAACGAAGAATTCTTCAGCATTCTTATAAACGGTGAAGCAGAATTTACATATTTTGATTACAAATCGGAAACACAAAGAAAAATACGAGCCGTATGTACTCAAAAAGACATGTATGTAAAATCTCCCAGGTACATAGTCCTGTATTCGGTTGATGAAAATGGAAATAACAGTAAAAAAGTAACAGCCGAAAACCATAACGTATCGATACGCACCTTTGGCTACTTCGATGTGTTCGTAGACAACAGGCCGATAGCTTTCAGAAATAAAAAATCAAAAGAACTCCTGGCTATACTTATAGACAGAAAAGGCGGATTCGTAACTTCCGAAGAAGCCATAGGCTTTTTATGGGAAGACGAACCTGCCAATGCTCTTACTCTTTCAAGATATAGAAAAGTTGCACTTCGTTTGAAAAATACACTTGAAGAATACGGTGTATCGGATATCCTCGAAACCATTGACGGAAAGAGACGCATCGTAATCGAAAAAATTCAATGCGATTTGTATGATTACATCTCCGGCAAAGAAGAATACTCTCAACTTTTCAAAGGAAGCTACTTGACCAATTACAGTTGGGGAGAAACTACTCTCGGAGAATTGCTCAATTCATAGTAAAAAACCGTACATATTTTTCAAAACTGTGTATTGGAGATTATACAATATATTGATTCGAAAAATAGTTTACATAATATACATTATTCACCGAAAATCCGCCAAAACAGTGCCTCAAGGCGCTAAAAGTAAAATTAAATCCAGATTTAACTTTCTGTCTTTTCGGTTGAATCCTCATTTACTTTTTCTTCTTCGGATGCCAAATCTTCATTTTCGGCCTCTTTTTGCTCTTCTTCCTTCCTAGCTGCCTCGGGATCTCTCTCCATTTTCAACATATAGTTGTCGGCCGGCATGGGCTTATCGTACACATAACCCTGTATCATGTCGCATCCTTGCTTAGCTAAGAACTCAACTTGCTCTCTCTCTTCGACACCTTCAGCGACGGTAACCATGTTGAGATTCTTGGCAAGTTTAATTGCTTCGGATACTACTATCTCACCTCTGCCTCCACTGACCTCTCCTCTGAAGAACTCAGCATCAAGTTTTAATACATCAAGTGGCATATCCTTTAATGAGTTAAGAGATGAGTAACCTGAACCGAAGTCATCCATGGAAACCATGAAGCCATATTCCTTGAGTTTAAGGATGGTATCAATCATAACCTTCTTGTCATCGAAGAAGGCACTCTCTGTAACCTCAATCTCGATTAAGTTATGAGGTGTGCCAATCTTATCAACACACTCTTTTATCTGGTAAGCCAGATCGTTCTCAATAAAATGAGCTCGTGAAACATTAACTGATATAGGTACGCACTCATATCCTGCATCAAGCCATGCCTTCTGATCTCTTGCCACATGCTCTATCATATAGTGGTCAATATCGGGAATAGCTCCATTTCTCTCGAGGATGGGGATAAATTCACCGGGATTCTTGAATCCAATCTCATCATCGGGACAATTCCATCTGATAAGGGCCTCAGCACCTCTGAGCTTATCAGTCTTAGGGTCGTACTTGGGCTGATAGTATACGACGAACTCTTCGTTGGCGATTGCCTTTTTGAATCTGTTCATTACTTCCTCAACCCATCTTTGCTCGGATACCAGCTTCTCATCATAGAAAGCAATACCTGAATCGTCGCAATCAGCCAATGTATCTCTGGCTGTGCAGGCATTATTGTACTCTCTGTCGATATCTATATCTTTTCTTCTAAGTATCTTACCATTGGCATCTCTTACCACTTCCATCGGATAAACACCTATATGGAAGGTAAGTCTATGCTGTCCGTCTATCTTTTCAAGCTTTTCGAGTAATTCCTTAACTCTGGTCTCGAGTTCTTCCTTGGTATTGTACTTAAGCATCAATGCAAAGTTAGCTGATGCGTAATGGGAATGAACTTCCGGTTTCTTCTTGGTGAAATCTCTAAGAATCTTATCTACTTTGATAAGCAACTCTTCACCCTCTGTTACGGAGTGGCATATACAGTAGTTACGATACTTAACCAAAACCACATCCATTACGGCATAATTGAACTTTTTCTTAGCCTTTAAGAGGATGCCTCCCTTGGTAGCAAACCACATCCAGTTATTACCGCCGGTAACAGGGTCTGTATAGAATACGGTATTAATCCTCTTCTGGTTTATTACACTGGAAATAAGGTTAATTAGGAGTGCAATTACTATTATGGATACAAGTCCGATTCCTGCTGCAAAGAATATGAATATATACAATGCATCTGAGAAGTAGATCTTAAGATTAGCCTTGCCATAGAATATCTGCGTGCCGTTTCTAACATCAATGGCTATCCATACAGGAAGTTCTACTGAAGATTCGTTGAAATTAATTGAAATAGTATTGTTGTCCTTGAGATTATTCATCAACTTCACTATTTCAATAATTTCAATATTAATCTTGCCGTTTGAATCAATCGAGACAAAATTCTCTGTAGTTCTGTCTACATATATCTTAATATCCTGATTGAGACCATTCCTGGAATCAGCATCACTGTTAATATTTGGAAGAGTAACCCTACCGCTTGATTCTCCCATGGTGTTCTCACCATTTTTATATATTACATTTCCATGAGTATCAGCGATGTAATATGTTCTTCCTTCCTTATTAAGAAGGTCGAATATGCCATCATCCGAAGATGCCTCGTACATCTTGGACATATAAGAAATAGCCTTGTACTCTTCTGTAAACTTGGAATCAACAATATAGCTTACTAACATGCTGGCAAAAGCAGTTATTAAGCCATCGGATAAGATTGCAATAAACACACATATGATAAGAGTTAGCCCAACTCGATTCTTTCTAAGCTTCTGGTATTTCTTTTTCTTTTTTACCTGCTTTTTACGAGCCTTCTCAATCTTACTCTCTTCTTTTTTCTTCGAAGTATCAATAGGCTGGGCCTTTTTAATCTCTTCTTTTACTTCTCTAACGTTTTCATTTTGAACTTCGTTTTTGATTTCTTCCATTTTCATCCTCAAAATAAAATAGTTTTCGAATCAAACCTCATTTTCATTATATGTATTTATTTTACAGCATTAAACTGCTAATTTTGTAAAATAAGTCAGGATAATTCATTATTTTTCTTCATATATATATTAATCATATATTCCGTTATACAACAAAGTATGGCTCCGATTGTGTAACACATTAAGTCTACAACTGAGAAACCGGTTCCTATTATTATACGAAGAAGTCTGTTAGTTATTCCGAATCTATCGCAAAATCCCCATAATTGAAGGAACTCCACAGCATACGCAAATACCAACACTGCTGTCGGAAGTATATACCACTTGGCTGGCTTATCGGGAGTAATGGTTCGAGTTATCGTATATATAAGGATAACAACCAGCACATCGCCCAGGTAATTACGTATCCAGCCTGTCGCAAACATACCAATTATTATTTCTATTGCCAAAAGCAACACGGATGTCACGCCAAATATCAGTCTTTTCATATTTATACACATCACATAATTTAAAACTTTGATTTCCTTTTTCATTTGATGATAAATCGATATGTCACACATAGAAAACTATCGAAATTGGCACGCTTTCAAACGACTATCATATTTAGCAAAATATATTCATCGTTATTTGTTATTATTCGCACAGTTTCAATTATAAAAATAAATATATCATAATCTCTCGGTGTCTTCAATGCGATAGAAAAGCTCAAAATACCTATTTGCTATATCAACTTGCCATCTAAATAAAAAAGAGCAATTTGGCTATCAATCCCTCATTGCTCTTTTTTTGTAATCAAGTTTTATTGAAGTGTAATCATCCCATTATTCATACGCTGGTGCCGGATCGTCATATAACCACCTTATCAACGGCCAAACTCTTCCATCCTTCGCTATGCCTTCAAATGTTCCAAAAATAGTTACATTATCACCCGGTAACACTACGCTTTGATTAACTCTATAATCATAAACAACATATTTATTACCATAAACATCTTGAACATTTATACACTCTTCAAAAACAGCTGTAACAGTCGCTTCGATATGCAAAAATTCTTGGTGTTCACCATATCTAAGCAAGCTTTCATAGGAAACATCCTCATTAACCACTTTAGATTTATTTACTAAATCAAAATAGTTATTTTCTGAAGTTTCAACTTTTATTTCTTCTATTGTTGGAGCACTTGATCCTTCTGCAAATCCTATGTATTCACCAACAACTTTTACATATTCATTAACGGATCGCTTTGACGCTTCTTTTGAGTTTACCCATACCCAACATAACTGTTTATGATTGGTTATTGTAGATATGTATCTTACTAAATAGGCTTCATCCTCAACTTTTTCTATTGTACCATTAACTTTATAATACTGGTTATTGTATTCGCTCTTATGAGTATCCATATAAATGTCGGAGCCTAAAACTTTTGCGTTGTCTATCTTATCTTTTTCTGCTTTTTCTGCCTGTTCTTTAGCCTCATTCTCTTTTGCTTCCTTCTCTGCTGCTGCATTATTTGCAGCATCTATTTTTGCCTGTTTTTCAGCTTCTTTTTCATCCGCAGCCTGCTTTTCCGCTTCTTTTTTTGCTTGCTTTTCGGCTTCTTTTGCTTCTTTTTTTGCTTGTTTCTCTGCTTCCTTAGCTTCTTTTTCAGCTAATGCCTCCGCCTCTTTTTTTGCTTTTTCTTCCTCCGCTAACCTTTCCTCTTCTTCCTTGCGTGCAATATCTTCATCTCGTTGCAAAACCAGTTCATCATATTGTTCTTTATAAGAATCACTTAGATTATCATATATCGATGAAATCTTGCTCATTTCTGAATCTGAAATAGAACTTTTGTCCTCTTTATCCTTAAATATCTTTAGATAAATATTTGCAGCATTATCATAATCACCTTTTCCAATATAAATAGAGTACATATACTCATCTTCTTTTGTACTACTTAAATGCGCTTTCCCAATTTTTTCTATCGCTAAATCATATTGACCTGTATTAATTAGTGATTCAATTTCTGATTGTGTTTTAGCATCCTTTACATTTTTTCCTATTTGAGCAGTACACACACCGGTTGCTAATATTATTGTTAGCAGCGCACATATAAGACCTATAATAGTTGGTACTTTTTCTTTGGTTTTTTTGATCAAAAGAACCAAAGCAATTATTATTGTTGGAATTGCCACTAACACACCCAAGTAGCATAAGCAAAGTAAAGGCAAAGATGCAATACCTAAAATTAAAACCAAATATCCAAGTTTGAATTTTTTCTTTTCCTTTTTTGCAGTTATATTCTCTATGGTTGTATTTGAATATGGTTCTCCATTTATTTCTTCTACAACATTCTTATTGCATTCTGGACAAGCACCTAGATTATCATCATATTCTTTTCCACACTTTGGACATTTGATTAAAGACATACACATTTCCTCCTTGAATTAAGTATATATTTATATCGTCATTATTTGTCGATTATATAACCCATAGATTAGATAATTTATAAATGCCTTATTTTGAAATGCGTATAGAAGTATACTGACAAAGAGGTAATTCTATATGCTTAGACTACAAATTGATCATATTTTGAAACAGAAAAACAAAAGCAAGTATTGGCTATTTAAAAAACTCGAGCCAATGTCATATCAAAATTTCAATAAGATATATACAAACAGCACTACTTCAATAAAATTCGACACACTTGAAAGATTGGCCGACGCATTAAATGTGCCAGTCGGTGATTTGTTTATACAGGAAAACGATAACAAGAATTAGATTCTCACAATACAATTAAACATAATCTATGCTTTAAATCTATCAAGAATTGATTCTAGTTTTTCCCAATTCAAACAACGATGCTTTAGTTGTTTACTGATATTCTTGTTCTTAGTCATCTTATAGAGTTTATTAGCTTTTTTTATAAGTATATCTTGGTTTTTTCTACAATAATTCAGTTGATTCGATACCAATTCTTTATACCTTTTCGTTTCCGTTAAATCACCTGGTTTATTTGAAATATCAACTCTATTTAACAAATCCTTTCTTACCGGAATCATATTATTGATATCCAACACTCCTATGATTTTACCCTTATCATCCAGTATTTTATGAAAATCAATATCGTTCTTCATTTTCAAATGTTTTTCTTTGGGTGAACTAAGTGGAATA
>JAEEGL016261467.1_pt1 | contig 12805 bp, 12 predicted proteins | sample 9134231 | NCBI WGS metagenome assembly JAEEGL01 (sample SAMN16246548, study PRJNA631951) | gut metagenome | biome: gut microbiome; feature: rumen; material: fiber-attached | host: Bos | place: Iran: Karaj | collected 2018-10
GATCTCCGCCGCCCCGGCGCGCAGGGGCGCGCCGCCGCCCAGCAGGATCGCGTCCTCGATGCGCTCGGGGCGCTCGTCGAGGCGGACCGTCTCCTCGAGCTGAACGGCGACCGTCTCCTGCTGCGCGGCGGGGACCGTAAGCGCGGTGCGCTCGCAGTTCATCGCCCAGGCGGTGGAGAAGACGTCGACGACGGCGCCGATCGCCGTCTCGCGCCGCACGACGAACTCGCTGACGGCGGCCAGCGAAAACGTCAGCGTCGTCACCCCGTCCGCGCCGGTGCGCAGCGTCAGATCCTCGCGGACCGGCGAGAACGTCACGGCCGCTTCGTCGCCCGGCAGCAGCGCGTCGCTCTCGACGAGCTGGGAGAACGGCACGCTCCAGCGGTGTCTGCCGCGGTAGACGCCGCGCGCGTCCATCACGGCGGCGCTGACGTCGACGCGCCCGCGCATCATCAGCTTGCCCGGCAGCACACGCACGTCCTCGGCGATCCATTCCGTCTGCTGCGACAGGATCGCGCAGCTCTCGTCCGGCGCATCGGGGCCGAGGCGCAGCTCGTCTGTCAGCGCGAGCTTCTTTTCGCACACCTCGACGATCAGACGGCGTTTTTCCTCCTTCATGCGGCAGAAGACGCGCTCGCCGTCCTCGGGTCTCAGCTCGGCGACGTAGCTGCATGCCTCACGCCTGAACAGCCGCACGACGTCCTGCAGCGTCACGCGCACCGACAGCTTGCGCGGGTTGACGGCCGACGCGCCGACGCCCGTCAGCCGCACGGCGCACAGCGCGCGGTCGCCGTCCTCCATGCCCTCGATCGGCCGGATCAGCGAAAACGGCACGGACGCGCTGACGCGGCGGGGCTCGCGCCCCTCTGTCGATAAGTAACACACCTCGCACCCGACGCTGCCGCTCAGCTTGAGCTCGCCGTGCTCGCAGCTCTTCTCCTGCACATAGACGCTGCCGCGCGCGCAGAGGATCTGCAGCACGTCGGGGCTGACGTCGGGGATGATGACGGTCTGGCTCTCCTCTGTCACGTCGCCGCTCCACCTGACCGCGCCGAAGTGGGACAGCCTGTTTTTGATGATCTCCATATCAGTCCGACCTTTCACGCTTTGTTTTCGTTAAAGGCTATGCGCGCGGGCATAAAAAAAGACCGAAGCCGCTTAAGGCTGGTCGAAAAACTCCGGTTTTCGTCCCGATTTCGGGCTTGCGTCAGACAGCCGTCTGACGCTGTGGCCGCGCTGCGCGCGGGCATAAAAAAAGACCGAAGCAAAGCTTCGGTCACGGCTGGGCGTAAAAAGTTTGAGGTGTTTCAGGCCGGCCTTATGATCGGCCGATCCCCTTTGTTTTTCAGTCCTTTTCATAAAACACGATGTCCATTCGGTCATTGATGTGTTCGACCCTGCCTGTCCGGCGATAACCCATTTTCTCGTAAAGATGTACAGTGCCCTTTTCCTGCAAGATCGTCTCCAGGCGCCAATGATCTTTTCCGTATAACCGCTCCGCCTCTTCAATCGCCTTCTGCGCATAACCCTTGTTGCGATGCTCTTTCATGATCCACATGGGCGATATGCGTTTTCTGTTTCCATCCTTCTTGTCTACGACCCGGATCACGCCGACTTTTTCATGATCCGGCATAATGAAATAGTAGTTCGTCCAAGGCTGTTCAAACCTCGCGGCAACTTTTTCCATTGCTTCCGCTGCAGGACTCGTATCAAGATCCCGATACTTTTCAAGAAGTTCGGAAAAGGCTTCGACCTGCATCCTCCAGACCGTTTCAATGTCTTCCCGCATGACGGGTTTTAATTCTATCTCCATGATCCGTTCACCTGTTTGATTCAGCGAAATCCCGGCGCCGCGACAAAACCGGAGCTGAGAGCTCCGGTCATGCGCATTATTTGAGCAGCCGCCGGATCACCCCGGCGACGGCCTTCGGCATTTTGATGACGACGATCTTCAATGCGAACGCCTCCCCTTCCGCATGTAACACATGAATCAAATCATGCAGACCCATGCGATGGCGGCGCACAGGAGCCAGAACAGCAGCCACAGCGGAAGCAGCGCCGCCGTCACGACGGCGAACACCGCGGCCGCCAGCAGCCGCACGACGACATGCTGCCCTCTCATCCTCTCGCCTCCCCGCATCGGTCGATCTGTGCCATTCTATGCGCGGGGCGGCGCGGACGTCACTGCGCGAGCCAGTCGCTCTTTCTGAGGCGGTAGAGCACGGAGCCGCACACCGTGCCGTCGATCAGCAGGCGCGCGTCGGCCAGCTCGCCCTCGCGGGTAAAGCCGAGCTTCTGCGCCACGCGGCCGGAGCGCGGGTTGAAGTCGAAGTGATAGATCGACAGGATGTCGATATCGGGCTGGGAAAAGGCATAGGCGATCACGGCGCGGGCCGCTTCGACGGCGTAGCCCTGCCCCCAGTAGTCCTTGCCGATGACATAGCCCAGCATCCGCGCGCGCGGGTTGGTGCGCAGCTCGTCGCGATGCAGGCCGAACGAGCCGATGACCTTGCCGCTCCCGCGCAGCTCGATGGCCCAGACGTTGCCGGCGTTGATGAAGCTCTGCAGGATGCCCTGCGACTCGGCGAGCGACTCATGCGGCTTCCAGCCGGCGTTGGGGCCGACGTCGGGATCTTTGGCGTATTCGTAAAAATCCTGCAGGTCGTCCTGCCGCCATGTGCGCAGCAGCAGCCGTTCGGTCCTCAGTTCCTCCATGGTCTATTTTCTCTCCCAATCCTTGATGCGGGCCAGATCTTCATAGATCTTGCAATAGCTCAGGTAGCGCGTGCGCGGGATCAGCCCGTCGGCGACGCGTTGCCGCACGGCGCAGCCGGGCTCCTTGATGTGAGCGCAGCCGGCAAAGCGGCACTTGTCGAAATACCCGGTGATCTCCGGAAAATAGTGCTGGAGCTGTTCCTTGCGGATGTCGTCCTCGCGCGTGATCTCGAAGGCCGAGAAGCCCGGCGTGTCGATGACGAAGCCGTCGCCGCAGGGGAACAGCTCGCTCTGGCGCGTGGTGTTGCGGCCGCGGGCGATCTTTTTGCTGATGCGGCCGACGAGCAGCCCGCGCTCGGGCATCAGGCAGTTGAGGATGCTCGACTTGCCGATGCCGGAGTTGCCGGTGAAGCAGGAGATGCCCTCGCGCGCCAGCGCGCGCACCTCCTCGATCCCCTGCCCCGTGACGGCCGAGGCGCGGATGACGCGGAAGCCGGCGCGGGTGTAGGTGTCGTACAGCTCATCGCTGGGGTCGATGTCGCACTTGTTGAGCACGATGATCGGCTCGATGTCCTGCCACAGCGCGATGACCGTCACGGTGTCGATCAGCGTGGGGTCGGCCGCCGGCGGGGCGCTGGAGGCGACGATGAACAGCCGGTCGATGTTGGCCACCGGCGGGCGCGTGAGGCTGTTGCGGCGCGGGGAGATGGCCGTGATAAGGCCGTCCTCGCCGCTGAGCTCGAAGCGCACGCTGTCGCCCGCCACCGGCGAGAGCTCGCCGAGGCGCAGGCGGCCGCCGGCCTTGCACTCGAAGACCCTGCCCTCGCTCAATACGTAATAGAAGCCGCCGACGCCCTTGAGCACGACGCCGCTGCGCTCAGTGTCTGTCATATAACTCAACGGTCTCCTGTTTCGTCACTCTGCCGTTCTGATAGACGGTCACGGTGTGCGGGCCCTCGGGCGCCTTGAGCGGCACGGTGACGAACAGCTCGTCGGCGCGGTGGGTCTCGTTGTACACGACCTGCTTGTCGACGGCGACCATGACCTGGATATCGCCCTCGAGCTTCTCGAGCTCGACTGAGTAGTTGACCCTGATCTCGGGGATCAGGAAGGGCTTGTCGCCGCCGGTGCTGCCGTTGTTGTCGTCGTCTTTGGGCTGCACGACGGGGTCGGGCTCGACTGCCTTGCCCTTGACGATCTGGAGGTTGACGACGGCGCCCTCCTCGACCTCGGTGCCCTCGGTGAGCGACTGGAACACGACGGTGCCGGGCTCGCCCTCCTCGCTGTCGATCTCGGTGACCTTGCCGATCGAGAGCTTGAGCTCCCTGAGCGTCTCCTCGGCCTGGCGCAGGGTCATGCCCCGGAGATCGGGCACCGTCAGCGGCGGGAACTCGCGCCCCTTGCTGACGTGCACGACGACCGCGCTGCCCACCTTGACGGTGGTGTAGGCCGCGGGATCGGTGTCGACGACCAGCCCCTCCTCCACAACATCGGAGAAGACGGGCTCGGCCGACGATTTGAGGCCGAGGCGGTCGAGGATCACGAGAACGCTGCGGCCGTTCATCTGGCTGTAATCGTCGAGCGTGACGGTCCTGGCCCCGAGGCTGACGGTCAGATGCACCTCGTCGCCCTCGGCGCCGGGCTTGCCAGCCTCCGGCTTCTGCGAGATGATGACGCCCTCGTCGACCGTGTCGCTGTTGACCTCCTCGTCGACGACCAGCTTGAAGCCGGTGTATGTCTCGGGATGTGCCCGCACCTCGTCGTAGACCTTGCCTGCCAGCGACGGGACCGTCAGGCGTTCCGCCGTGTCGTCGTCCTTCCCGCCGAAGGGCGAGAGCATGCGAAAGGCCGCGTAGACCGCGATGCCGAAGATCAGCAGCACGGCGACCATCGCCACGGCGATGGGATTGACGCCGACGCGGTGATCGTCCTCGTCGTCCGCTTCGCGCGTCCTGTTCGGCCTTTCCTTTTCGCGCAGCCGCACGGGCTTCGTCGGCTCGTCGGTGACCGGGATGTCCTTCTTCACGAGGCCGGGATTGGCGATCTTGATCGTGGCGTCCATCTCGTCGGCGTTCTGGCCGGAGGCGCTGTCGAGCACCGCGCTCTCGATCTCGACGGTCATCGTCGGGTCGTTCTTGAAGCGCTCGAGGTCGGCGATCATCTCGGTGGCCGAGGCGTAGCGCCGCGAGGGCTGGGGGCTCATGGCCTTCATCGTGATGGCCTCGAGCGCCTGGGGGATGCCCGCGACATAGTCGCTGGGCAGCAGCGGGATCGAGTTGATGTGCTGGATCGCGACCTCCATCGGCGTGTTGCCCTCGAAGGGCAGGCGGCCGGTCAGCATCTCGTACATCACGACGCCGAGCGAATAGAGGTCGGAGCGGTTGTCGATGATGCTGCCGCGGGCCTGCTCGGGCGAGACGTAGTGCACCGAGCCGATGGCGTCGCCCTTGGAGTAATCCGTCTTGCTGGAGACGTGGTGCGCAATGCCGAAGTCGGCGACCTTGACGGTGCCGTCGCGCAGCAGCATGATGTTCTGCGGCTTGATGTCGCGGTGGATGATGTCGCGGCTGTGCGCGTGCTCGAGCGCCTTGGCGATCTGCAGCGCGAAAAACGTCGTCTCGCGCCAGGACAGCGGCCCGCGGCGCACAAGGTAATCCTTGAGCGTGATGCCGTCGATCAGCTCCATGACGATGTAATCGATGCCGCCGGAGCGCGAGACGTCGTACACGGCGACGATGTTGGGGTGCGACAGCATGGCGACGGCCTGGGATTCGTCGAAGAAGCGCTTGCGGAACTCCTCGTCGCGCGCATATTCGTCTTTCAGTATCTTGACGGCCACATAGCGGTTGAGCCGGTGGCATTTGGCCTTGTAGACGACGGCCATGCCGCCGACGCCGATGACCTCGAGCAGCTCATAGCGGTCGTCGAGTATTTTCCCGATGAGTTTATCCATTCGACTCACCTCACACTGCGATCAAAATGATCGTGACGTTGTCGCGGCCGCCGCGGTTGTTGGCCACCTCGACAAGATTGCGGCAGGCGTCCTCCGGCCGGCCGGACTCGAAGACCTCATACCAGATCTCCGGCTCGCTGACCTGATCGTGCAGCCCGTCGCTGCACAGCAGGATGTATTCGCCCGGCTTGACGGCGCAGTAATACGTGTCGCATTTGACCTCAGGGTCGACGCCGACGGCGCGGGTGATGAGGTTGCGGCTGGGGTGGCGGTGCGCCTCGCCCCGCGTCAGCTCACCGCGCCGGATCATCTCGCTGACCAGCGAATGGTCGACGGTGATCTGGCTCATGCCGAACTCGGTCAAGTGATAGGCGCGGCTGTCGCCGATGTTGCACACGACGGCGCGCCCGTCCGGATGGACGGCGGCGGCGACGATCGTCGTGCCCATGCCCTTGAGCTCCGGGCGGCTGATCGCCTCGTCGTAGACGCGGCGGTTGGCCTCGTCGGCCCCGGCGATCAGCTTTTTGCACACGGTCTTCTGATCCCAGTGCCGCACGCCGCCGCCGAACACCTCGCGCAGCGCCTCGGCGGCCATGGAGCTGGCCACCTCGCCGGCGTTGGCGCCGCCCATGCCGTCGCACACGGCGGCCAGCACGCTGCCGTCGGGCAGCGTTTCCAGCAGGGCGGTGTCTTCGTTGGGACTGTCTCTGCGCGAGACGCCCACGTCACTGGCGCTCCATGTCTGCATCGCCGCTCCCCCTTTCCCTCAGCATCCGGCGGCGAAGCTGACCGCAGGAGGCGTCGATATCGTCCCCCAGATGGCGGCGCACCGTGACGGTGAAACGCCGGCTCTCGAGGATGCTTTTGAACGCTTGCAGATCCTCCTTCGTCGACGGCTCGAGCGGGCTGCCCTCGACGTGGTTGAGGGGGATCAGATTGATATGGCAGCTAAAGCCGCGCAGCAGCTCGCAGAGCTGCAGCGCGCACTCGCGCGTGTCGTTGACGCCGGCGATCATCGCGTATTCGAAGCTGATGCGCCGGCCGGTGGTCTCGAAATAGTCGCGGCAGGCCTTGACCAGCGAGTTGACGTCGTAGCGTTTGTTGACGGGCATCAGCCGCGAGCGCAGCTCGTTCGTCGGGGCGTGCAGCGAGATCGACAGCGTGAGCTGCCGCTTCTGCGCCGCGAGGTCGTAGATGCGCGGGACGAGGCCGCAGGTCGACAGCGAGATATGGCGCATGCCGATGTTGAGGCCCTTCTCATGCGACACGAGGTCGAGGAAGGCCATGACGTTGTCATAGTTGTCGAGCGGCTCGCCGGTGCCCATCAGCACGATGTTCGATATTCTGCGGCCCGAGTCCTTCTGCGCCTCGATGACCTGCAGCAGGATCTCCCCCGCCGTCAGGTTGCGCGTGCGGCCCTTCTCGAACGAGGCGCAGAAGACGCAGCCCATCTTGCAGCCGGCCTGGGTGGAGATGCAGATGCTGTTGCCGTGGCGGTACTGCATCAGCACGCTCTCGATGCTGTTGCCGTCGCACAGTGCGAAGAGATATTTGATGGTGCCGTCGCGGCGGGACTCCTGCCGGGCGGCGATCTCGAGCTTTTCGATGTAAAAGACTTCCGCCAGGCGGGCGCGCAGATCCTTGCCGATGTCGGTCATCTCCTCGAACGACGAGACGCCGAGCGTCAGCCAGCGGAAGATCTGGCCCGCGCGGTATTTGGGCAGGCCGAGCTCCGTCAGCCTTTGCTCCAGCTCCTCAAAGCGGAGAGAATTGATGGGGATCAGGTCGTTCACGCTATCCTCTCCTTTCGAGCAGCGCGATGAAAAAGCCGTCGGTCCCGTCGACGTGCGGCAGCAGCGTCGTATGCCCGTCGATCGCGCGTCCGCGCAGCGGGAACGAAACGGGCGCGAAGTCGCCGTGATCGCGCAGGAAGGCGTCGACCACCTGTTCGTTTTCCTCGGGCAGGATCGTACAGGTGGAATAGAGCAGCCTTCCGCCCGGTTTGACGCAGGCGGCGGCGCTCTCGAGGATCGCGCGCTGCAGCGTGGGCAGCGCGGCGAGCTCTTGTTCGTCCTTGAAGCGGATATCGGGCTTCTTGCGGATGACGCCGAGGCCCGAGCAAGGCACGTCGCAGATCACGCGGTCGAAGCGCTTCTCCCACTGCGGCGCCGCGGCGGACGCGTCGCGGCAGACGGTCCGCACGGCGGTCAGGCCGAGCCTATGCGCCGTCTGTTCGATCAGATCGACCTTGTGCGGGTAGATATCGCAGGCGACGACCTCGCCCTCATTGCCCATGAGCTGGGCGGCGAGGAAGCTCTTGCCTCCGGGCGCGGCGCAGACGTCGAGCAGGCGTTCGCCGGGCCGCGGATCGAGCGCGCGCACCGCGAGCTGCGAGGCGGCGTCCTGCACCGTAAAGCGCCCGTCCGCGAACAGCTCGCTCTTCAGCAGCGGCGACAGCTCCGTGACCGTGAAGGCGTCGTCGAGGCCGTCGACGGGAACGGGCGACGCGCCCGTCAGCGCGAGGCAGTCTGCGATGAACGCTTCCGACGTCCCCCTGACCGTGTTGACGCGCACCACGGCGGGCGTCGGCGCGTTGTCGGCCTGCAGCAGGCGCTCGGCGCCTTCCCTGCCGAACAGGGCGATGAAGCGGCGCACCATCCACTGCGGGTGGCTGTAGCGCACGGCGAGCGTCTGCTCCTCCGTCGCGCACGCGACCTCGGGCAGCGCGTCCCTGCTGCGCGCGGCGGCGCGCAGCACGCCGTTGGCGAAACCGGCGGCACGGGCGTTGCCGGTCTTTTTGATCAGCTTGACGGATTCGTTAACCGCGGCGCTGACCGGCACGCGGTCGAGAAAGACGATCTGGTAGACGCCGATGCGCAGACACTCCAGCACCAGCGGCGAGATCTTTTTCAGCGGCAGGCTGCTGTAACGGGCGATATACCAGTCCAGCAGAGTGCCGTTCTGCAGCATGCCGTAGACGATGTGCGTGCACAGCGCGGCGCGGCTCTCGTCGAGGCCGACAAGGCGCTGCTTGAGAGAGAGGTCGGGCCAGCTCCCGTCGCGGCGAAAAGCCAGCAGCGCGTCGAGCGCCAGCGCGCGTTCATTGTCCATCAGCGCCGCCTTCTGCCGCCGCCGAACAGGATCATCAGGCGCAGGAACTGCGCCAGCGAGACCATCAGCGCCGCCACATACGTCAGCGCCGCGGCGTTGAGCGTCTTCTGCGCGCCGGGCAGCTCGTCCTCGTACAGCAGGCCGGTCTCGGAGATGGCCGCGAGCGCGCGGCTGGAGGCGTTGAGCTCCACCGGCAGCGTCAAGAGCTGGAACAACACCGAGAAGAAGAAGAACAGGATGCCGACCTTGATGAGCGAAAAGGCATTGATGAACATGCCGATGAGGATCAGCGGCATCGCCATCGTCGAGCCGATGCGCGTGACGGGGATGATCGCCGTGCGCAGCTTGATCGGGCTGTAGCCCTGCGCGTACTGCACGGCGTGGCCGGCCTCGTGCGCCGCCACGCCGACGGCGGCCACGGTATCGGCGCCGTAGACGCTCTGCGACAGGCGGATGACGTTCTCCTGCGGGTCGTAATGGTCGGTGAGCTGGCCGGAGACGCGCTCAATGCGCACGCCGTCCACCCCGTTGGCCCGCAGCACGGCCATGGCCGCGTCGGCGCCGGTGACGCCGCGGCGCGTCGCCACCTTGGAATACGTCTCGAAGGCGGAATTGACGCGGTGCTGGGCGATCATCGCGAAGATGATGGCCGGCAGCACCAGGATCAGATAATAGCTGTCGATGAACATAAGCTCGCTCCTTTACTCGAAGACTTCGCTGAGCAGCGCGGGCCTGCCGCGGAAGCAGTCGGCCGCCGCCATGCGTTTTTTGCCGCTGAGCTGCACCTCGCGGATCAGCACGGTCCCGCCCATGGCCTGCACCAGCAGGCCGTTTTTGTCGCAGCGCACGATCGCGCCGGGCGCGGCCGTCTCGCTGCCGTCGAACAGCCGGGCCGCGAAGAGCTTGACGCGCTCACCGCCCAGGGTGCCGAACGCGCCGGGCGCGGGGTCGTAGGCGCGGATCCGGCAGGAGACCTGCGCGGCCGGCCGCTTGAACGAGACGGCCGTGTCCTCCCTGGCGATCATATGGGCGTAGCAGGACAGGCTGTCGTCCTGCTTCACCGCTTTGACTGACTGATTTTCAATTTGTTCCAGAACCTGCAGCAAAAGCCGCCCGCCCAGCGTTGCCAGCTTGTCGTGCATCGTGCCGTAGGTGTCCTCCGGCCCGATGGGCACGCTCTCGGCCAGCAGCATGTCGCCGGTGTCGAGCCCGCGCGCCATCTGCATGATCGTCACGCCCGTCTCGGCGCAGCCGTCGAGGATCGCGGCGTTGATCGGGCTGGCGCCGCGATATCTGGGCAGCAGCGAGGCGTGGACGTTGACGCAGCCGAAGCGCGGCAGCGTCAGCACGCTCTTCGGCAGGATGAGCCCGTAGGACGCCACGGCGATCACCTCGGGCGCGAGCTCGCGCAGCGCGTCGAGCACGCCGTCCTCCCGCAGGCTCGCGGGCTGGTATACGGGGATGTCATGCTGTAAAGCCAGTTCCTTTACAGGCGGCATCGTCAGCTTCATCCCGCGGTTTTTCGGCATATCGGCACGCGTGAAGACCCCCGCGACCTCGTGGCGGCTCTCCAAAAGCGCCCGCAGCGAGGCGACGGCGAACTCCGGCGTGCCCATGAACACGACGCGCATGTTATTCTCCCTCGGTCTCTTCCAGATACTCGTCGGGATCGATATACTCGGTGACGAGCTCGGTGAACAGATGGCCGCCGAGGTGATCGATCTCATGGCAGAAGCAGCGCGCCGTGAAGCCTTCAGCCTCGTACTCGAACGGTTCGCCGAAGCGGTCCTGCGCCTTGATCTTCACCTTTTCGGGGCGCATGACGATGCCGTAGCGCCCGGGGACGCTGAGGCAGCCCTCGGCGCCCTCCTGCGTGCCGCTGGCGGCCTCGATCGTGGGGTTGACGATCTCGAGGAACGTGCCGTCCTCCAGCGCCACGACGGCGCAGGCGCGCAGCACGCCGACCTGCGGCGCGGCAAGGCCGGCGCCGTCGGCCTGCGTCAGCGTGTCCTTCATATCGTCGAGCAGGATGTGCAGACGCTCGTTGAAGTCCGTGATGGGGCGGCAGCGCTTGGTGAGGATCGGGTCGCCCTCGAAGACGATGTTTCTGATTGCCATGGTTTCTTCCTCCGGTATATTCAGGCTAATAATAAAGCGCGTTCATGTCCGCGGCCGCGGTGACGCCGTTCAGCTCGCGGCGCGTGCTGAGCCACAGCAGCAGCTCGCGGATCATGCGGCGGTGCTCGCGGCTGTCGTGCCCCTTGAACGAGACGAGGCAGCGGTATCTGTCGTTGAGCCGCGCGATGGCCGCCGGGGCGGGCCCCAGCACCGGCGCGGCGATGGATGCGTATTTCGTATCGAAAAGGCCCCGCAGCGCCTCGGCGGCGAGCTCGGCCGCGGCGCTGACGCGCATCTCGTCCTCACCCGAGAAGAACAGCGTGAAGACGTCGTAAAACGGCGGGGCTTTGGTGAGCTCGCGCACGTCGAGCTCATAGCGGTAGAACGATTCGTAATCCTGCGCCGAAGCGGCGGCGATGATCGGGCTTTTGGGCGAATAGGTCTGGATGACGGCCCGGCCCGGCTTGTCGCGCCTGCCGGCACGGCCCACGACCTGGGCGATCAGCGCGAAGCTGCGTTCGCCCGCGATATAGCTGCCGCTGCTCTGCGACAGGTCGGCGTCTACGACGCCGACGAGCGTGACGTTGGGGAAATCGAGCCCCTTGGCCACCATCTGGGTGCCCAGCAGGATATCGGCCTCCCCGCGGCCGAAACCGTCGAGGATCTCCTCGTGCGAGCGGCGGCCGACGGTGGTGTCGGCGTCCATGCGCAGCACGCGCGCCTGCGGGAACAGGCGGGCGATCTCCTCCTCGACCTTCTGCGTGCCGGCGCCGACGAGCTTGACGTGCGCTCCGCCGCAGCTCGGGCAGGCGGCGATCAGCGGGATCGAATAGCCGCAGTGATGGCACATCAGCCGGCCGTTGGCCGAGTGATAGATCAGCGGGACGCTGCAGTGCGCGCATTCGGGGACATAGCCGCAGTCGGCGCACATCGCCATGCGCGCGCTGCCGCGGCGGTTGATGAACAGGATCGTCTGCTCACCGCGCGCGAGGTTCTTTTCCATCTCCCCGCGCAGCGCCGGGCCGAGCGAGCCCGGATCGCCGTCGCGCAGACTTTGCTTCATGTCGGCGACGATCGTCTCGGGCAGCGCGGCGTCGTGGAAGCGCTCGTCGAGCGTGTAGAGCGCATAGCGCCCCTGCTGCGCGTGGTAATACGTCTCGACCGAGGGTGTGGCGGAGCCGAGCAGCAGCATGCAGCCGTCCTGCGCACAGCGCCAGGCCGCGACCTCGCGGGCGCTGTAGCGCACGCCGCTCTCCGAGCGGTAGGACGTCTCGTGCTCCTCGTCGATGATGACGATCCCCAGATCGCGGCAGGGCGCGAAGACGGCGCTGCGCGTGCCGACGACGACTCTGGCCAGGCCGGTGCGCACACGCATGTATTCGTCGAAGCGCTCACTGTCGGTCAGGCCGCTGTGCAGCACGGCGACGCCCGCGCCGAAGTGGCTGCGGAAGACGCGCAGCATCTGCGGCGTCAGCGCGATCTCGGGCACCAGCATCAGCGCCGTCTTCCCCCGCGCGAGCGCGCGGCGGATCAGCTCGATATAGACGGCGGTCTTGCCGCTGCCGGTGACGCCGCGCAGCAGCGCGGCGCCGCTGCCCCGCTCCATCTGCGCGCAGAGGCCGTCGAACACGTCCTTCTGGCGCGGCGAGAGGATGAACGGGTGCGAGACCGCCGTCTCGCTCACCGCGCTGAGGTAGCGCGGCAGCGCGAACAGCTCGGCCAGCCCGTTCCTGACGAGCCAGCCGACGTCGGCCGGTATTGCGCCGGTGCGGTAGCACAGCTCCTTTTCCGGCAGCTCGCGCGCGCATATCAGCTCACTGAGCGCGTCGCGGCGCCGTTTGGCGGCGTCGCCGCGGCCGAAGGAAACGCCCTCGGGCATCGCGTCAGCGCGCGCGCGGACGGCGCGCA
>JAEEGL016606301.1_pt1 | contig 12805 bp, 5 predicted proteins | sample 9134231 | NCBI WGS metagenome assembly JAEEGL01 (sample SAMN16246548, study PRJNA631951) | gut metagenome | biome: gut microbiome; feature: rumen; material: fiber-attached | host: Bos | place: Iran: Karaj | collected 2018-10
CCCAATCCCCAATCCCCAATCCCCAATCCCCCATCCCCCATTCCCAATTAAATTTTTAATTTTATCATAAAATTTGTCTAAATAATTTAAAAATAATCTTATTAATTAAAATATAAAAAATATAAATAAATTTTAAATTTAAATATTAATTAATATATTCTTTATTAATTTTTTCTTCAATTTCTTTCTTTAATTTATTTTTTTCTTCAATTAATTTTTTATTTTGTTCAATAATATTTTTTTCAGTTTTTTCAATTCTTTTTTGTGCTTCAATTTCAAATTCTCTTTGTTTTAAATTCCATAAATATCTTTCTTTTTGAGGAATATAAACATTACTTTTATATGGTTTTTGTTTATTCATTAATTTATTTTGCGTTGTAAAATAAAAATTTGGATTATTTGTTATTTTTCTTAATTTTTGTTTAGTTAAAAAATTTTTTCTTTTAACATCATCATATTTTGAAATTTCATTTAAAAATATTTGTTGAACTAAATATAATAATTTAGTATAATTTGAATAATTTACATAATTATATTTTTTAATTTCATTTTTTAATTTTGTATCAAATAAATTTATATCATATTGTTTTTCATAAATAAGTCTATTATATTTATCAAATAAATCTTTTTTTAATTTATGTAATAATTGATTTTCTAATTTTTGAACATTATAATTAGACATCGTTTTAAAATTTAAAGGACAATATTGTAATGTATCTTTTTCCATTTAAATTATTATTTTTTATTTTAATATTTTTAATACTATAATTTTTATTATGTTTTGGGGATGTAAAATTAAAGATAATAAATCTGTTAATTTAACATCAAATGGCGATTGTATTTTAACAATAAAAAATATTTGCTTAAAATATTCAAATAAAAATGATGTAATATGTTTATATTTAAAAAAAGATAATAATAATGATATATTATTAAATCAGTTAAATAGTTCAAATAAATTATTTAAGAAATTAAATATTGTAATTGATATAAATAAATATAAAAATTATAATTTATATATTAAAGGTGGAAAAGCTGAAATTCATTTAATTGGATGTTTGCAATTAAAAAATAAATCTGATTATATTAAAAATTTAAAATTATATAAAAATAAAGATAAAAATATTGAAAGTAATAATAATTTAGATGATTCATTTGATTCAAATAATGTTGATAAGCTATTAAAACGCAAAAGATCTTTATCAAATTAATTATATTTAATTTATTTTATATTATATAAATAAGATAAAATAATACAAACAACAACATTTATAAAAAAATTAATAACCAGCTAAAAACCCAGGAATTTTTTGATTATTTTTAATTAAAATATTTTTCAAATCATCAAAAATTGGCCAATCTTCCGGAAAAACTATACTTTTAGCACATCCTTGTTTTCCACATCTTGCAGTTCTTCCTATTCTATGAATATATATATCTATATTATTTGGCATATCAAAATTTATAACAAAATCAACATTAGGTAAATCTAATCCTCTACTTGCAACATCGGTTGCTAATAATAAATTAATATTTCCTTTAATAAATTTATCTAAAGCATTAATTCTTTCATTCATATTTAAATCACCATGAATTAAACAAGCTTTATAGTTATTTTTAATTAATAATTTATATAATTCTTTAGTATCATTTTTTGTATTAACAAAAACTAATACTTTCCCTATAATATTTTGTAATATTTGATGAAAAACATATAATTTATCATTAAAATCGGATGTTTCTATATAATAAAATTGTTGTATAACATTTGCATTAACTGAATCATCTTCGCCTAATTTTTTCCCACTTGTTATATATAAATAATTAGGTTTTATATAATTATAAACCATTCTTAAAACTTTATTAGGAAAAGTTGCACTAAACATTAACATTTGAATAGAATCATCATCTTTCATATCAAAATTAGTAACAATATTTTCTATATCTTTTTCAAACCCCATATCTAACATTTTATCTGCTTCATCTAATATTAAATATTTAACCATTTCGAGTGATATAATTTTTTCATTTAAAAATTGTATTAATCTTCCAGGAGTACCTATTAAAATATCACATCCATCTTGAATATTATTTGATTGTTCATAAACAGAATCTCCTCCATAAACCACTGTACATACTATATTTGTTTTATATAATAATTTCATAGCCTCTTTATAAATTTGTATTGCTAATTCTCTTGTTGGAATAATAATTAAAACTAATGGATAAGATTTTCTTTTTTTTTTAATTGTTAATTGAAAAAATTCATTTTGATTATTTAATAATTTTATACTAATTGGTAATAAATATGCTAATGTTTTTCCACTTCCTGTTTGAGCACATCCAACTAAATCGTAATTTTTTAATATGTTTGGAATAGCTAAACGTTGAATATTTGTCATTTCTTTATAATTTAATATATTTAAGTTATCACTTAAAATTTGTGGAATGTTTTTAATTTCTGTAAATTTTTTGTATTTATTTTTTTTTATTAAATTTCCTTCTGAATCATATAAATTTAAAATTAAATTTGTTTTATTCAAATTTTGAACATCAATTTTTTGATTATTTTCTGAATTTAAAGATGATAAATATTCTTCAATATAATTTTTAGCTTCATCATTAATTAATGAAATTAAATTTTTTCTTTTTGGATATCTATTTAAAAAATAATCTTTTTCCATATTTTTTGAGAAAAAATAAAAAAATAATTTTAATTTATAAATTTTTATTTCGAAATTTATTGAAAAAATAATAAATAATAACACTTAAAGAATAAAAATATTTTAATTATAATATTAATTTTTAATAAATAGTAATAATTTTATTTATAAAAAAGATTATTTATAAAATAAATTTTATTTTATTCATAATTATTAAATATTTTTCTTTCTCTTGGTAATTTTCCTTTTAAACTTAAATTAAAATCTTTTAATTGATTATTTCTGTTTGGTTTAAAAAATTTTATATATTTATTTTCTTCAAAATCTTTTATTTTATTATTATTTTCATTTCCCCATTTATTATTTCTCAATATTTTTAAATTAAAAAAATTTAAATCTAAAGATTTTAAATTTTTTTTATGTTTATTTAAATTTCTTTTAAAAATATTTTTTTCATCAAATAAATTTTGATTTTCAATCTTTTTTTCATTATTATCTTCAAAATTTATATTTAAATCTTTAATTGAATCAAATTCACTTTTTAAATTAGTAAATCTACTGTTCATTAAATTAGAAAAATTTCTTGATAAAGCAAAATCATTTTTAAAATCTTTATTTAAATTATTTTCAGAAAAAATATTTTTTTCACTATGATAATTATTATGATTATTTTCATATAAACTATTATTATTTTTATTATTTAATTTATTTTCATTTGCTACTGTATTAAACATTACATTATTATTAATATTAATATTATTATTACTTCTACTTGATAATAAAGGATTACTAAAATTACTTAACATTAAATTATCTAAACTATTTATTCTTTCATGAAGTAAAGTTTTATTTTGAATTGGAACATATTCATTTAATATTTTGTTATAAGATTCATTTGAAAATTTATTAAATATTTTTTCAAAATCTTTTCCTCCTGTTTTTACTTTTTTATTTTCTGTTATTTTAACTCCTATACTAGGTAATATTAAATTAAATGAACTTCCTACAGGTTCAAAAATATGAGATTTATATTTTAATTTATTTGGAATATATTCTTCAATTTTATTTTTTATTATTTCTGAATTGTTTATTATTATTGAATTTTTTTTTATTTTATTGTTATTATTATTATTATTATTATTTATTGGATGTAAATTTGGATTAGAATTATTAATTTTTAATGATGGATTATTTATTTTTTTTAATTTATTTTTTGATTTTAAATCGATTGGTTTTGATGATTTTATTTTATTTTGTAAAAGATAAAATTCGTTTTGAAGTGAATCAATATTTAATTTTTTAAAAGTTATTATTTTTCCGTTTGAATCAAAAGAATATTTTGATGAATCAAACTTTTTTTCTTTTTTTTCCTTTTCATTTTTTTCTTTTAATTTTTTTTCTTGTTCAATTTTATTATTTTGAATTTCTATTTTTTTTTTAATTTGATTTTCAATAACTTCTTTTCTTAAATCATTAACATTTTCAACTTCATAATTATCATGATTAAATTCTTTATTTATATTAGGTATTTCAAAAAAAGGAAGATTATCTAAAATTTTAATTTTCTTTTCTTTTTGTTCATTAAGTTTAATATTCTTTATTTTAATATTTTTTTTATTTATTTTAATTTTTTTTTCTTTTGAATCAATATTTGATTTATTTTTATCAAGAAAAGATGTAGTAGAATATTCAAATTCACTTTCAATTACATTGTTATTATTATTATTATTAATATTATTTAAATTTTGTTCTTCGGGATTGAAATTTAAATTTATATTTAAATAATTACTTTGATTTCTATCTATAAAATTTGTTTTTGGTTCTTCAATTTCAATCCAAGTATTTTTTTTTATATTATTAATATTATTTGAATAATTTATTTTTTTATCATATTCGATTTCATCAGAAATGTATTTTATTTTTAATAAAGTATTTAAAAAATTTTCTAAATAATAATAACATAATTTATTTTCTTTAATTTCTAAATATTTACTATTTGCTTTATAAAATGCATTTATTATTAATTTATCTAATATTTCTTTAGCTATTAATTCAGCTGAAATTGGATATTTTTCAAAAGGAATTTTATATTTAAATTCTTTATAAACATTAGTTAATAATTTTTTAAAAGTTCTTTTTTTATCTTTTTTTTTGGTGTTTTCATTAGAAAATTTAATTGTTTTCTTTTTTTGTTTATTATCTTTTTTTTTCATAAAATAATTTATTTAATAAATAAATTTTATTTTTAAATATATTAATAATATTATTAAATAAATTATAAAATTATGAAAAATAAATATTTGTATTTGTTAAATCTCTTAAAGCATCTTGACCTTCTTCGCTTAAGCTATTTTTAATTAAATTTAAATAATAATTTGTATATTTTTCTAAAAAATCTTTTATTATATTTTTTATTATTTTTGATTCAATTCCAATTCTTTTATATTTTTCTCTATAAATTTTTTTAAAAAATAAAATAATATTTTCTATATAATTTGGAATTTCTAAATAAAAACCTTTAAAATAAGCACCTAAAACATATAAACTATATTTACTTGTTTTAAAATAATTATTTAATTTATGATTATTATTATTATTTAATAAAAAATCTTGAATATTGTTTATTAATTTTTGACTATTTTCTGATGATAAACTATTTACATAAAATACTAATAAATTATTCATAATAAATTCTCTTAATTCTTCAGATTTACAATTATTTATTAATGAAAATATTAAAAATAATATTTCATTATCAGAATCATCAACAATAATTTTATTGAGATTAAATTTAAGTAAATTTATTATAAAATCTAATAAAAATTGAAATTGATAATAATTATATTGATTTTTATCAAAATTATCATTTATTATTTTTAAATATTCTTTTATTAAATTTATATCAATATTTATATTAAAATTATTTCCTATATCAATAATAGTAAAATCATTTAAATAATCATCATCAAAATTTTCTGAAACAAACATTAATATATTTATTAAATCATTAGGATATAAAATGAATATTTTTTGACAATAAAATACAATGTTTATTATTATTTTTTTTAATTGATAATTTACTTCAAAATTTTTCATAAAATAATTTATTAAAGAAATTATTTCACTTTCATAATTTAAATCACATTTTGAATTATCATATGTAATATTCATACAAGAAAATAATAACATTTGAATTAAACTTGAAATTCTATCTTCTTTATTTATTAATTTTTTTTTGTTATTTAAAAAATTTTTTATAATATTAAATTGAGTTGTAATATTAATATTATCATTTTCGTTAAGAGTTAATTTTTTATTATTTTCAAATATAAAATTTATTTTTGTTACATTAAAAATTGTTCCAATAATATCAAACATTTCAATAGCTAATTCATCGCCATATTTAAAATAAATAAATAAATTTTGTTCATTTTTAAATAAAGATAAAAATTTATTTATTGAACAACTACTAATAATAAAAATAAAAAATTTTATTACTGAATTATCAATAAATTGATTTTTATTATTTGTATAAAATTCCAGAAAATTATTTAAATATAATTTTATGTCTTTTATTATATTTTCATTATCATTATCGAAAATAATATTTTTTTTAATTAAAGCTGAAAAAACTTGACAAATTATTGAAATTGAAATTAAATCATCAAAATCATCTTTTATTTTTTCAAATAATTTATACATTTCATCTAAACTTATATTAATTTTATATATTGAAAATATATGAAATAAAAATTTATATTCCCAATATTTATTTATAGAAGTTAATGTGCTTGAAGGTGATTCTTCTTTTGATATTTTAATTAATTGTTGATTGCTTATTAAATCTTTTGTGTATAATAAAGATTTTAAAAATGATTCAAAATTATTTTGAAGAAAATCTTTAATGTAATTATTATTTATATCAAAATCTAATTTTTGTATATTTCTATTTATTATATATATGTAATCTTTAGTTATTATTAATTTATTTTTATATATATTTTTTATATAATTATTTATTTCTTCTTGTGATAAATTTTTATATTCAGTTATTGAATAAACATAATTATTTTCAAATTTACATTGTAAAATTATTGATAAAATTGATAAACAAATTTTTTTTTGATTTAAATTTTCGTTTGTAATAAATGTATCAAAAATAATATTTTCAAATTTATTAAAAAATTCATAATCAATTTTTTCACTTAAATCACATAAATAAATAATTAAATCAAATATAAATAATGTTAAATTTTGATTTGTTTTTTCGTTAAAAAAATTTTTATCTTTAAATTTTTCAAAAAAATATTTTTCTAAATTTTCAAATATTTTATATTTAATATTATTTTTTATTTTTTTTCCTTCAAATTTTATTTCAAATGAAATTAAACTATTTATTCTATTTTCAATTAATCTTGTTGAAACAGGTAAAAAATTTTTCTTTTTAAATAATTTTTTTTCCATTATTGCTAAAGCTAATAAAATATTATCTTCTTTTAAATAAGTAATTAATTCTATAAAATCAAATAAAATTTCAGGATATTTTTCTAAATTACATGAAATATTAATTTCAGCAAATATTGAATAAAAATAAATCATATTTAAAACCATATTATCATTTTTAAATGATTTATTTTTTAAATATTTTTTTTTAATTTTTTCTAAATAATATTGATATATTTCTTTATATAATGCATATAATTCATCTTTATTTAAAATATAATTTATTCCTTCCAAACTTTCATATAAATTTTCTTTAAATTGATGATCTAAACTATAAATAAAAATATTTTTTAATATTTTTATTTTTTTTATATATAATTCTTTATTTACTAAATAATTATTTTTTATTTTAAAATATCTAAGCATTCCAACATAAAAAAATTGATGATTTAATAATTGATATAAACCTATATTTTTTTTATTTATATATTCATAATATAAATCTATTTTCTTTAAAGATGAATTGTATTGACTTAAACTATTTTTTGATGGATCAATTGTTTCACTTAATAATAATTGAATATATTTTTTTAGAATATTTTGATTTTTTATTAATTTTGTTTTATATAAAAAATTATTATATAAATCAAAGGTGGTATTTAATATATCTTCTTTTATTTTATATATTTCTTTATATTCTATATTATATTCACTTAAAAGATAAGGATTATCAATAGCTTCAATGAAAATTTTTGATAGTTTTAAAAATAATATTATAATATCAATTAATGTATCATTTGTTTTATTTAGTTTTGTTAATAATATATTTATATCATTATTATTATCTTTATCATTATAAATTAAACATATTTGTTGCATATATTGTAAATAAGGTAATATAAATATATTATATATTTCAATTGTAATATTAATATTTTCTTTTGATGGTAAATCTATTTTAATAAATTCATTGTCTATTTTTTCGTTCATTATTTTTTTACTTAATAAATTATCGATTAAATTGTATATAATTATAATTGATATTTTTTGATATATTTTTTCTTTTTGATTTAGATATAAAGCACAAAAATCAAATAATTGTTTTTTATCTTGTTCATTTAAATCAAAATTAAAATCTAAACAAGAAAAAAATTCTTTGTAATAACTTAATTTTTTTTTATTAAATTCTTCAATAGAAAAATTTATTTTAGAAAAATCATATTTTATTATAAAATGATTATTAATAACAATATTTTCATTAATGTAATTATAATTAACTAAATCTGCAATTGTATTTTTATAAATTTCATAAAAATTTTCACATATATAACAAATAAATAAAAAATAAACAGATAAATTTTCTTTACTTAAATTATTATCAATATGAAAATTAAATAATTTTTTTTTAATATATAATTTATTTTTTTCTGGATTTAATTTATAACTTAAATATAAAAAATCAAAGAAAAAAAATTGTATATTATTACTACTAATAAAATCAAATATTTGTAAAATTCTATTTAAAATTTCAATTGTAACTTTATAAATACTTAATTTAATAGAATCATAATAAGATTCGTTATAATTATTTTCTAAAAATAAACACATAATATAATTTATGAAATATAAAATATTTATATTTTGTTCTTCATTTGCACTTGTAATAAAATTAGGACATAATAAAATAATTTTATTTAAAAAATTTGAATATTTTTTATTTTTTATATTATTAATATTCAAAAAAATTTTAGAAAACGCTGTTAATTTAGTAATAAATTCAGAAAAATTATTTTCTATTTCATTGAATAATAATTCATAAAAATAAAAAATTTTTTCATTTAAATTAAATTCATAAATTGTGCTTAATTGTTCCATAATTAAAAAACTATCTTCTTCTTCATCATAATAAAACAAACATTTCAATATTAAATTTAAAAATTTATTAATTAATTTTTCAAGTGTATTTCTATTATTTTCATTTAAAACATAAAATTTTTCAATTTTTAATTTAGTAATATAATTTATTTGTTTTTCAAATAAAATAGTTTTAATGCTATATAAAATTTGAAATAAAATAGTAACATAAATATTATTTTCATCATTGAAATTTTCTTTAATTAAATTCAAATTTAAAAAATCGATAAAAATTTTTGAATTATTATTAATAATATCTTTAAATTCATAAAAATTTTGATGAGTATTAATAAACACAAAAATCCAACACATTGAATAAGAAATTGTATAAATTTTTTTATTTTTATTTTTATTATTTTTAATAATTTTCTTTTCATTAGAATTCGAAAAAAAATTCATTAATAATTCAAAATATTTTAATATAAATTGTTTTTTATCTATAAATAAATCTTTTTTTTCTTTTAAAATATCTTTAAATATACTTAATAAACTATTCGAAAAATCTTTTCTATTATTTAATAAATTAAAAATATTTTCTTGAAATTCTTTGTCTTCAGCATAAAATTTTCTAGGTAAAAATAATAATATTATATCAATAGCAGTAATAATATCTTTATTATTCATTGAAAATAAATAGCGATAAATTATTTTTTTTAAATAAATATAATCTTCTTCTGAATAAAAAAATAATTTTTTTGCTGTTAAAGCAAATGAATAAATCGTATTAAAATAATTATTTTTTTTTATTGCTATTAATGTTATACAAACATTTTGAGATAATGATAAAAACATATCAAATATTTTATAATAAATTTTCCAATTTAATTTTATATTAATAAATTTTTTATATGTTTTTAATATTTTTGATAAAAATTTTAATAATGTGTTTGTATAATTAATGTCCATGTAATTTTCTATTATTATTTTATCTGTGATTTCTATTATTTTTTCTATTATTTTTATTGGAATGTTGTGATATTTATTTAAAAAAACATAATTTTGAATAAAAGATAAAATATCTTTTTTATTATTATTTTTATATGAATTTTCATATTCTTCAATTAAATTTTTTAATATTGATTCTTTTTTTTTTTGAATTAATAATAAAAAATTATCACTTAAACTTTTTTTATTTAAATAATCATATTCAAATACATCTTGCATTAAATAATAAATAATAATTATTATAATTATTATTTTTAAATAATTAATTATTATAAAATAATAATAATAATAATAATAAATTAATAAATTTTATTTCTCATATTGTTCAATCTATTTTCAATTTCTTCTTTATTTTCTTCTATTTCTTTTTCAACATTTTTTTTTCCTTCTTCTAACATATAAAATTCTTCACATAAATCTCCATCAATAATTCCTTTAACAGGTCCATACATGCTTCTATAAATTATATGTTCTCTTCCTGATAACAAATCAACTTCTACTCTTAAAACCAATTCTAAATGTGTAAAAAAATCAAATTCTTCTCCTGTTTCAAAGGGAATAAAAACTCCAATTCTCCCTGAAATGGTTGCATATAAAATAACATTATCTTTCTCTCCATTTAAATTACATTTATTTATATATGTTATAACTTCGCCTATATGAATATTATTAATTAATTCGAATTTATATGTTGCTCCTCTTAAAAATCCATTTTCCCATTTTTGAACACTTCCCATTGGATCATTTTCATTTTCAATGTCGCAATCTTTGGGAATTCTATAAATGAAAAAATTTTCGAATTTATCGCAACATGCGATTGTGTCGTAATCTATAAATATTATGCTTATTATATATCTAGTGAATATATCATCACATATTATGTAAAATTGATTTAATGATAAAACATGTTTAATTAAATATATTGAATTTTTTAATGTTGAAATTATTATTCTTGTTCCATTTGTTATTATTTTATTTATTTGATCGGGAATTTTTTTTGATTCGCATTTTAGTAATAAATTTTTTTTACCGATTTGATATAAAATTAATTTATTTCCAATGCCACATAATAATTTATTTTCAAATTGCGTTATTGCTAATGGAATGTCATTAACTTTTTGTTTTATGTAAAAATTTATTTTATTTCCTTCGTTATTAAATTTAAATATATAAATTGAACATTCAGTGAAATTAAAATGAGGAGTTTGTGTAAAATTTTTTATACTTCCAATTAATAATAATTCATCTTCGATAATAAATTCGTTTTTATTTGTTTTTATTTCATTTTCATTATTTTCATTATTAATAGATTTTCTTTTATATAAAGAAGCTGAAATAAGAGCTTCATTTTGAGTAAATTCTATTAAATCGGTTGTTTCCATTTGAAATGGGTCAAATATTCTTATTAAAGATGCCCATTTTCCATCTGGACAAAAAGGTTGTGAAAATTCTTCAATATAATTTGTGTTTTTTTCTTCGTTTTTTGTTTCTTTTTCTTCATTAATTTTATTGTCATTATTATTATTATTTTTTTTTTCTTCGTTTTCTTCTAAATCAAGGTCGCTACTTTCATTATCATTATCATTTAAATAGTTATTTTTATATTTTTTATTTAATTCTTCATTAAATGAAATTTTTTCATCTTTGCACATTGAATGATTATCACTTTCAATAATAATTAAATAATTATTAGAATTCATTAAAATTTTTTTTGGTGTGTATCTTAATTTAATACTATTATTTTCAGAGATTTTTTCAGTTAATTTATTAAATTTACATATTTTTAAATTTTCATTATAAATTCCAATAAAACCATTATTAATATTTTCATTATTAAATTCACATAAATAATCAAAATTAACTTCATTAAAAATTTCATACACTAATTTATTATTATTTTCTTTATAAGCAAAAACCGGTCTTGTATTACCAACAATAATTAAATTATTTTTATTATTAATATTAAAAATATTAACAGGTTTATTACCTAAATATTTCATAGTCATATCATTATTAATATTTCCAGTTATTATATCAATACTACTTTTAATTAAAAAACCATTTTTTAATCCAATAAAAATATCCAAATTTTCACTTACAATATTATTATTATTATTATTAATATTAATATTATTTAAAAATTTTATGCAATTAACTTCGCTATTTAAAATTTGAATACTTATTTTATTTAAAATATTATCGAAATCTAATGATAATATTCTTATACTTAAATCTTTACATGCTATTGCTAAATATTTACTTTTTTTATATATGTTCATTGGACTTAATTCTATGTATGTTATTTCGTTATCGATGTATTTTATTTCAGGATTTAATAATTTTCCTTCTTCTCTATCTAATTCAAAAAATAATATTTCATTATTTTTTAATGCTATTGCGATTTGTTGTAAATTCGCACTTGCAAATAAAATTTCGCTTGAAGCTTTATAAAAATTTTTTTTGTTTTTTATATGAATAATACCATTTTTTATTATTTGAATATAACTATTATCAATTAATTGTGAAACTAAAATTGTTTCGAAGTTTTTTTCAAATTGAATTTTATTACTTTCGAATATTTTATCGTTAATTTCTAATAATAAAGTTGCGTTTATGAAAGAAACAATAATGAATGAATAAAATAAATCGGAAATTTCGTTTTTTAATGAAAAAACTTTGATTGGATTTCCAGGCAAATTAGAATCTACAATAACATTAACAGAAAGACCAAAATTTAATATTTTTAAATAACTTTGATTTGCTCTTCCTAAAATTGAAAAAATTTGCGGATAATTTGAAGAATAAATTTCATTTGTTATTATTGAATCTAAAATTGGAAG
>JAEEGL016723553.1_pt1 | contig 12805 bp, 12 predicted proteins | sample 9134231 | NCBI WGS metagenome assembly JAEEGL01 (sample SAMN16246548, study PRJNA631951) | gut metagenome | biome: gut microbiome; feature: rumen; material: fiber-attached | host: Bos | place: Iran: Karaj | collected 2018-10
CATAGTTGTCATATAGACCCGCATTCGGAAGTTCCACAATATCGCACCACTTTGAAGAAAGCGCATCCACACTTAACGTCAAAGTCTCTTCACGTATAACCGCAGCATCGGGGGGTCTAAGCTGCCACTTAACGACTGCCTTTTTTGCATTCAACGTCTCATTGGTTACATTGAGGCGGATGGATTTCTTTACATCAAACGGCTCGGCATTGACATTCATCGTCTGAGTGAGCAGTCCTTCTTCTTCGCAGGATATTGCAAAAGGCGAGAAGAATCTCTTGGCATAGTAGTGAAGTGCCTTCCATCTTCCGTAATAATCTATCGAGGACCATGAGGCAACGGGCCAACAGTCGTTAAGCTGCCAGTATACCGTTCCCATACATCTGCCTCTGTTTCTTCTGAAATGTTCCACACCATATCTGATCGCTTCGGCCTGCAAAAGCTGTGACGCATATATAAGAGTATCCAGATCATTGGGATACAAAAAAGTCTGCTCCATATAGTTCATGATCTTTCCATTGGCAGCCGCATTCCTCTGGTGTTTCTCCATCACATAAGAAAACACGTTGCGGTCCTCAGGAAGAGTAAATGTCTCAACCGTCTTAATTGACGGGAACGACTGGAACCCGAATTCCGACAGATATCTGAAGTAGAACTTCCTGTATTCTGTAAAAGGCATATTGCCATGCCAAACTTCCCAGTAATGTACATCGCCTCTGTTGGGATCGTTCGGTTCATCAAAACCGCCTCCGCATGAAGGAGACGCCGGCCAGTAGAATCTGTCGGGATCCTCGGTCTCCAGAAGTCTGGGAAAAAGATACTCATACATCTTCACGTAATCGCTCTTTATCTCATTTTTGGCTCCCCAGCCACCCTGGCTGACAAACTGTTCCATCTCATTATTGCCGCACCACAGCCCAAGACTCGCATGATGAGAAAGCCTGCGGATCTGATCCTTTAATTCAGCAAGTATGTTATCTTCGAAATCTCTGGTCAGTCTGTAGTTGGCACATGCAAACATGAAATCCTGCCATACTACCAGTCCCAGTTCGTCACAGATATCAAAGAAATAATTCTCAGGATACAGGCCGCCTCCCCATACACGTATCGAATTAAAATGTGCCGTGACACACTGGTTTAAAAGATCCCTTGTTCTGTCGGGGCCCGTCCTTGCAAGTATATTGTCTTCCGGAATATAATCCGCACCCATGGCAAAATATTTCACATTATTTATGACATGTGCGAATTCATTGCCATACTCATCAGCTGCAGTGCTCATCTCCATCTTACGCAGGCCTATGCGTTTTATGACAGTATCAACGACCTCGCCCGATCCTAAGACCAGCTCCGCTTTGATCTCATACAGAGGATGCTCTCCCAGCCCGTTCGGCCACCATAGTTTTGGATTCCTGACAGCTAAAGGTTTACTGTATTCCTGTCTGTCATACAGTTTATTGCCTTCAGGATCTGTCAGAGTAAGCAAAAGCGAAAGTCCCTGCAGTGCCTCTGCGGATACGGCTTCACTGCCCGGATGACTGATATCTTCGCGGCTTTTAGTTATGTCAACCTCGTGACTGCTTCCGGCATATCTGACCGACACTTCCGCACTGATGAGGACATTTGTAAGATCGTCATTAAATTCCTGGCGTAAGTAGGTTCTTGTGAAGCAGGCTTTTTTTACGGCAAGAAGCTCTACCTCTCTCCATATTCCGGCATCAGGCAGCCTCGGCCCCCAATCCCATCCAAACATATAGTGACCCTTCCTGATCTTGGGAAAGCCGCACATAGCATCTTCTGTTCCGAGTATTGCCGGATCTTTTTTGAATTCCGCAGCTATGAATTTCACCGGTGATGCCAATTCTATGATCAGTTCATTGCCTGACAATCTGAGGATATCCCTTACCGGATACTCCCAGATGCGATGCATGTTATTCGCATTGCCAAGCACATGACCGTTTAAAGTGATGCGTGCCAGAGTATCAAGACCGTTAAACCTAAGCAGCACCTCATCCGAATCCTCAAGGGCAGCGGAATCCACATCAAAACTGCCGCGATACTCAAAATCATTCTTCATCAGATCAAGCGCCTTAAGTTCATTATCTCTGTAGTACGGATCTTCAAGGCATCCGGCCGTGATCAGGTCATTATACACCGAGCCGGGAACCTGTGCGGGATACCATTTTTCTTCCCCCGCTATCCTCATTTTCCATTGCTGATCAATATCTATTCTGTTCATTTTAACCCTCCGACATATGCCGTCCTGCCTGTACATACCAGGCGATACTTCTTCATTTTACCTTCTTTGTTACCCGCAGGCAATAGCGTTGGAGCACGTGTGCGTGCACGCAATCGGATAAAAACGTTTTTATTTTTTTGATGATACAAAAAAGGTCAACCACCATCTTACACATATCATTTTCCTCTTGCGCCACGCGCTATCTTTTTAGGGAGTTTGTAGATATGAAAATGAGCATCCTCTTGGATGCTCATGATATGTTATCTATTGAAATGTCTCATCATTTTATAAAACTATGTACTTCATGTATCCTGACCTCATCTGTGGACAGAGTCCCATAAACATTCACAGATTGTCTGCTTCTTTCCAGTTTGAGTTGTTTATACAGACCTTCAAGCACTTCGACCTCATCCTGAATGTCATCAGGTATCATATTCAATTTATCCATAACCAATGCCTTGGCTGTACTCATAATCATTCCTCCAACTACTATGATATTATCATATTCTTCATGCAAAATCTACTGCTTCACGTAATGGCTATTGGCATGGTAACGCCGGACACAAAAAAGGTCAACCACCAATTTTGGTGATTGACCTTTAATCAATTCTTTGTGTCAGGATTGTGTCAAAACGACCTGTCCAATCCTGCAAACCCTCAATTTTACCGGGTTCTATTCTACTGTGTACGGCATCAGTGCGATATGACGAGCTCTCTTAACTGCAACAGTGAGTGCTCTCTGATGCTTAGCACAGTTACCTGTGATTCTGCGAGGAAGAATCTTACCACGCTCAGATACGTATCTCTTAAGCTTGGCTGTATCCTTGTAATCTATTACATTGTCCTTACCACAGAATACACATACTTTCTTTCTTCTGCGCATGCCGCCGGGCCTCTTGGCTCTGGGTGCATCTGCGCCTTCTGTCTTATTGTAAGCCATACTAAATGCCTCCTATCTGCTAATCTACGATACCGGTTTAAGAAAACGGCAACTCTTCATCTATTCCATCAGGAATATTCATGAAACCGTCATCTGCCGGTGCCGGAGCTGCAGCACCGGATCCGCTGTTCTGTGAGAAGTCAGATCTTCCCTGTGCGGAACCCTCAGCTCCCTTGCTCTCCGCAAACTCAATATTATCTGCAATGACATCCGTGGTATATACCTTGGCGCCATCCTTATTGGTATAGCTGCCTGTCTGGATGCGTCCTTCGAGTGCAACCTTGGTACCCTTATGCAAATACTTCTCTGAAAATTCTGCAAGCTTGCCAAAAGCAACAATGTTAATAAAATCTGCTGTCTGACCATCCGAATTCTGATTACGTCTTCTGTCTACCGCCAACGAAAATCTGGCAATGGCCATCGAAGTATCATTCTGCGAATATCTGATCTCGGGATCCTTGGTCAAACGTCCCATAAGAATAACTCTGTTCATATACTATTCTCCTATTATGCCTCGTCGCATCTAACGCATAAATATCGAAGAACATTATCCATGATTCGCATTCTCTGCTCAATCTCTGCCGGAGCAGTTGCCTCTGCGTCGAACTGAATGAAGTAGTAGAATGCCTCTCTCATCTTCTGGATGTCATAAGCGAGACGCTTCTTACCCCAGTCATCGACGTTAGTAATCTGTCCGCCGAATCTCTCGATAAGAGCCTTGCACTTATCAACAGTAGCATTTCTCTCTTCGTCTTCGATAGTAGCATTGACAACAACGGCTAATTCATACTTGTTCATGCTATTACTTACCTCCTTTTGGTCTCTGGCCGGGTATCGCTCCCGACAAGGAATTATATATCACGAGTCGTTATTGTAGCATAGAAATACGCAGATTGCAACACAAATAAGCAATCTGCGCATATTTTCACGGATTTATTGTTATGTTAACTTTTATTCGATCTTTTCTCCCATTATCTCCAGTGCTTCCTTGAATACCTTGCCTATTGAATCATGTATTACCAGATCAGCCTTTCTGTCAGCACTCGTTTCGCTCTTATTGATAAGAACAAGATGCTTTCCATGGAAATATTGGATAAGCCCTGCTGCCGGATATACGACCAACGAAGTGCCTCCTATTATAAGAGTGTCTGCTGCCTCTATCGCCTCAACAGAATGATTGATTATACTCTGATCAAGACCTTCCTCGTACAGCACCACATCAGGCTTGACTCTCCCACCACATTTCGGACAAGTCGGAACATCCTCAGATTCAAGTATGAATTTCTCATCATAAAATGCGTGACATTTCTCGCAGTAATTGCGAAGTACAGAACCATGCAGTTCATATACCGTCTTGGAACCGGCAGCCTGATGAAGTCCGTCAATATTCTGAGTCACTACTGCCTTAAGCTTCCCCATCTGCTCCAGTTTGGCCAATGCTTTATGCGCATTATTCGGTCTGGCATCCGGATATATCAGCTTATCTTTATAAAACTTAAAAAACTCCTCGGGATATCTCATGTAAAAAGTATGAGATACTAACTGTTCCGGAGTAAAGTTGATCTGCAGCTTCTCATTCCACAGACCATTTGAGCTTCTAAAGTCCGGAATATCCGACTCTGTGCTCACACCCGCTCCACCGAAGAAAACAATGTTGTCACTCTCCTTAAGGATCTGTGCCAATTCCTGTATCTGCTCTGACATGAATAACCTCCCTTCTTAATTACACAAAGCCGCCGGATCATCCGGCGGCATATCAACATAACTATCCTAACAATTCCTGTACTTGGGAACCCAAAGATTCCATCCATTACGCTTACGATTGTCCTCAAGTTCTTCCAACTTGGCCTCTATACGCTGTTTCACCATATCGGATATCTCTTTGGTAGACATCTTCTCATAATCTTCATAGTATATTGGTTCCATAAAATATACCTGTGTGGTGACCTTGCGATAGGAATTGTAATCAAACGGAAGATGCGAATCATATATTGCGACCGGAACTATGGGACAACATGCATTTTTGGCCACCTTAAAGGCACCCGGCCTAAAATCCTGAAGTTTATTGCCGTTATGCATATATCCGCCTTCAGGAAAATATATGAACTTTCTTCCCTCACTGGCCTGCCTGGTCATATCACCCAAAACATTGACCTGCTGCCTGAAATCCGTCCTGTCAAGCCGTACTCCCTTTACAAGATTAACGACCTGATCCGCAAGCGGCATTTTGCTTCTGCCCGCATCCATCACCACCGAGCATGGTTCCTTGTGAGCATCCATGATACCAAGAGCATCATATTTTCCCTGATGATTGGCATACATTATATATCCGCCATCGGTCGGAAGATTATTCTCTCCATAGCTTACAGTTTTGATCCTTCCTCTGCGTTTCACATCTCTGATTATACTGAGTGCCAGCGAATATCTCTTGTATTCATCATATTTATCTTCATGGCTGCAATAATAATTGGCCTTAAGAATATAATAAATGATGAGAGGCAGAGAAAAAATGATCAGAAAATAAAATCTAAACATAATATTTAAGCATTCCCCTTGTTACTATATATTATATTTTATAAAGTTCTTAAGCAGTTTGTATATCCTCTCGTGACCTTCGTCATTTGGATGAAGACCATCCGGCGCATATCTTTTCCTAAGCATCTCCTCAGCCGGCTGAATACCGCTCAATCTGTAAAGATCAAGAACCGGAAGCGCATAATACGCCGCTACGTCCATGATGATATCCACATAATCCTCAAGACAGCCTCTTACAGGTACACCAAGTCCGTTGAATAAAGCATACTCATCACTATAGTGAATAGGCGTCATGATCACTATCTCAGCCTTGGGATACTTGGAAAGGATCGACTGGTACAGAAGATGAAGTGCTCCATAGAAAGTCTCATCTGTCCTATCCTCCATGCAGCCCAAAGGTGCATCTCCATGGCCGTAGTCATTGGTACCGCCAAAGATAACAATCACGTCCGCATCAGGATCCATCTCATCTACACGGGATCTGAAAAACCGATCCCAAACTTCATTGGAAGGAGTATGCTGTTTGGCTATACGGGTGCCCCCTATGCCATATCCACGCACGATCGAACCATCTTTTTCAAAACGCCTCCAATACGTATATTCCGGCTTAGATGCATTACAGCCTTCAGTGATACTGTCTCCCAAGAAATTGATCTTTAAGCCTTTAAGCTCCATAAGAATCCGAATCCTCCGTACGAATCATCGCTTCAGACATTGGCACAACATTGATCTTAAATATTAAACTTACCCGTTGTATCCTGAAGTGTAGATATGCTGTCCATAACATCCCTTGTCTCATCGGATACATTCTCGCTTGAAGATGTGATCGTCTGCAAGCTGTCAGAAATATCATGTACGGCATCACCAAGCTCTGCCTGTGCAGCACTTATTGATTCGATGGCTCTGCTTATCTCAGCCACTGATACATTGAGTTCTTCCGCACCTGTTCCGAGTTCCTTACTGATATCATTATAGTAATTGGCATCTTCCATATAGTTCTGAGCAAGCGTCTCCAAATTGTCATAGTCACTGAGCACATTCTGTGTCAGGAATTCGATGATTCTGTCGCTTACATTGGACAGAGCTTCTATATTGGCTGTCACTTCACTGGTCAGACGATTAACCTTCTCGATCTCACTTCCGGTGGTCGTACTCAAACTGTTGATCTCATCCGCAACAACTGCGAATCCTCTTCCGGCATCACCGGCTCTTGCAGCCTCGATGGAAGCGTTAAGAGCAAGGAGATTGGTCTGATTGGCTATGCTCTGGATTGCACTGGCCACATCCACGATCTGCTCGATGACCTGAATTCCTTTGATAGCTTCTTCAAGTTCAGTCTTGGTCTTATTGGTGATCTCAACTGCATGATTCTTATTGGCCAATATCTCAGGAACCATAGCCTTGACTCGTGATATTATCTCACCGGTCTTATCATTCATCTGTCTGGTACCGTCAGTAAAGGTCTCTGTGGCAGAATTAACACTGTTGCATATCTCTTCAATACTGTGTATGCTCGTCGTCTGTGATCCTATTCCACTCTCAGTACGCTGCATCGCAGAATTGATCTCCGAAATATTATCATTGATCTCTCTGATCTTATCAGAAGCAGAAACCATCTTGTCCCTGATGATCTGAGATTCATCCTGAGTCTTATGTATTGTATCAATGACTCTGTTTTCAAGTTCTTCCAGCAGATAACTTATCTGCTTCACTTCAGACCCTGACTTGTCGATACTGTCATCTCCTATGATCTTATCCTTAATAAAGATCTTCATGTTCTCCATGGGAGCAAGCTGCTGACCGATAAGTTTGGTCATAATAAGTACAACAGCTACAATAGCTATCATGATGATTATTATGCTGAGCACTACAAGGCTTGTGACATTGCGGCTCACATTGCTTCTGGGCATTGCAAGTCCTAAAAGCCAATCACAACCCTCTACGGAAGAAGTAACAAAGTAATTCTTCTCTCCATCATAATCCGATGTAAGCACAACCTGACCGGCGGGCGAATTCACTATAGATACTATACCAGGCATAACCGATGCAACTGCAACAGCGGTATCTTCACCCGGAAGATAATCCTGATTCTCATGCATGATATAATTGCCGCTTGCATCTATTAAGAAGCCATACTCTCCGGTATCATAGGGAATACTGTTTACAACATCGTTGATATAATCAAGCGTAAAGTCTGCTCCTAGCACGCCTACAAGCTGTCCGTCCCTGTATACGGGTGAAGCGATCGTAATACACATTCCTCCGATAAGGACATCCATATACGGGTCTGTCACTACCGTAGTACCGGCCGCTTTTGCTGCCTTATACCAACCTCTTGCCGTAGGATCATAACCTTCAGGCGGAACCGCATCGGGATCCATCTGAATATGAACCTTATCTTCCATACCATAATAGAGATTAAGCAACTCAGGTCTGCCTTCTGCCTCCGTCGTAACTATCTTCTGTATGTGCTCTCTGTCATAGGAACTGTCCGGAAGTGCCTTGAGTGCCGCAGCTCCCGCTATATTAAGTCCCTTTTCTCTTTCAATCCAGTTGTTAATGGAATTGGCATACTTATCCGCATTAATCTGCAATTCCGTAGTGAGTTTTTCTGTAAGATTACTGCTTGATGTAAATACGATGATTCCTGTCGATACCAACATTGCGACCACCACAATAAGTATTACTGCAACAGTCAACTTACCTTTGATTGTACCTTTCATCTCAATAACCTCCTCAAAGATCTTCCTTCAATGTAGTAAATTATTACCACAGAAAAATATTATACTCTCATTATCTTCTTCTAACAAGATTTTTGACTGATTTTGCCCTGATATTTTATCTGTTATGCGTGTAATTTTGTCAGATGCGCCCCGGTAAAAGAGACCGCAGCTATGTCCTTGCCCAGATCATCATATATCCTGACATTATAAAAACAGTTAGTCCTCCCATCTTTTATAAGATCAGCCTCGGCATACAGAATACTTCCCCTGGTCATGGATAAAAATGTAGCCTGTCCCACAAGACTTACCGTTGAGGCCGGCTTGTCAAAATTCGATGCAACAGCAAAAGCAAGATCCGCCAGAGTATATATAGCTCCACCCATGATCCCACCATATGCGTTTTTATGATCATCAGTAAGTTTCATGGCACATTTGGCATAATTCTCACCGACTTCCTCTACCGTGATACCTGACAACTTGGTAGCATACAGGTCCTTTGCAAACATCTCTCTGGCTTCTTCCAATCTGGACATATATTCCTCCTGCCAATCCTTTTTTTATATTATTTTGAAACAGTTGAGAAATTACATATGGTTCCTCTGGACATCTCATCCACAAGATCCAAGTAAATCTTCTCTGCTTCTTTCTGATCTATATTGCTGTAATCTCCACCGTCTTCAGAATCATAATAATATGTTGCGTTGCCGTCCTCATCATACATTATCATGATATGTTCCATAACCATAAGCTTATCATCAGAAATCGCATACTTACATATCCAATGATTGCTCCCTGTATACAGATATCCCATATTTAAAGTGAGCGGATATGCCGTACCTGCGCTTGTGACGCTGCCGATCTCATAGGGTTTACCATCTTTATATGAATATATAACAGCATCTATGGCCGCCATATTTCCATCAAGATTATCATATGTTCCACTGCTTACAAGCAGCACATCATTGCCACTGATCACCTCATTGACGTAGCCCATTCCGTCTGAAAGTGATTTGTCTACTATCTGCGTAAATGTATCACACCCTGTAATATCTATATCAGGCGCTGCCTCCTTAGCTGCATTCTTAATAAAGTCTATCGAGTATTCTTCGAATTCAGACATCTCAGGAGCATTGGCCCCAATCTGTTTGGCCGGATCATACATCATCTCAGCTATGGCCTGAATATCAAATCCATCAAGATCCTTTGCCTGAGTAGACAGAGAGTATGCATATCCGGTCTCTATATCAAACCAAAGGATCAAATCCACATATCCCTCATCTCCTATATATCTGCAGACCCTGCACGGCATATTTCCGCCGCCCCAATTGCTCATGGTCCAATCATCCTTAACTGTCCAATCATAATAAAGTCCCGATATATCCGTGATCTCAGTTCCGGGAACTGCCTGTTGGCGAGCTGTAAAACTTAATCCGTCATAATCAAAATCAAGTTGTATCATTGTTCCCGGAAGTACTGTATTATCCTCTACTTCACACATGCTCCATCTGATATTGGAAGAACCTTCAGGCGCGCTGAATCCATTGGGTGTATACCGGTACGCCTCTTCTTCCGTGCAATCTCTCCACGGATTGGGCATACCTACAGCCGTTTCATCTTCAGTGTCACTCTTTTCTTCAGCCTTTATATCAGGCTGTGTCGTCTCTGTTGCATCTTTACCACATGCTGCAAGTGAAAATGCCAGTGTTATTGATACGACTATTGTCAACATTCTTTTTTTCATAATATTCTTTCCTTTACTGTCTGATTTCAAGTCTCCTTATTATATATTATCAAATGAGAACTGTGCAAATATTTATCATGGTTGCGAAAAAGTCACAGGATTCAAGTTATTGAGCGCACAATTTTGTCTAATAGTGCCGGTTTGGGCATTCAATATCGACTTTTTGACAGATTTACAGTATAATATTGAGTAGATTGTACCGGGGGAGCGATAATATTCTTTTATTTGGGGAGTGACATCACTTCATTTACAGGAGGATATCAACTCGTGAAGGCGCAATACAGAAATCATAATATCTATCTCATAACCTATGTTCTGATCGTCGTGCTGTGGCTGGTATCGATGCTCATTAAAGCCGAGCGAACGGAAGGCAGACAGATTCGCTTTGATGACGAACAGTATTTCGATTGCAATGAAGGCTGGTATGATGATGAGGGCAAGGTCTTTAATATCGAGGAACTCGTCTTTACCAGGGAAGATGTTCATAAGGAAAAAACCGTCCATTTCAAAATTCCCGAAGATTGGAAACTAAACAACGGCGATGCACTATGCTTCTTCTCAAGGGGCATGGATTTCAAAGTATACGCAACAGCGCCTGAAGGCAGTCCAAACTATGGATCTGAAGATTTCGGTTCCAGGAATATCTATGAGTATGAGCAGAATGCTGCCAATCTTTCCGGAAACGATATCGGTCTTACCGTACAGGTCGTTCCTATAAATATACAGGATAAATATAACGAACTGTCCATATCGATCACTCCTGCCGAATACTCCGCATTTATATTGGATATGCGTATTGAGAAGGCCTCTGACTTTGTTTACAATGCCATAAGATCCAGAATGCCGCGATTCATATGGAGCCTGTTTATCCTTTTCTTCGGCTTTGCCATGATCATATATACATTGTTTGCCGTTGAAAGAAAGCGAGAGGAAAAGACTTTATTCTATGCTTGGGGTTCATACTCCGTGATATTCGGCGGTCTGCTTACGATAGAATCTCAGGTGATACAGATACTAATCGGCAAGCCTGAATTTCTCAGTTCACTTAAGTATGCACTTGCATTGCTTATATGCTTCCCGGCCGCCGTGCTATGTGATTGCCAGATCTCATTCCCTCATAAGCGATTCTCACATATTATCGGTGCTATAGTAGGAATATTATTTGCAGTCGAATCCATAGGTGCTTTCTTCTTTAATATATCCCTATACAGATTGTTCTTCGTCTCCGCCATTCTCTTGATTTTTAACGGTCTGACAGCTCTTTATTTCACCATTAAAGAGATACAGAAAAAAACAGTTCTTAAATCCCGAACAACTGCCTTCATAAGTGCGATATCAGTGATCAATCTCATTGTCTGCGGATATGATCTCGGCACATATGCCAAGGCCTCAAGACATATGACAGACTGGGGACGCATTATGCGTGTGTTCTATGTGATATTCCTGTTTATAATGTTGATCTACCTGTTAAGATTATCAATAATGCGCAATCACCAGGCTATGCTTGCCGAGAAATATAAGATTGAATCAATAACCGACGCTCTCACCGGACTGCTTAACAAGAATGCATATATTAAGAAAGAATCCGAATTAACAGGCAAATTAATGGTCGGAAGAGAAAAGAGAGGAAAAGAATTCACATTTGCGATAATGGCTTTGGATCTTAATTACCTTAAGAAAGTCAATGACAACCTCGGTCATGAAGAAGGTGATAAATTCATCCAAAATGCTGCCCATATCCTTAAAGAAGCCGTTGGCGATCGCGGTGAGACATACCGAACCGGTGGTGACGAGTTCCTTGCAATCATATACGGAAATGATCCCGAGGCAGCATATCAATCTATTGTCGAAGATATGAATAACAGAATAGATGAATTCAACAAGAGTAATAATAATGAGATTCCGCTGAGTTTTGCATACGGCCATGCGATCTGTACCTCAAGCCAGAACTATTCTATCCATGATTCCGAGAGAATGGCCGATAAAGAGATGTATGAATGCAAACACAGAATGAAAGCCGAAAGATAATATCTGACCCCAAAATCGATTTTGACCCAAATAACACAGAATACAAAAAACCGGAAAGTCGCATAATCAATGCCTTTCCGGGTTTCTTTATCAGAGGAGCCAGTCGGATTTGAATAGCTAACACACTATAGAAAACTTAGTAAACACGGGCTTCTTCAATTGCTACTTATCATTTACACTTACTCGAAATGATGCTATGTACTTCTTGTAAACTATCATCATATCGGAGACCATCCGTATTTACATAGTATTCGCGGTGATATTTGGGGCAAACGTAGATCTGGACATATACTTCCTTCGCTTCATTGGCAGGTTTGATTTTTTTGGTCCCGGTTATTTTTTTATGGCTTTCACCACAATACGGGCAAGTCACAGGCGGAATTATTGTTTTTGCCACTCCTCCGGCCACACATGTAAGCATCTCATCAGGCAGTTCAATGCCAAATTTGCCGGCAAGAAGAATCAGTTCATCCATGCTCTTGCATTCCTTGGCTTTAATCTTCTGTTCATCCGTAAGACTATCCCACATACCTTCCAATGCCTTATTCAATTCATTCGTCTTGTTTTTGTCCATTACGATCCTCCTTTACCCTTTGTATAAA
>JAEEGL010038948.1_pt1 | contig 12804 bp, 10 predicted proteins | sample 9134231 | NCBI WGS metagenome assembly JAEEGL01 (sample SAMN16246548, study PRJNA631951) | gut metagenome | biome: gut microbiome; feature: rumen; material: fiber-attached | host: Bos | place: Iran: Karaj | collected 2018-10
CCGAAAACATCACGTGGGAAGAAAAGGCCAAGGCTCGTGAATGGCTTAAGTACTTGGGCTTTGAAGATACGTCGATTTCTATCCGCAAGATTTCACCGATTGACAAGCGCTTGGTGCTGATGGCTCGTGCTGCAATTCGACCGCCGAAAGTGCTTTTGCTCGATGAACCGACGCAAGGTCTCAAGGGCGAGTATCGCGAAAAGCTGTTCCACCTGTTGCAACTGCTTTCGACGGAGACGACAATCATCTTGGTAAGCCATTACGAAGAAGAATGGCCGCCTTGCATGACGCACCTCCTGAGAATGCCTAAGTTCTCGCTGTAATTGATTACTCTGATTAGGGGAATGTGATATATAAACAGAAGAGTCGTGAACGATTCTGGTTCTTGTTTGACCGAAATCGTCTATTTTCTGTTTGGTTATTAAGCCATCAAAAAAAAATAATGGCATCTTGCCGAACTAATTTTATATATTAATATTATAATATTATTACAAATACTATACTTACATGCTGCAGTAAGAAGGGGAGTGTTCGATGCTTAAGTATATACTTATGATGTATATTACGTTATTTCCGACAATACTTGCGGGGATAATGGTCATGGTATGGTGCAAATTTTCAATAATGAAACTTGCAATGCACCCCATTGACTTTGGAAAGAAATTTGTTGACGGACGAAGGTTGTTTGGCGAAAATAAGACGTGGAAAGGGCTTATTGGGTATATTATTTTTCATGTGCTTTTTTCGGTTCTTTGGGGATTTTGTTGCACGAATGAAAAATTGTCGAGTCTTAATTTTTTTTATCAAGAGCATGATAATACAATTCAATATAATGTTATTATTGGGGTTCTTTTAGGTTTAGGCTATGCGCTTTTCGAACTTCCTAATAGTTTTCTTAAAAGAAGGTTGAACATATCACCAGGAAAAACGTCGCTTGGATTCGAAAAGTTTTTCTTTATTTTTTTCGATCAAGCTGATTCTATTTTCGGAGTTGCTCTTGTGGTATGGTTCTTTTATCCATTAGGGCTGCCACTTTACTTGCTGTATGTGCTTGTGGGTGCTCTAACGCACTTGCTTATTAACAGGATGCTTTACTTTGTGAAGCTTCGTAAAAATATGTTCTAAGGAAATATTTTATGATTGTTAAGCTTGATTGTAGAAATGAAGATAGTGAGAAACTTGGCAACAAGGGCCGATTTCTGCAGATGATGAAAAACGAAGGATTCAATGTTCCTTCTGGTTTTATTTTGGATTGCGATGTTTATGATGAAGTGATAAAACTAAACAATATTGATGTGAAAATTAAGGAAGCTCTTGTTGAATTAAATAAAGATAATATAAAAGATGTTTCGGAAGGGATTGGCAAACTCTTTGAAGGACTCAAGCTTTCATCTGTTATTGAAAAAGAAATATCCGAACTTGTAAATAGCGACAAACTCTATGCTGTTCGAAGTAGCGGAACAAAAGAAGATTTGGATGAATTCTCGTTTGCAGGACAATACCAAACGTTCCTTAATACACCTGCAAGTAAAATTGAAGAGCGGGTTGTTGATTGTTATAAGTCGATGTTTAGTGTGAATAATTTGAGCTACATCATAGACAAAAACATCGATAACGATAATTTTAAGATGGCTGTTGTTATTCAGGAAATGGTTGATGCTGATTTTAGCGGCGTTTGTTTTACGGTAAATCCTTTAACGGGAAATGACAAAACGATGCTTATAGAAACGTCTGAAGGATTGGGCGAAAATTTTGTAAACGGAAAGAACGCTCCTGAACGTTATCATTACAATTGGTATGATAAAATGGAACTTAATCGCAATGAAAATAATAAGATATTGTCTGTAGATAAAGTAAACAAATGTGCGGGTGTTTTTGCAAAAATACAATACTATTTCGGCTATCCGTGTGATATAGAATTTGCCATAAAGAACGATGAACTTTTTATTTTACAGTCTAGGAAAATAACAAAGTTAAATTATTCTGGAATTGATGATGTGTGGACTACTGCTGATTTTAGGGATGGCGGTGTTTCTGCAACGGTCTGCACTCCATATATATGGAGCTTGTATGAATACATTTGGGAGTATTCTCTTCGTAAATTTATTGTTGAATCAAAAATCTTAAAGGACCGTGAACTTCCGAAAAAACTGGGTCAGATGTTTTACGGAAGGGGCTATTGGAATCTCTCTGCTGTAAAGAAAACTATGAAGCAGATTGTGGGATATAAGGAAAGAGAATTTGATAACGAGTACGGCATCGTTGGAAACTACGATGGTGACGGTGAAACTACGGGGCCAACGCTAAAGACCTTAATCAAAATGATCCCGATTGTCATTAAACAAAAATCCTTTTTGGATGATAGAAAGAAAAATTCTGAGAAATACAAAAGGGAACTTTTAGATCTGTACTACGATTACAAAGACAAATTTGATAATAAAAAGATTGAAAACATCACAAAGTCGTTTCTTGAAATAACGAGGACCATTTACCTTAGAAGTGAAACGACATATTTTTGGCAAATTTTTATCAATACTATTCACCAATCTCTTTATAAAAATAGTCTTCTTAAATATGTAAACGAAAGTGAATATTTATCAATACTTGGTGGTATTGACAACATTTCTCATTTGCGTCCGTTCTATGAGATATGGAATATCGCAAAAACGATAAGATTGAATGAATTGGATGTGATATTTTGGAAGGAAAATTCGCCTTCGAAAATAGCATCAATGCTTAATCATAAAGAGTATTGTTTGCCTCTTGTAAAAAGATTTATAAAAGAATACGGATATCATTCCGATAAGGAACTCGACATAACTTATCCGTGTTATTACGAAGAACCTGAAGTTGTAATTGCGATGATAAAGAAAACGTTGCCTCTTGATGACTCGTTTTCACCTATGGAAGATAAGAAAAGAGGAATGGGATTATACAAGAATATACTTAAGGAACTTCAGGAAAAAGTTTCTGCATCAAAGTATAAAAAAATAGCAGACAGAGTGTCGAATATGCGGGAAATGCTTTGGTGGAAAGAAGAGTTTAGGGATGTATCGACTCGGTTTTACTATATGCTTCGTATGTACACCATTGAGTATGCAAAAAAGCTTGAACAAGATGGTGTTCTTAAAAAATGGGATGATGTATGGTTTCTCAAGGTTGGAGATCTTTGGGATTATATCGAAAATAAAAAAAGTAAGGAACAGCTAGATGAACTTGTTATTAAAAATAAGTATTACTATAACGCTTATAGAAACTACATAAGTGATAATGAAATAGGCCACGATATCAAAACTATTGTTGATAACGAAAATAAAAATACGATTAGGGGAGTTGGAGCCAACAATGGTAGAATTACGGCAATCGCAAGAGTTGTTAAGGACTTTACCGAAATGGACCGATTGAAGCCTGGCGATATTCTTGTAACGAGGTTTACGGATACTGGTTGGACTTCAAAGTTTGCTGTGTTGTCAGGAATAGTAACTGAGTACGGTGGAATTCTTTGCCATGTTGCTGTTGTATCAAGAGAATATGGCATTCCTGCAATTGTTTGTTGCAAAGACTCCATGAGTAAAATAAAAGACGGCGATGTTATAACAATTGATGGAAGTACAGGTGTTGTAACTATATCGGGAGGTGCATAAAATGTTCATTGGCAAATGGAATAAATCGGTTTTTCTGACATATCTTGGATTAGTGATTGCTGTTGTAGGAATGTTTTACGCGTTAGCTAAGAATAACGTTGAATATGCATTTTGCTGCTTGATTGTTGCTGGAATCTGCGACTTGTTCGATGGCGTGGTGGCAAGAAAATGCAAGAGAACTGAAGAAGAAAAGGAATTCGGAGTAGAACTCGATTCACTTGTGGATGTTATAAGTTTTATCGCTCTTCCAATTAGCATCTTTTTGGCTATGGGATTGACGAATTTGTGGAACCTTATTGTTCTTGTGATATTTGCTATAAGCGGTATCGCGAGACTTGCTTATTTTAACATAGCGACGGCTGTGATGGAGGGAACGATCAGTCATTTTACTGGACTTCCTGTGGCGTATTCGGCACTTGTCTTTCCTCTTGCTTATTTTCTTAAACCGTTGCTTCCCAATGATGTTTTTTTACTTGTCTTTTCGTGCTTCATTTTTTTTGAGTCTTTTTTTCAAATTCTTAAAATAAGTATTCCAAAACCGAAGGGAATTTGGTATGGGATGTTTGTTCTTATTGCTATTGTAATGATTGTCTTCTATCTGTTGTAAGGCGTTGTGTATGAAAATTTACAACAGACAAAATAAATCGTATGAAAGCGTTGAACAGTATGGCGCTGGCAAACTTTATTTTTTGTACAACAACGCCTTTGGCCGAATAATCCTTAAATTTGTCATTTTACCGTTTGTATCGAAAATTTATGGCAAGATTAATTCGCGTAGGGTTTCAATCAAAAAGATTCCTGGTTTTATTAAAAAACTAGGTATAGACATGAATGATTACGAGGATTGTAATTACGGTTCTTTCAATGATTTTTTTATTCGTAAAATACGCCCAGGCAAACGTCCCATCAATATGGCTAATGACGTTTTTATTTCGCCTGCTGATTCAAATCTTCTTGTTTACAAACTTGACGGGCAGAATCAAATGAAGGTGAAAGGAAGATCTTATACCGTCGAAGAAATTCTTGGCTTTGATGCTGATAAATTTAAGAATGGATATGCTCTAGTATTTAGATTAAGTATGGAAAATTATCACAGGTATTGTTTCCCTGATAGTGGATATGTGCTAGACAAGAAAAAAATCAAGGGCCGGCTTCATACGGTATGTTCCATTTCGAAAAATTACAAGATTTATTGCGAAAATAGCCGTGAAGTAAGTTTGTTAGAAACAGATCATTTTGGAAAGATTGCTTTTGTTGAAGTTGGTGCTCTTCTTGTTGGTCGCATTGTAAACTATGAGGTAAGCGTTTTCTGCAAAGGTCAGGAGAAAGGTTATTTTGAACCCGGAGGATCTACTATAATAATCTTTGTGGGTGACAATGTTAAACTTGACGAGGATATATTAGCGCAAAGCATGGAAGGAATAGAGACTAAGGTTTTATATGGAGAAAAGGTAGGTACTTTAAAATGTTAAAACGACTTCAAATATACTTCATGGAACGTTATCCGATTGCTGCTCGGCTACTCCTGGGCGTAATCGTGTTCCTAGAAATCCACTTTATCATTATTTTAAACCAAGGTGTTTCCAAGGATCAATTTGATATTGGAATTCAGGAGGCTGTTGGTGCCTTTACTGTATTCGCGTTCCTTATGTGGCTTCGTATTGCAGACGACCTTAAGGACTTTGAAACGGATAAAAGGCTGTTTCCTGATAGACCTCTTCCAAGTGGAAGAGTGTTAAAGAAAGATGTTATGATTGTATGCACTCTTGTTCAGGCTATAACTGTTGCATTGAACGTGATTTTTATGAGAGAAAATATCATCTTCTTTGTTATTCTTTACGTTTATGGTTACCTGATGAGCATGTGGTTTTTCCAAAAAGCGAAAATTCAGCCAAGCCTTCCTCTTGCGCTTGTGACTCATAATCCGGTTCAGGCAATTATAAATCTTTATATTATCGCGTTTACTGTTCGAAAATACGATTTGCCGGCAATTACGCTTACAAATATTATGGCTTTATGGACTCTTTACTTTCCGGCTCTTATTTGGGAAATTAGCCGTAAAATCAGGGCTCCTAAAGAAGAGAACGATTACACCACATACAGTAAACTTTTTGGATATAAAAGATCGACTTTGTTTGTGTTAATTCTTACGATTATGGATATTGTTACGAATTTTATTCTTGTTTGGAACTTGAATAAAGTTTCTGTATGTGTGTTGGGTATTCTCGTATCATGGATGACATGGAAATTTACTCAGTTTATAAAAAATCCAGAAAAGTTCAAGCTGGTTTCTAAGGTTGAAACATATACATATTGTCAAGAATCAACGATGCTTCTTACTATTGTAGCGTTCTTGGTATTTGGAAAGGTCTAGAATGCTTGGAAAAAAGATTGACAATTTGATAAAAATGCGTGATGCAGGTGTTAATGTTCCTGCGTTTACAGTTGTACCGTACGAAGAAGCACTAAAGGACGAGATAATATTTGATTATCCATCCTTGCGAAAAGTATTTGCTGTTAGAAGTTCCGCCAATATTGAAGATGGTAAATTTTCAAGTTTTGCGGGTCAGTTTGATACGTTTCTGAATGTGTCCCGAGAAAATGTTCCGTCAAAGATAAAGCAAATAGTCAATTCTATTCAACGAGAATCTGTTAAGGCCTATGCAACGCGCAAATCCTTGGACTTAGGTGATGTCGAAATGAATATCATTGTCCAAGACATGATTGATTCCGATATTGCTGGAGTGCTTTTTACGGCGAACCCGCAAGGTCTTTTGAATGAATGCGTTATAACGGTAGGTCGCGGACTTGGTGAAGGTGTTGTTTCATCGAAAGTAGATACGACATCTTATTACTACAATGTTACTGACAAAGTATGCTATTTTGAAGGCTGTGATAATCTGCTTTCTTCGGAACTAATCGAAGAACTGATTGCGTCATCGGAAATAATAAAAAAACTTTTTGGTGATTATTTGGATATAGAATTCGCCATAAAGGATGGTGTCATTTATTTCCTTCAAGTACGCGAAATAACAACATTAAAGACGGATAATCCTCTCGTATTAGACAACAGCAATATTGTTGAAAGCTATCCTGGAATATCGCTTCCTTTAACGATTTCTTTTGTCAATCTAGTTTATAGCGGGGTTCTTCGCGGTGTGTGCGAGAGAGTTTTAAAAAATAACAAGGAGCTTCGCAAGCATGAAGACATATTTTTAAACATGACAGGACATGTCAATGGACGTATTTATTATAAAATTAGCAACTGGTACACGGTGCTTAAATATTTGCCATTTAGTAAAAAAATAATCCCTGTTTGGCAAGAAATGCTTGGTGTAAAAAATAAAAGCTACAATAGCGATGACGTGAATGTAAATTTTTTTGTTCGAATGATGACGTATTTCAACTTTTTTTACGAATTGTTGTGCGTTCCAAGGAACATGAAAAAACTGAATGCGAAATTCATTGCTATTAATAATGATTTTTACAGCAGATTTAACGACAATTTAGGTTCGTCTGAACTTGTTTTGATGTTCAATGAACTGAAAAATAAGCTTTTTAGTTGCTGGGATGTGACGCAACTTAATGATATGTATGCTTTTATTTTTACGGGGCTTCTTAAATCCCGCATGAAAAGAAAACTTAGAAAGACAGACAAGGAAATCAATGATTACATAAGCGGCATTTCGAATATTGAAAGTATGAAACCCGTTGTTGAGATAACTAAACTTTCGTTACAAAAAGACGAATTGACGGCTGAGGAATTCGAAATTGCAAAAAAAGAATATATCCGTAAATTTGGCGATAGAAATTTAGAAGAACTAAAACTCGAAAGTCGAACGTTTAGAACTAATCCAGAACTTTTAGATGCAAAAATTGATTTTTATCGAGAGGACATAAATCGTTTAAAGGCTACTTATAAAAGTTTTTCTACGAAAAAAGTAAACTCAGATAAATACGATTGGCTCTCGAAAATTTATGTTCAAAGATGTTCGCTTGGTATCTACAATCGTGAAATTTCGAGACTCAACAGAAGTCGTATATATGGTATTGTAAGATGTATCATCGAGGCTCTAGGAAAAAGGTATGTCGAACAGGGAATTATTGAAAAGGAATTTGACATATATTATTTGAAAATAGACGAAATTTTAAATCTTGCAGAAACACCTTCTGATGTGATAGAACTTGTGCGTGAAAGAAAAGAAAAATACAAGCTTTATAGAGAACTGCCTCCATATTCGAGATTGGTTTTTGCTGATAAAGAATTCGATAAAAATCATGTGGCTGTCAATTCGTATAAAAAAACGCTGAAAAAAGATGAACTTCAAGGAACTCCGTGTTCAAGTGGAATTGTAGAGGGGGAAGCTCTTGTAATCAGCAATGTTTGTGATGTGAAAAATGTTAAGGATAAAATTCTTATAACGAAGATGACTGATCCTGGGTGGGTATTTCTTTTGACATCGGCAAAAGGCGTTGTTTCAGAAAAGGGGTCGTTGCTTTCGCATACGGCGATAATTTCGCGTGAAATCGGAATACCATCTATTGTTGGTGTTAAGGATTTGATGCTTTCAATACAATCTGGAGATGTCATAAAAATAAATGGCGGTAATGGCAAGATTCAGATTATAAAAAGGGGATTGAACCATGAAACTAGTCAAGTTTGAAAACGAAAAGAGATATGTTAGGGATTTTATAAACCTTCCCAAAAAGCTTTATGATTCAAGCGAAAACATGGAAAATCCCAATACTGTGAAAAAAATACTTCTTGGAACACATCCATTGAGTAAATATTTTAAGCTCGATAAATTTCTTGTTTTCGACGATAATGGTAAGGCTGTTGGGCGCTTTTGTATCACAACATACGAAGGTGACAATACTGCGTATATGGGCTTTTTTGAATGTATTAATGATAATGAAATCGCGAAGTTTCTTTTTGATAAAATGTTTGTTTTTTGTAAAGAACGCAACTACGAAAAAGTGCAAGGACCTGTAGATGCTTCGTTTTGGATAAAGTATAGGCTTAAAATTAATAATTTTGAGACCCCTTATACGGGAGAGCCATATAATAAGGATTACTATTTCGTTTTTTTCAAGGAAAATGGATTTGACGTAAAAGAACATTATACATCGAATGTGTTTCGGGCAATTGATGAAACATATGTGAACGAAGTCTTTGAAAAAAGGTTTGATGAATTTGTATCAAAAGGCTATGAAATTAGAAGTTTAAAAAATGGCGAGTTTAGCAAGGCAATCGATGATGTTTATAGGCTTTTGATTGTCCTGTATAAAGATTTTCCAATTTTTAAGGAAATTGAAATTGAAAGTTTCAGGGAACTATTCAATAGCTATGAGCAAATCATAGATAATGATATGACAAAGTTTGCCTATTTTAACGGAGAAATGGTCGGATTTTATATATCGATTCCTGACTATGGAAATTTAGTTTATCATACGGATAACCTGTTCAATATTTTTAAGATACTCAGAAGAAAAAAGAAACCGAAGCGATTCGTTATGCTCTATATAGGAGTAGATCTGCAGCATCGGGGACTTGGCAAAGCGCTTGTGTATGCAATAATGAAAGAACTTAAGATAAATGGACTTCCAAGTATTAGCGCTCTTATAAGAGATGGAAGGGTAAATCAAAAATATGCATTAAAAGATGTAACGGATGTTTATGAATATGTTCTTTTAGAAAGAAGGCTAAGATGAAAACTGTGAATGAATTGGAAAAGTTCTTAAGATCAGATTACAAGAATCGAAAAGATTTCGAATATCTCTTTGAAATGAAAAATGGAGAGTTCGAAGGAATAACTTTCGGTGAATTTATTGAGAAGGTTAACTATTTTGCTTCTTTCTTGATTGCTCACGGTTATAAGGGGAAAAATATTGGTATTTATGGCCCGAATTCTATTGCGTGGATGATTGCCGATGTTGCAATTATGAATTATGTTGGGTTGAGTGTTGGCTTGTCTAAGGATTGGATTGGCGACAACCTAGAATATTCCATCGACAAATGCGAAATTGCATGCCTTCTTTATAGTAAGACTTTGAAAGAATATGTTGATGAGGCAAAGACAAAATATCCTAATGTAGATTTTATCTGTATTGAAGATGATTTTGACAAGATGCTTGAACAAGGAAAATTATCTCTTACAGGTCTTTTTCAGATTACTCCTGTTGATGAAAATCAACCGGCAAAGATTGTATTTACGAGTGGCTCGACATCATTCCCAAAGGGTGTTATGCTCTCAATAAAAAATATTTTCGCTAGTTATGAAGCTTTGGCCAAACGGATACATCTTGATGAAAATGATGTATGCTATTTATTTTTACCGCTGAACCACACATACGGTTCAATATTTAATTTTCTTTATTCGCTTGTTTTTGGATATAAGGTTTATCTTGCAAATGATGTTAGAAATATGGCTCATGAAATGGCGATGGCTAAGCCTACGATTTATTGTGCCGTTCCTCTGATATTTATGAAATTTTATGAAATGGCTTGCGCTCATAATGTTACTATTAATGCTCTTTTAGGCGGACGACTTAAATACCTTTTTAGTGGAGGTTCAATTCTTCCTCACGATATTCGAAAAATATATATGGAGCAAGGGCTAAATATTATGAATTCTTATGCGTTGTCAGAGACCTCCTCTGCATTTGCAATTGATTATCCAAATGTAGATGACTTGGATAGCGTGGGCTCCATTCTAGAATACGTTGATGTGAAAGTTATTGACCCTGATAATGAAGGCTATGGTGAATTGTCTATCAAGGGCCCTAATATTTTTCTCGGTTATTATAATGACATGGATAGCACGAAAAAAGTATTTGATAAACAAGGTTATTTCTTGACTAGTGATCTTGGAAAGGTTATGAACAATAAAGTCTATATCAAGGGTCGAATGGATTCCATGATTGTGCTGAATAATGGCGAAAATATATCGGCTAAGCGAATAATTGACAAGGTTGAGGCGGCTGATCCGCGGATTGTATCTGCTAGGGTGTATAATCGAGATGGCTTTTTGACATGCGATATCTATGTCAATGGTAAGGAAAATATGGAAGGTGATTGGCAACTTGTTTTTGATAAAATAAATAGCAATCTCTCCAAATATGAAAAAATCAGAAAGTTTAGCATAAATGATAAGAGTACATTTTGGAAAGGGTAATTATATGGAACTTTCGTTATTGGAACAGGCTGAAATAATAAGGATATTTATAGCGTTGGCGCTTCTTCTTGGTAGCGCATTTGTATTTGGTTCGCTTGTTGAAAAAATAAAAGGTCCTAGAGTTGTAGGCGAAATTTTAGGAGGTATGCTCATCGGTGGAAGCGGGCTTTTCTTATTGTTTCCTAATTTTATGGGCTTGATATTCAACGCCTATCCAGAAGAAGGAAAAATTCTCAATGTTTTTTACCAGATGGGCTTGATTTTTCTGATGTTTCTATCGGGCTTTTCGACAAAGATTGAGGTTGATTGCAAGAATCTTAAAATAATAAGTCTTGTGTTTCTTGGAGCCACGCTACTTCCGATGCTTGGATGTATTCCCTTCTTTAATGTGTTTCAGGAATATTTCATAGGCGACATGGGTAATGTCTTTTCGTACCGCATGGTGTTTGCTATTGGTGTAGCCATTACTTCTATACCTGTCATTTCGAAGATATTCTTTGATATGGGTGTAATGAACACTAGATTTTCAAATGCAGTGCTTACTATTGCGACTTTTCAGGACCTTTTGCTGTGGATTCTGCTCAATATGGCGACAAGGAATGCTGATTCTGGAAAACTCTGCTTCGGTGATTCACTTGTTGTGTCTGTGGCGACAATAGGAATGTTTGTTGTTGTAAAGTTTCTAAGTAAATATATGAATGGCGTAAAGCTTAGGCTATCGACCAACGTTTTTTATACATTGAGTTTTATTGCGCTACTTCTTATAAGCGGATTGTTTTATATGGTTGGAATCAATATAATGTATTCGTCTTTTTTGGTTGGATATGTTGTTAAAGCATTGTTTGGAAACTTGGCGGAAGCGAACAATCGAATTAAGTATTTGGAACATTTTGTTTTTTCGTTTTTCGTCCCAATTTATTTTGCGCTAGTGGGATTTCAACTTAACGTGTTCCATAATTTTTCGTTTTTCAGATTCGTGATGTTTTTTGGAATTGCCTTCGGTTTGGAATTTATAGGGACATGGCTATTTCTTATTCTTGGAAAAGTTAGTAATACAACAAAGCTCAACTTTGCTATTACCATGAATGCAAGGGGAGGTCCTGGAATCGTTCTTGCGACGGTTGCATATGGGGCAAGTATAATAAGTTTGGAATTTTTTACGGTCCTCGTTCTTACGACAATGCTATCGTCTATGATTGCCGGATATTATCTGAGACTCCGTCAGAGGAAGGATAAGGTATTTTTTGATAAGTTGACATGAACTTCTGAATTTTATTATTATTTGGGACGCTTTAAATTACTAGTCTTAAACTGTTTTTCTCATGTCCTATCTTTTTGTTGCAATTGGCGGTGCTCTCGGAAGTGTTCTTCGCTATTTTCTTTCGTTAGTATTTCCCAAGATCGCTGGATTCCCGTGGCCGACGTTTGTGGTGAACGTTCTCGGTTGCCTTTGCATCGGGATTTTCTCGGGACTGTTCCTCAAGTGCGGATCGCTTTCGCCGAACCTCAAGCTGTTTTTGGTGACGGGCTTCTGCGGTGGCTTTACCACGTTCAGCACCTTCGCGAACGAGAACCTCGCACTGCTGCAATCTGGAAAAATCGGAATGTTTGCAATCTACGCATTTCCGAGTTTTGTGCTTGGCGTTGCCGCTTGTGCTGCCGGACTTTACCTCATGGGTTTCAACCGTTAAATTTGTTTGTTAAAATTTGTGAACAAACGTACTCTATTGAAACATTAGATGTATTTTGTAGCATTGGTCCTATGTTGGTTGTAGGAAACAAAATAACATTCTTAAAATAGCGTTTCATAAGGAGTGCATAATGGCAAAAAAAGTCCTGCTTCTCTGTGGTGATTTTACTGAAGATTACGAAACCATGGTCCCGTTCCAGTCGATGTCTATGCTTGGCTATCAGGTGGATGCTGTGTGCCCCGATAAAAAGGCCGGCGAAACTGTGGCTACTGCAATTCACGATTTCTTGGGCGA
>JAEEGL012354103.1_pt1 | contig 12804 bp, 19 predicted proteins | sample 9134231 | NCBI WGS metagenome assembly JAEEGL01 (sample SAMN16246548, study PRJNA631951) | gut metagenome | biome: gut microbiome; feature: rumen; material: fiber-attached | host: Bos | place: Iran: Karaj | collected 2018-10
CCTCATTCATGGAAGCCGCATAAAGGTGTTCTGGAGCAGCTTGGTGAAGAGCAGAAACATTGTTGGATACGACAAAGGCGTGAAGTGATTGCATTTCGAAGCATGGAGATATCTATTAAGAGGAGACGGCGGAACGATGATGTCGAAAGAGGAATATGTGAAAATGATGGATTGTATTATGGATCCGGAGCCGGTGTGGAGTGATCCGGTGTTTGAATGTCCAGTATGCGGCGGAGGGATGTGTAGGAATAATCAAATTGTACTTCCGACCTATCCTCCTCAGCATAAATACAAGTGTAATAAATGCGATCATATAGAATATATGTATTGATGATGGTGGTAATGGAATACAAGTAAATGGAGGTGTATTGAAATGAATGAATCAAATGAAAGATGGAATATTGATGGAGATTGCAGTAAATGCAGAAGGAGTAGTTATTGCGGTAAACCGTGTAAGGCGTTCAGAACTGCGAGGGCGGAAATGGTGCGAAATATGATCCTGAAAAAGACGGGGATCGGAGCTGTTATGAATGCAGTGAGGCAATCGGCCGGTGTATAGGTGAAAAATGAGGATACAGGAAAAGGAACATTTTATTGAAATTGATATTATGCTTTCGGATGGTACAGTGATCGGTACGGCGGAAATTGAACCGAGAGAAAAGATGCTTGAACGGTTTGTGATATTTGAACCATACCAGAATTTGAAATATGGACAACAGGCATTGTTTGATCTGATTGATACCTATGGTATTCGTAAGTTATGGGTTAGGTCAGATAATGCGAAGGCAATTCATATATATGAAAAGTTCGGTTTTAAGCGTGAGAAAGAAACAATGTTTGAAATGGTGCGCGATGATTGATGTTCCCGAAATGTATGTCGGGAACATGGAGGGAGATGGATGGATGAGTGTATGCAGAGAATGTGATTATGCAGAGAGGTCTACTTGGGAAAGGGATGGGAAGAATTTTGATATAACTTGCTGCGTGTTGACGAACTATGTTGTGAAAGCGAATGAAGAAGGGAAGTGTTCGTTTTTCAACAAGGATCTTTCCGGATATGATATTTGCTACAACTGCAACTATTATCGAGGTGGCAGTGACTGGGGACTATTTTGTGCGCACAAAGAGAACTATCATCATCTTGGACAATTCAATGATAAGCCTTGTGAGTATTACGAGAAAAGAAAGAAGGACGGATCTACAGATGGAGGTTGAGTGATGAGTGATAAAGAAAAATTACAGAGAATAGAAGAGCTTGTGAAAGATATGAGTATAGATTTTTCTCTGTCAAAACAGCAGTTATATAAAGGTATGGAAACCGAATGCACTATAGAAGAAATCAAGGAAGATATGTGGTCTATGTTTTGTTTTATATCTGATGTGCATCATGTTCTGATGGATGAGCTGGTTATTGGAGGCGCGGAGGAATGAGCCGCAAGGGTTGTTTTCTGATGGGGTTTGTGGCTGGTTGTATTGTCGGAGGTTTGATGACGGCGATGTGGTTTGTGATCTCGATGTGGGGATAATGGTATGAAGTGCGAGGATTGCGGAGCCAGGGTTATTTGGCATTCTCAATATGGAAACATGAGGAAGGTTAAAAGTATATGATCTGTAATGAGCGACCAAAGCAAAGGTTTAAGCCCGGGAGCCGGCCGTCGTGGTGTCCGAGGGAGGATGGAGATGAAGATAATAGTACATACCGTGAAGGATTGTGCGGAAAAGATTAGCGCTACATATAGTCCGGTGGAATGGCTAACAGTGAACAAGGCGCTTAAGATGATGGCAGAGAATTCGGATGTACCTATGAGTGATAGAAATTTGGCGCGGAAGATGTTTTCAACCAAGCCGGAGTTTTGTGAGATGGGTGGTAATGGTATGGAGATGACAAATAGAGAAGCTGCTAAACGGATTCAAAGACTGCTTGATGTAGCAAATCGTTTTCGAACTGCTTGTAATGAGAAGGATCGGGTGGCATTACAGGTGGCGATCCGTGTACTTTTGTCTGTGGAACAGATGGAGGATGATGGGAAATGAACGGACGAGATAAATTATATCAGATGTTTAACCAGGCTGAGGAAGATCGCAAGCGGAAGAACTTCGATGCTTTTATGGATGGTTTAGAGACCGGGCTTGTCAATGATCTGGATAAGAAATACTGGGAAGGGAATCAGGAAGAGTATTTCCGGATCCTTAACAATATCAAGAGCCAGGGGATCCGCGTATTTCGGAACAGCAAGGGACAGCATAAGATCAGTTTTATATGATCAGTAATATTGTTTATTGTTAATAATATCTTGAATGTTATTAAGTATATTATTTGTTAAGGAGGAGTATGGATGGATGATGAAACTAGAAGAGTATATGGCGATTGCCGAAGAAGTTGAGGCGGTCGATTCGGAGCAGTTTGTGAAGGATATTGTCACATGGCGGGACGAACTTGATGATGGCAGAGATTATGACGGAGCGAGGAGGATGCTCGACATGGTGTTACAAATTTTCTTCGATAACTGCTTATTATTTAGCGAGGTGTGCTGATGGGAAAGTACGGTTACCGTATCATGAATTATCAGGCCGGTGCGATCTATGATGTGATGCATGGTGTGCGGAAGCGTTATGATATGACCAAGGCTATGATGACCAACAGTTTGTTTACAGAATATATCGCATCGAACGGTCTTGAGGTTTACAATGAAGCGACAAGAGATATTATCTGTGTTCAGTTTGATTACGGATCGAAGTCTTATGAGGAAAGCCGGAAGAAGAAACAAGATGAGCTGGATGACACCTTATCTTCTACTGAACCGGATGAGGAAATGGTAAAGCGTTTACAGGGTCAGCTTCAAGAGATCGATCAAAATCAGGAGAAGTATGATAAGAAGAACGCGGATGAGATCCGGAAGATCTTTTATAAGGACGGTCTTGATATTATTCATACTTCCAAAAACTATAAGCCGGTGAAGCTGCATTATAAGATGCTGTATCGGACGCCAGGGAAGGCAAAGAAGGGATCCTGTATGTTTATACGGGATGATCTATTTGATATTGCCAGGGAGTTTCTCTATATGGGAATCACGCTTCCGGAGCATAATGCTCCTATTGTGGAGATCGGGGCTTATTCCTCTCTCGCTACCAGTACCATTATTGATACGGTGCAGATCAATCCGAAGGATATTCTGATCCTTAAGGATGTAGATTCTTCCTTTCGGACGACTGCGATCAGTATTGAGACGGATCAGCATAAGGAGTGCAAGGCTGTTCGGAGGGAGAATTACGAGGTGGTTAATACCATTTTTGCCGGCCAGGCATTGATTGATCTTTCGCTTTTTCCGGAATATGGGAACGGATATATCCTGTTGAGGCATCATTTCACAAAGATGGCTGCGTTCGCTACGGATATTCAGCGGTTTTTCAAGGATCAGTTTGGAGATCAATACGAGACGGCAACGGTCAAAGATATGTTCGGTGTGGAGCATCCGGTTCGGGATATCAAGATGATCACGACGGATAATGCTGTGAAGTGGCTGAAGTTTACACTGATTCGGGAAGGCGAGAGTTTGAAGGAGAAGTACGAATACTGGTGTCAACGTGTTATTGACAATGGATGCCGGTTTGGGATCGTGAAGACAGCTCATCCTTCGAAGCTCGGAGATGTGCAGCGGATGAGTTATCAGATGGTCAATGCTCTTTCTGAGGATACGATCGATTCCGTGATGGGTGCAAGCGTGGATTATATCGAGCGGTTGAAGACGGATACCGAGGTATTTCTGGAATATCTTCGCAGGAACGCTACGTTTACGAATGATTATGAAGTGCTTGTGGCATTGTATGAGCAGGATCATGAGTTTGAGAGATCTGAATACTTTCGAAGGCGCAGACGTAAGATTATTGAGAACTATGTGTTTGAGATGAAGAATGGGCGTGTGATCCAGAATGGGGATAATCTGGTCATTGTTGGTTCTCCTTATGCTATGCTGCTGCATAGTGTCGGGGTTGGTGTAGAATATGATGTGACTTTTACGCAGGAGCAGGATTGTATTCAGTGCTACAGCGAGCGGTTTGAGGATGGAAAATATCTGGCCGGGTTCCGAAATCCTTTCAACAGCCGAAACAATCTCGGGTATTATCATAATCATCATCATCCGTATCTGAAGAAATACTTTCGTTTCGGGGAGCTGGTAATCGCGGTCAATATGATCCATACAGATTTTCAGCCGCGGAATAACGGGAGCGATCAGGACAGCGACAGTCTGTATGTGACTGATCAGCAAGATATTGTCAGTCATGCGGCATGGTGTTATAAGAACTATCCTACTATCGTTAATAATATTCCGAAGGAAGCCAATCATTATGACAATACGGCGGAAAGTTATGCGGTGATCGATAACGGACTGGCGGCTTCACAAAGGACGATCGGGGAAAGCAGCAATCTGGCACAGATTTGTCTTACCTATACCTATAATTTTCAGGATCCGAAGTTTGAGGATTATGTCTGTATTTTGGCTACTATCGCTCAGGTGGCTATTGATTCTGCCAAGCGGCGGTTTGATATAGACATTATGGGAGAGATCGAACGGATTCGGACAGATATTGATCTTAAGAACAATAGGCGGCCGGTGTTTTGGAGAGTGATCAGGCGTGGTGTAGGGAATGGTAAGATCAATGATCAACTGAAATGCCCTATGAATTATCTTTACGATTATCAGCTTGGAGAATGGCATCCGAATAAAAATACACTTCCTATGAGCCATTTCTTTGTGAAGTATGAGCTTGATATGGAACGTCGGATGTCGAAGAAGATTGAAAAGTTGATCGAGGATTATTCTCTTGAGGTTTATCTTTATAACAAGAAAAATCAGAAGCGTGAGGTGGAGCCATGGGATAAGGATGATGGAGATCATAGCAATGAGTATCTTGTATTACGTGATGATTTTGAGCAACTTGTAGAGGATATACGAGCTACGGGGATGCCGAAGAAATATTTGGGTTTGATGTCTTGGCTTATTGACCGGGCGTTTATTGTGACACCGAATATCAAGAGCAATAACGGTAATGTGCAGTCGAAGCTCAATAAGAACCGGGCGTTATTGTTAAAGACTTTATATACAGTTAACGCAGAGAGTTTATTGAAGTGTTTTTCTAAAAACTGTACACCGAGCCAAAAACGACCCACAAAAACGACGAGATAACTCGACGTTTTTAAGCATGATGAAATGCCCCCTTATGAAGAGGGGAATTTCTCCTATAAATTAAGATGAAAAAGGAGTGACGTGCGTATGAGTATGAATGAGAACGGTCGGAAGTCTCAGGATCAGAAGACATTTAAGAACAAGAAAAACACAAACAGGGAAGAACAGAGAGAGAAAAGCCGGCGGAAATTTGCCGGAACTTGCCGTATGTGCGGGTCGGTACTCTCCTACATCTCTGGAACCAATGTGATGGTTTGTAAGAATCCTTCGTGCAAAGGTATTGTCAAAAAGAGAAGGAATGGCGACGAGGAAACTGTTACGGAGGTGCTGCCGGTGTTTCGGTGTCTGGATGAAAAAGGGATGGAGATCGCATCCAACCTTTTTGCGGAGGCTGAGTGAACCGTCAGGATTTTATACGGGAGCTTGCGGATCGCAGCGGAAAAACCCAGGTCGAGATCGACGGGTTCCTCGGGCTGCTTGAGGAAGGCATTGTGAATGCCATACGCCGTAAGAACTCGGTGAAGCTGTTTACCGGTTTTACTTTGGAAGCTGTCGAAACCAGTGGTGTTGGACATAAAGACATTACAACGGGCGAATGGGTTGAGGCCGTCCCATGTATTCAGTGTAAGCTACGGACTACAAAAAAATTCAGAGAAAGGTTGAATGCGTCATGATACGGATAAATAAAGATCAGAGAGATCAACTGCTTAAGAAGGGGTTTAAGATCGGGTTTGACCAGATCCACTCCATCGGTAAGAAGCGGCACACGTATTACGTTACGGAGCGCAGAGATATCCTTGAAGCGCTCGGCAAGATCAAGGAGTGATAAAAATATGGCTGACATCTACAGAGGATATCAGATGCTGTGTGGAGATACGGCTACGATCAATGAACGACTTGGTGATGAGAATTATGTCAAGTCGTTTTTCGTGAATGAATATATTCTGATTCATAACATAGAGACCGGGACTTCGGATGAAATGCGGTATGACGGAGAGAAATTTGTGGCGTTGAAGCTGCCGCCGAGTAAATTCATTAAGGCAAAGAACGCGCTTCAGAGGTGTGCTTTAGATATTCTGAACAATCAGGATATTACGGTGGCTGCGATCCTGGGTGGTTATGGTTCCGGGAAAACTTTTCTGGCGATGCAGATGGCTCTTTACAATGTGCAGGATAAAGGACATCAGGCGAAGATCCTTGGTGTTCGTTCTCCCTGGGGAGAGGGAAAAGAGATCGGGTATCTGCCCGGGTCTGTGAATGATAAGACGGATCTTTTCTTCATGCCTTTGGTGCAGCAGCTTAATGGTGGCGAGTATGAGCTGGAGCGGCTGAAGCAATGCGGTGTTTTAGATTCGAATATCCCATACTTCCTTAAGGGTACTACCTATAATGAGACGATTATTGTGGTGGATGAGGCAGAGGATCTTACGGAAAAAGAGATCCGGTTGGTCGGTACCAGACTTGGACAGAATTCCAAAATTTATCTGGCCGGGGATTACAAACAGAGTGTGTTTGAAACCAGCTCCAATAATCCTTTGATACGGATGTGCAATGCCTTTAAGGGAAATGAAAGGTTTGGCTGTGTTTATCTCGGAGAAGATGTGAGAAGTGAAACAAGTAAGATGTTTGCGGAACTGTTTGAAAACTAAATGATTTGGTTTTTTACGGTTTTGAACCGTTTTTGTGAGATTTTTTCACAAAAATCGGCAGAAAAAATACAAAAATTGTGATTTTAAGGAGGAAAAAATTATGAATTTTGAACTGGATGATCTGATGAAAATGGCTACAGAAAACCCTGAGATGCTGGCGGAGATCGTCAGTGGTCTGGTGAGCCGGTTCAAACCGATGGTGTATCGGGCGGCAAAGGAGATTCTGAACATCTATCGTGATTATGCGGAGTGTGATGAAATCTTTGAGCTGAATGCAAAGGTACACAGGAAGGGATTTGAAGCTCTGGTTAAGGAAGGATTCACCGAAGATCAGGCAATGGCGTTATTGCTTCGTGATAATATCCGGCTAAATGATGCTTTGAAGGATATCAGCAAGAGCGCAAGCGTCAAGTTTAACAAGTAAGCAGATGATCACAGCGGTTCCGAAGGTGAGCCGCTTATTCTATGGCAAAGGAGGTGTACCCTGATGGAAGAGATTACGAAACAATTTAATCTGGATTACAGCGATCATTATCTTATGGAGAATGAAGAGCAGCGTAGGATCTGGCTGAATGATTCTGTAGATGAGTGTGTGATCGATGATTATGTGTATATGATCTTTAAATATAATCGGGATGATAAAGGCGTTGCGGTCAGCAAGAGAAAACCGATCGTTCTTTATATCAACAGCCCGGGAGGGAGTGTTACCAGCGGGTACGCCCTGGTGGATGCGATCCAGCTTAGTAAGACACCGGTTTATACGGTGAATATGGGGATCTGTTATTCGATGGGTTTCCTTATCTTTCTGGCCGGACATAAGCGGTTTGCCATGCCGCACTCTACATTCCTTATGCACGACGGGTCTTCCGGTGTATTCTGGGAGTCTACGTCGAAGCTGAAGGATCGGGTGGAGTTTGAGACGGATGCTATGGAGAAGCGGACGAAGGATTATATCCTCTCCCGCTCCAATCTTTCGGAGAAGGAATATGAAGATCAGTACCGGAGAGAATGGTATTTCTACGCTGATGAAGGTAAGAAGCATCAAATGGTGGATTACATTGTCGGTGCTGACAAGCCTTTGGATTTCATTTTGTAAGGTATCTCGGTGGGGCGTGACGAATGCTCCGTCTTGTTGGGATACGGTCGGTATGGAGACCTAAAACCCATGCAAGAAGTTCGGCGGCGACTATAGCCGCCAATTTTTATTGAAAGCGAGGTAAGAAACATCATGCAGACGGATTTTGATTCCGCCATCGCGGAATATGGATTTACCAGCAGACAGCAATACGAGCAATGTCTTTCCGATGTACGGGATAAGATCAGCGGTCTGAATGATCTGGAATGGGGAGACATTATTGAGAAATACAACCTGACTATTGCGAGCGATACACTTCGCAAGGCCAGCAGCACGATCTTCGGCGGAAAGTTTGTGGCGGAGTATTATCGGGAGAGCGAAAAGAACAATGCTTCTTATGCTTGGCAGCTTAATGAGCTTCGGAAGGAGAAGCAGAAGCTGGCAGATGAACGGACGGCACTTCGAAAGCTTTCACGGGATGCGAGCCGTGTGGAACAGGATCTTGAATATATGGCTACGCTTATTAAGGAAAATGCCTATCCTGTTACTCTCTCACTTCCGGAGGTTGTGGATCGCGGGAATGACTTAATCGTTATGCTTTCAGATATTCATCTGGGGGCGAATGTGGATAATCATTTCGGAACCTATAATGCGGAATTGTCCGTGAAACGGATGGGGAAGTATCTTGCACAGATATTACAGATTCAGGATCGGCATGGAAGTCAAAATGTTCATGTGGTTCTGCTTGGAGATTTGATCAGCGGAAATATTCATTCAACCGTGCAGTTACAGAACCGGGAGAATGTGGTAGAGCAGATTCAGAAGGTGTCCGAGCTTGTGGCTGCTTTTGTGTTTCAACTTAGCAAGCGGTTTTCTGAGGTATATGTGAATTCGATCTCCGGAAATCATTCTAGGATCGGAATTAAGGATTCCGTGCTTCGGGATGAACGGCTGGATGATCTGGTGATCTGGTATCTGAAAGCGAAATGCGAGAATTTAGCTAACGTGGAGTTTGTAGACAAGGTGAACCTGGATCCCACTATCGGAATGATTTATGTGCGCGGCAAGGAGTATCTTGCAGTACATGGGGACTTCGATCAGTTTTCAGAGGCCGGGGTCAGCAAGCTTGTTATGATGACCGGTGTTAAGCCGGAGGCGATTTTACTCGGGCATTTACACCACTGTTCTTATGATGATGTGGCTGGTGTGAAGATCATCCGGAGCGGGAGCTTTGCCGATCCGATCGATGACTATTCAATCTCGAAGAGGATTTCCGGTCATGCTTCGCAGATGGTGGTGGTATGTGATGAAGCCGGGGTGCAGGCTTTGTATCCGGTGGATCTATCTTTATGTTAATCAGTTGAAAAATTTCAACGCGTTGTATAAGTACACAGGGCTGTCATGAAGAGACAGCCCTTTGCGGCTGCCGGCGGAGTGTATTTTCGTCGGTGATTTTGGGGCATTAGCTCACCTGGGAGAGCGCCTGCTTTGCAAGCAGGAGGTACAGGGTTCGATCCCCTGATGTTCCACTGGTCAGTAACCGTAGCAGCGAACGGGCGGGACTGTAAATCCCGTACACAGGAAACAACGTAGGTGCGAGTCCTATCTGGCCAACTATGACCATAGCGTTTTTGACGGAAGGGCTGGAAGCGGAATTGATCAGCCGATGAAAATTCTTCCTGACGGGCGACGGTGCGCAACGTGATCTTCGGATCCTGTGGGTGACATGAAGGGATGCGTCCTTTCGTGTCTTATGGGAATTTAGCTCAGATGGAAGCAGCGACTGGCCGTTAACCAGTAGGTCGGGGGTTCGATCCCCTCAGTTCCCGTTTTAAAATCAAGGCTTATGGCCTTTTTTATTTTTGAGAAAAGCGAGGTGTTGATATGGCAACTTTGAAACAGGCGAAATCGGAAAATGAGATCCGACGTATGGGTGTTTCTGATATGCGGAAGGCGTATCAGGAGCTTGCGGGTTTCTATGAAAAGATTTTGAATCATGAGATCCTGTTATGTCCGAACTGCGGCGACTGGTATAAGGCAGATACGGGATTTTATCAGGATAAAGCGTATGCGACCGGGAGGTATCCGATTTGTAAGCAGTGTCTTATGTCGATGGTGGAGCAGAGAAAGCGGCCGTCGGATAAGCCGAATGAGACCAAAGAAAGCGTACAAAGAGTGCTTCGGATGATGAACCGGGTGTATGATGACGATTTTTATGAACAGTGTATCGCCGGTGCTTTGGATAAGACCAAGGAAAAGAACCGAAGTTCACCGTTCGCAACCTATATTACGGCAATCAGCTCGCTGCCGAACTGGCAAGGGAAGACCTGGGATGATTCCATCTTTGAGGATGGCGGCGAGATCAAGGAAGAGACTAAGCGGAAGCCTCGGAAGGAGATGCGCAAGATTTTCGGCGCCGGGTTCTCGGATGAGGATTATCTGTTTCTTCAGGATCAGTATGATGACTGGTGCGCGAGAACACAGGTGGATTCCAAGAGCCAGCAGACGTATATTGTTCGGATTTGCTGCAAGCTCTTAGAGATTTGGAAGGCACAGAGACAGGGAGATGATACGTCTAAGATGGACGAGTCACTAAATCGTCTTATGGAAGCAGCCAAGCTTCAGCCGAAGCAAAATGTGGATAATGCTGCTACGGATTCTCTGACCTTTGGACAGCTTATCGAGAAATGGGAACAGGAGAAACCGATTCCTGAGCCTACAGAGGAATTCAAGGACGCGGATGGAATTGGCAAGTATATCCGTGTCTGGTTTACCGGGTGGCTGTCGAAAGCTCTCGGGTTGAAGGCAAATGTCTTTACCAAGGAGTATGACGATGAGATCAGCAAGTATACAGTGAAGCGTGAGGAGCGGTATGAGGATGGATCAGCAGAGATCTATGACCAGCTCTTTGGTTCTGAAGGCGGTGGTGACGGATGAGTAAAGGCAGGACAGATGCCGAGATCCGACGTGATCGCACAGATACGATCATGAATATCGTGGCTGAACGATGTGCTTATTACAGAGCGAACCCACATCGGTTTGCTGCTGATTTTCTCGGTATCAATCTGAAGCTGTTTCAGAAGATATTGCTTTGGGTGATGATGCATTTTGACGCTTTTTATTTTATAGCTGCGCGTGGGATCGGCAAGACTTATCTTGTCGCTTTGTTTTCTGTGATCCGTTGTATTCTTTACCCCGGAACCAAGATCGTTGTGTGTTCCTATACTTTCAAACAGGGTAAGGAGGTTATCTTAAAGATCACAGATGATTTCATGCAGAAGTCGGCGCTGTTACGAAATGAGATCAGTAAGGTCAGTACGGGGCAGAATGACTGCTGCGTATATTTTAAGTGTGGTTCTTTCATTCGTGTCGTTGTGGCCGGAGAAAGCGCCCGTGGTGCGCGAAGCAATATTCTCATCATAGATGAAAGCCGACTGGTGGATCAGAAGATCGTTGATACGATTCTTCGACCTATGAATGCAGCCCCGAGACAGCCGGGGTATTTACGCAAGCCGGAATATGCTCATCTTAAAGAGATGAACAAGGAGATGTACTTATCTTCCGCCTATTTTGCGGCGTCGGAGATGTTTGAAAAGGTTAAGGCGTACACAGCAAATATGCTGGATCCAAGGTTATCCTACTTTGTGTGCGACTTGCCATATACCCTTTCTATTAAGGAGGGATTGCTTATACCGCAGCAGATTGAAAATGAGATGTCTGAGGCGACGTTTTCAGATATCACTTTTTATATGGAGCGCGAGGGGCTTTTCTATGGAAGTGCTGAGGACGCTCTTTTTGATTTCAAAACTTTAGATCGAAGGCGAGTGCTTGTGGAATCGTTACGAAACCTGGAGTTCTACCGGATCCGGAACCTAAAGATCCCGGAAAAACAGAATGATGAGCTTCGCATTCTTTCTGTTGACGTGGCTCTTCTTGCCAGCAGGCGGCACGACAACGATAGTGCCAGTGTGCAGATCCACTCTGCTTTGCCGACGGCAAACCATGATTATATTGATAATCTGGTGTATATAGAGAACTTTGAAGGATTGCTTACGGATGAGCTTGGGATAATTGTGATGCGGTATTTTTATCAGTATGACTGCGACTATATCGCGCTGGATGCTACCGGCGTGGGTCAGTCGATCTTGGATTTTTGCATGACGAATCGGTATGACACGGTGTATGGGGTAAATTATCCTGCGATCAATGTTATGAATAACGATGATCTGGCGATGCGGTGCAAGGTGAAAAATGCACCGAAGAAGATCTTCGCCGTGAAGGCCGGGGCAAAATCCAATAATGATATGTGTCTGGCACTGAGGACGGCTTTTCAGAACGGATATATCAATCTTTTATGTTCGGATACGGGTGTGGAGGAGTTTCTTACCAAGATCCGTGGATACAGTAAGCTGTCGGAGCTTCAGCAGACGAAGCTTCGGATGCCTTATGTTCAGACAACGATGCTTATCAATGAGCTTATCAACCTTACGCATACTACAACAAGTGGCGGTCTTATTCAGGTGAAGGAGAAGCCAGGGATGCGAAAGGACAGATACTCGTCCTGCGAATACGGATGGGCGCTTATTCAGTACCTATCTCAGAAATTGAAGCCGCAGGACACAACCGATGATATTTTGAATGCTCTCTGCTCTTCTATTCAGCGGAGTGCATTGTTAAAAAATTAGAAAGGAGGCGCTTAAGATGGCGCAGAAAAAGAACAGCACCAGTGCCGCGAAACCAGCAGTGGCGACCGTCAACAGTGTCGGCAAACAAAGCGCTTCCGTGGCTGCGATCCGGGAACAGGCAAGAGTCGATGAGGAACGGCGGGCGTTGAATTTCGCCAATGCCGAAGAAGCTGTCCGTAATCTTCGGGACTTAACAAAAGGAAATCGAA
>JAEEGL012524625.1_pt1 | contig 12804 bp, 6 predicted proteins | sample 9134231 | NCBI WGS metagenome assembly JAEEGL01 (sample SAMN16246548, study PRJNA631951) | gut metagenome | biome: gut microbiome; feature: rumen; material: fiber-attached | host: Bos | place: Iran: Karaj | collected 2018-10
ACATCCTCAAGAGCCTCAAGTGTCTGAGTCTCGCTCTCGATGATACAAACAGGACACTCATAAACGTCCTTGTCGTTAAAGTTCTTCTTGTAAGCCTCAACAAGAGCCTTTCTTCTGTTAATTGCAAGTGATGCCGGGAAGCAGTCACGGCTTACTGCAACAAGTCCAATTTTAACTTCTGGAATGTTAATCATAAAAATCCCCTTTCTGTGTAAAACACATAAAACCTTCTTATCTCCCAAGAGCGTCTGCTCTTATAGATTATTTTAGTGGCACGAAGTGCCTCAACGTAACTAATTATCTGTCATTGCGATATAAAATACAATCGCACAAAATGTAGAAAAATGACACGTAATTTTATTCAAAATGCTTGTATTATGGTCAAAGCTGAACGTCTATGGAAACGCATTCATGACCGGTCAGTTCTTCTGAACGTTTTCCCGGCTGCTGACAACCAACATAAAGCTTGAAGTTCTTACCAAATACCTTTCGCTCTCCATCTTCATTAACAGATGTGAAAGCTCTCTTATCAAGAGTAATTGTCACCTCTGTTTGTGAACCTGCAGGAACGTGTACTCTCTTAAATCCGCAAAGACTTGGATTAGTTGTAGCAAAATCGGAATCAAGATCTTTGATGTAGACCTGAACTACCTCATCTGTATCCACCTTACCGTCGTTTGCTACCGTTACAGTCAGTTCAGCATCAAATAAATCTTTTTCCTTGCTGTTATCCACCTTTAAGTGATGATCAGGTTTAACATAGCAATCACCATATGTAAGTCCATAACCAAATGGATAAAGTGGTGTACCTGTAAAGTATCTGTAAGTCCTGTTCTTCATGGAGTAATCCTTGAAGTCCGGAAGGTCATCTGCTGACTGATAGAAAGTAACAGGAAGCTTACCGGACGGTGAAACATCTCCAAAAAGAATGTCAGCTACATCCTTTCCGCCTCTTGCTCCCGGATACCATGCCTGAACAACCGCATCAGCATCCTCCTGTGCCTTTGAAAGATCAATTGCACTACCTGCCATATTTATAACAACTGTAGGCTTTCCGCACTCAAGTACTGAATAGAGAAGCTGTCTCTGTGGAAGTGGAAGACTTAAATTTATCTTGTCTCCTGATGCAAACTGGTTACCTGCATCACCCTCTTCTCCCTCGAGGTTCTCATCAAGACCAAGTACAACAACTACTACATCTGAGTAATCAGCAACAGTCTTGGCCTCTGACAATCTGTCAGGAAGGTTAGGATCAGCAAGATTACTGATGTTATCCTTGAAGATATCACATCCCTCAGAATAAAGAACTCTTGCATCATCACCAAGCTTATCCTGAATTCCTTCAAGAACAGTAATATATCTTGAAGCAGTTCCATGATAGTTACCGATAAGTGAAAGTCTTGAGTTGGCATTTGGTCCAACTACACCAATTGTTTTAATCTTATTCTTATCAAGTGGAAGAAGTCCGTTATTCTTCAAAAGAACTATGGATTCCTTTGCAGCTCTGCTGGCTACATCAAGGTGCTCCTTGCACTCAACAACTGTAAATGGAATATCATCATATTCTGTCTTATCAAACATTCCAAGAAGGAATCTGGTAGTAAAGAGTCTTTCACATGATGTAGTGATTGTCTCCTCACTAAGGATACCTGCTCTGTATGCATTCATAATCTTCTGATATGTGCATCCGCAGTTAAGATCGCATCCCATCTCAAGAGCCAGCTTAGCAGACTCTTCAGCGCTCTTTGTAACCTTGTGATTCTCATGGAAATCCTTAACAGCCCAGCAGTCTGATACGAAGTGACCTTCAAATCCCCATTTTCCTCTAAGTGTATCAACCATAAGAGGCTTATTAGCACAGCAAGGCTCATCATTGGTTCTGTTATAAGCACCCATAACAGCCTCTACACCGGCCTCTTTTACACAGGCTTCAAATGCAGGTAAATAAGTTTCTTCAAGATCCTTTTTGCTTGCCTTGGCATTAAAGAAATGTCTTTCCCCCTCAGGACCTGAATGAACTGCAAAATGCTTGGCACATGCAGCCGCTTTCATATATTCGCCGTCACCCTGAACACCATTTACGAAAGGAACAGCCAGTCTACTTGTAAGGAAAGGATCTTCACCATAAGTCTCATGTCCTCTTCCCCATCTTGGATCTCTGAATATATTTACGTTAGGAGCCCAGAAAGTGAGTCCCTTATAAATATCTCTGTCTTCTCTTTTGGACTGCTCGTTATATTTAGCTCTGCCCTCAATAGCAATAATCTCCCCGATGCACTTCATAAGTTCTTCGTCGAATGCAGCTGCCAGTCCAATAGCCTGTGGAAACATTGTAGCTGTACCTGCTCTTGCAACCCCGTGAAGAGCCTCATTCCACCAGTTGTATGAAGGAATGCCGAGCCTGTCGATTGCCGGTGCATCATAGCGAAGCTGTGAAGCTTTCTCTTCAACAGTCATCTTGGCAACAAGCTCTTTTGCTCTTTTTCTTGCCTCTTCTCTATTCATAACTATACCCCTTCAAAAAGCTATATTTCTACTTTCTTAATTGTATAGGTGCAGGTAGCTTTTTTCTTACCATATTTTGCCTTAATTAGCTTAATATTTGCGACTCTGAAATATGGCATTTTTCATATTTTTTCCTCTTATCAGTTTTGATTATCCTTCCGCGGGTCCACAGTACTCACTTTTTCGCTGGATAAAGAAAAAAATCACGATTACAACAGACAAAAGCTCGGTTGCTGCCTGCGCAAGCCACAGGCCTTCAGTACCGAGAAACAGAGGCAGCACTAAAATTAGTATAGTCTGAAAAACAAAGGTTCTGCCAAAAGCAAGGATTCCTGAAACAAGTCCGTTGTTAAGTCCGGTGAAATACGCAGAAGCATATTCATTGATTCCCTGAAGTAAAAAAGCAAAAGCATACATCCTCAGTGCGTGGACCGATAGCTTAAAAACAGCCTCATCATACCCAACATAAATCTGAGAAATCAGTGGTGCACTAAATTCTGCAATTACAAACATCAGGATACCCAAAGAAAAGTTTATTACGATTCCCTTTTTTAGCAGATTTTTCAGTTCAGAGTAGTTTTTTGCGCCAAAATGGTAACCAACAATAGAGGTTGCCTGCATTGCCAAACCGTAAAAAACTGAGGCAAAAATTCCTTCTACAAATATTGTTACCCCGTAGGCTGCTACGCCATCCTCTCCAAGCATTCTGAGTAGCTGAAAATTGTACAGAACAAAGATTAACGATGTCGCCATGTCATTCACCATTTCTGATGTGCCATTTCCACATGCTTTCAGAAGCGGTTTGAGTTCTATTCTTCCCCTGCAAAAGCGAAGTGGGCTTGAATTTGGCAATGCAAAGTATATAAGAGGTATGATGCCATTCAAACAGGCTCCGATCCCTGTAGCTACAGCAGCGCCCACCATTCCCCAATGAAAAATTGCAACAAATAACCAGTCAAAAAGCAAATTGCTTAACAGGTTTCCTATAGAAATGTAAAATCCGAGATGTGGTTTTTCTGCCGTAATCACAATGCTCTGGAACGCATATCCCAAGATCATGATAGGTAGAAATAGAAAGAGGGTGCGACCATAGGGAAGTCCATATTTCAGGATTTCAGGTGTTGCACCAATCAGTACTGCTACCGGGCGTAAAAACAATATCCCTATAATGGCCAACACGATACCGATCGCGGATGCAGCTTTAACAATTGCGGTGAAATAACGCCTTGCCTGCTGCTGGTTTCCATTGCCCAGTTCGGCTGCAATCAGTGCGCTTCCACCTGAGCCGAACATATATCCAATCATAGACAGAAGCAACTGAAATGGATAGATAATGTTCACTGCTGAAAAGCCCGTCTTGCCGACATAATTTGAAACAAAATAACCATCAACTACATCATAGGTGATGGAAATCATGATCATGCCAATGGTTGGCATGGCAAAGAGCAGTAATTTTTTATATGTAAAATGGTCAGAGAGCTTAATTTCCTTCATTGTTCTTCTCCATATAATCTAAATCTTCCAGTACTATGCGTTCGAAATTTTCAATATACAACTCGTGAAAGCTATGTATTCTTTCTTTAGAAAAGCAGTTGGATGCCCATTCTATCTCGGAATCAAACAAACCACTATTATCGTCATTTTCCAAAAATTCCAATTCTAAACGTGCACCGGGTGCGTGGTAGCGATTTTCCAGTGCAATCTGCAAGGGATGTAAGGACGCTAGCTCGTCAGCGTTCATATTCTGCTGATAGTTAACCTCCATAGGATCGTTGTAAAAAGCAGAATCCTGGGCGGCAAAATAGTCATAGCTGCAGTGGGAAATGCCATCTGTAACCTGTTTTTTTATCTCTGTAATCAGCTCATTCAGGTTGTGTATTTGATCCATATGTACACCTACCGGCAGGTTTTTGATCAGCATACCTACAGAATTTGACGCAAAGCTTCCCAAACGATTGTTAAATATCCAGTTAGTCATGATGTCATTTCTGCCGCTGGTCTCATGCAAGGTCAATATCGCCGCTGCAATGGAAATGACGCTCCTTGAAGTGTTCAGACGTTCTTCTGCTGCTTCCAGATCTGAAGCATCAAATGGAAAACGGATAGTGCGGCCTGCTGCAGTAGGAACTGATTCTTCACGATCCGGTTCCGGAATCCAGCACCAGTTATACCCGCTGTACTTCTTTTCAAAATACGTCTTGTCCTCCAGATACTGGGGTGACTTACGGATACTATCCTCATTTGCGAGGTATGCACAGTAATAGTCAGGGGGAAGCGGTTCGCCATTATATGCTTTAACTATGCTGGACATAACAATACCGATACATGCTCCGTCCATAGCCAAATGGTGAACATCAAAGAAAAGATAGCTGTATCTTCCTGTTAAAAACATTCGCACACGCAATAGAGGTGAGTTGAACATAGGGAATGGCTTTATCAACTCATCTTTCATTTTGATAACATCCATATCGGTGCATTTTTCAAACTGAATTTCAGGAAGTTGCTCAGCGCAATAGGTCTGGATCAGTTCACCATTCTCATCAAAACCGATTTTCATCGACAATGCAGGATGATGATGAATTGCCTGATTAACTGCTTTTCTCAGGCGCTCGGGATCGGTCTTTTTATTAAAACGGAACAAATAGTACATATTGTTCCACATAGTTGAATTTGCCTTAGCAAATTGATAATCAATAAGCTTTGTCTGCATAGCGCTGAGATAGTGGCTTTTTTTCCTCTCCAAAGCTTCAATCTCATCCAATGACATACTCTGAGTCTTGTTCTGAAGCATCGCAGCAATTCGTTCAATGGTTCGCAGCGAATATATGTCCGCACTGGTAACACCATGTTCCATAAGTTTTGATGTCAGCACCATGCTTCTTAGCGAATCACCACCCAACTCAAAAAAATCGTCCTCTATGCTGATCTGATTCTGATTCAAATTAAGTACCTCTGCAAAAACATCCAGCAGCATTGTCTCTGTATCATTCCGTGGAGCTGTTACTATACGCTTACTCTGAATAGGCTCAGGATCCGGGAGCGCTTTTCTATCTACTTTACCATTGACGGTTTCAGGCAGGCTGTCCATCTGTATAATTACTGATGGAATCATATATTCCGGAAGCTGTTTGCTCATAAAAGCCCTAAGTGCAATCTCATCAATGGTATTATCCGATGTAATATAGCCTGCAAGATAGTCAGAATCGCCATGGCAGAGCTTTACTGCACTACCATTGATATCGGGATAGCTTCCCATTACACGTTCAATTTCGTCGAGTTCGATACGAAAGCCCCTTAGTTTAATCTGATTGTCAATTCTGCCACAGATACATATACGTCCGTCGTCTGTCCAATAGGCGAGATCTCCGCTATGGTATGCACGCATGCCCTGGTAGGTAAAAAATGCCGCCGCTGTTTTCTCCGGCAGATTAATGTAGCCGCGACCAACACCGGCTCCACAGATAATAAGTTCACCTTTTTCACCAACATCAAGGCTGTTTCCGTCTGCATCCATGACGTAAAATTTTGTATTAACGATAGGTCCTCCGACGGTAACTTCACCATCAGGCCCCATTACATCCGCAGCACAGCCCATGGCACATTCAGTCGGTCCATAAGCATTTAAAATTACACTGTCCATCCGGAGGGTTCGAATCTTCTGATACAGGTTCTTCGGGAAAGCCTCCGAACCGACATCATAAAAATCTATATTTTTAAGCGCTTCGGCGCAAGCTGGAATACCTATAATGTTGGCTAAAAACGTGGGTGTACAGGTGATGCTGTTGACATTGTTATCTATGATTGTCTTTGATAAAAGGAAAGGATCCCGAATTTCTTCAGATGTTGCAATGCACACTGTATTTCCATTACATAGTGGTACAAATTGCTCCACGATTGATACATCAAAAGAAAATGCGGCCATAGCCAGAGCGATACGACCTGGCCTTGCATAGTGAATGATCTCAATAGATTTTTCATTTCTGTTTACATAATTTGCAAGATTTTTTTGCTCAATCATGACGCCCTTGGGACGTCCTGTTGAACCGGAGGTATATATGCAGTAGGCAAGATCATCAGGCATTATCCCCTCTGATGAAGGATAGGTGTCGTCATTCTGCGCTTCAAGAATGTCCTCCATGGTCAGGACTTGAAAGCTGCTTTTGGTCAGCTCCGGTCGCTCAGTACAAATTTCTCTGCTCGTAAGCAGAATGCCGGCAGATGCATCATTCATACTGAAAACAATTCGTTCATCCGGATAGGAGGATGCAAAGGGAAGAAAAGCGCCATGCGCCTTCAACACCCCCTGCTCTGCTATATAGGCCAGTTCAGTACGCTCAAGCAAAACGCCTACTATCATGTCCCGGCCAACACCTTTTTTTATAAGTAAATTGGCCACACGATTAGAGAGGCATTCCAGCCTGCCATAACTAAGTGCTTTCCCCATGCAGATAACAGCCGTCTGATCCGGAGAATTCAATGCATGAGTATGTATCTGTTCAGACACCGGAACAAAAGGAAAATCCAGATCTGTTTGATTTGCCCGTTCAATGACAGATTGAACCTCTTTATTTTTATTATTTGACATTGTGATACCGATTCCTTTCATTTTGATGAATATATAATATTTCTCCTGATGGAGAAGCCTAAAACATCAACATAGAATCCCAATATCATTATATCGAAAAGTATTTTATTCAATTATTAAAAAAGGTTAAAAGTTTTCGAACATCGTTTTACCATCTGGCGTCAAGAAATATATTTCATTTTCTCAAGGTATGCACCATTAGCAGAGCGTTTTTAAGGAATAGGATTTTCCTATTCCATAAGAAAAGGACACGACCGAAGTCATGTCCTTCCAAAAAAATTCAACATATTTATGATAGACGGATTGCTACGCTTCTAATCGAAACTTTCGCCATGCTATCATGTTATGGGAGCATGTCTGAGTCCCCAAAGTACTCAGCCCACTTCTCTGTACGCTCATCGATGATAGCCTGTCCACCTGCTGAAAGGTAATCGTTGATGTAGCTATCCCAAACTGAATCAAAGTCAGCTTCTGGTGCAACTACTGCATTGTCATAAACCTGATCTCTCTTTGATGAAAGTGTATCACCAACACCAGCTTCAGCTGTGATCTCACCAACGTTTACGTTAACTGGCTCAAGACCATCTGCACGAGCTATCACATCTGCTGCACTTACAAGTTCAGGATCAGCTTCTGCATAACCATAAGCAAGTGAAAGAGCTGCAAGCTTCTCATCACCAAAGTTTGTTCCGTTACATGTGATTGTGTAGTCAATGTTCTTACCAGAGTTCTGGATTGCATCGCCTGTAGCAGCAATGATCTGAATAGCACCAGACTCAAGAACTTCATGTGTTACACCTTCATCACCTGCCTGAAGGTACTTGATTGTCTCAGGCTTTGAAATGAAATCAACATAAAGAAGTGATGCAAGAGGTTCTTTGTTTGTTGTAGGGAAGAAGATCTTTCTGTCTCCAGCTGAGCTATAAAGCCACTTAGCATACTTTCCATCTGAATTCTGGAAGCAATCTACTGCAACAAACTTAGCGTCTTCGCCAACGTTTCTCTTAAGGTTAGCATTGATGCTGTCTTCACCATTTCTGAATACATAATCCCAGTTGTGCTGGAATGCACCAACATAACCCGCTTTGATCATGTCATCTTCAGTTGTGTCTCCGCTTCCATAAAGAGCGAAGTCTTTCCACATAAGGTTTTCGTTGTACCACTTGTTAAGAAGTCTAACAGCTTCTTTTGTAGAAGTCTGTGTAACCATTCTGTCATCGAATCCATTGATGTAGTACTCTTTGTCTGTAATCTTAGGATCCATGAAAGATGTGATAAGGTTAGAAGCTCTCCAACCGATATCATAGCTTGTTGAGAAAGGAACCATCTTGGAAGCATCACTACCAAGAAGAGTATCTGCATTATCTCTGAAAGCAATAAGCATATCTTCAAATTCCTGTGTTGTCTTAGGAGCTGCAAGGCCAAGTTTATCAAGCCAGTCCTGACGAACAAATGTTACGATTCTCTGCTGTTCAGCACGTCTTCCTTCAATTGCCCAGATAGAACCTGTCTTAGGATCTTTATCCCAATAAATGTTCTGTTCGCCAAGCCAGTTCCAAACATTTGGAAGATCATTCTTGTATTTATCTACATACTCAGCAAGATCGATAACACCACCCATCTGAGCATATGTAAGAACTGTAGGATAGCTGTATGTTACACAGATATCAGGAGCTTCACCTGCTGCAAGAAGGTTGTTAATATCATCAACCTCTGTCCATCTTGGAACCTTCTTGAAAGTAACTTCTACGTTGTGCTCTTCAAGCATTCCTTTTTTGATGTACTCTGTGTACATGTTGTTTTCAGGATCTGAACCGCCGTCATTTCCTCTGTCATAGATCTCTACTGTGATTTTTCTTGTCTCAGCAAATTTGCCGTCAACAAGTTCAGAAGCCACTTCAGGCTCTGCTGCTGGTGTTTCTGCTGCAGTATCAGCTGCTGCTTCCTGTTTTGGTGCAGAATCAGTTGTTGCAGTCTGGGTGTCAGCGCCCCCGTTTGATGATCCGCAGGCTACTATTGAAAGAGCCATTGCAGATGCAAGAAACATTGATAATACCTTTTTCTTCATAACTATACCTCCGTTTTATAATTGACCCCGAAGGGGGTTTATCAATAAGGAAGTTCTGGTCTCACGTTACTTCCCGGTAAATAAGGAAGTTCTGCTCTCGCTTCGCTCGCCAGAACAAGAATTCTCACTAGGCTCGATAATACCTCGCCAAGTGATCATTCTTTAACCGCACCTAAAGTTACTCCGTGGATGAAGTACTTCTGAAGGAAAGGATAGATGCACAGGATCGGCACTGTTGAGAACATAACGATCGCTGCCTTAAGTGACTCTGAAAGTCCAGGTGCTGAAAATCCTTCCTGTGTAGCAACTTCTACTGAGTTGATATTGTTGATAATGTTGTACAAAAGGAGCTGTAATGGATAATACTTAGCTTCTCTCATATACATAAGAGCATCTGAATAACCGTTCCATCTTCCTACTGCATAGAAAAGAGCCAGTGTAGCCATAACAGGCTTTGACAAAGGAAGATATATCTTAACTAATATAATAAAGAATGATGCTCCATCAATTTCTGCGGATTCACGTAAACTGTCAGGAATTCCGTAGAAAAAGCTTCTCATGATGATCATGTTATAAACGCTCATAACACCAGGAATGATCAAAACAAGTGGATTACTCAAAAGTCCAAGCTTCTGCATAAGCAGGTAGTTAGGAATTGTTCCTGCGTTAAAGAACATTGTGATGGTAATAAAAATATTAATTGCCTTTCTTCCACGAAGTTTTTCAAAAATAAGTGGGAAAGCACAAAGTGTTGTCATTGTAAGTGATGCCAATGTACATACAACTGTAAGGAATACTGTCCAGAAAAATGCTCTTACATACTTGGGATCCTTAAGTACAGTTGCATAAGCATTAAAATTAAGTCCCTTTGGTATAAGGTATACTTCACTTCTTACCAGATAATCCACGCCACTAAGTGACTTAGCAAGAAGGTTTAGCATTGGGATAATGCACATAGCACTTACTAAAAGACAGAAGATAACAAATACAATATCCCAGTTTTTATCAGCTCTTGATTTTACTTTCATCTCTTATGTCCTCCCTTACCATATTCCTCTCTCACCAAGTTTACGTGAGATGAAGTTTGCCATTAAGAGGAAGAACACACCAACAACAGACTGGAAAAGACCTACTGCTGTAGTAAGTGAGAACTGAAGTCCCTTAATACCTACTCTATATACGAATGTTGGAATAACGTCTGCAACTCTCATTACCAGGTTGTTCTGGAATGCGAATGGTCTGTCAAATCCACCACCAAGGATATTACCAAGGCTCATAATAAGAAGTACTACGATTGTTGGCTTGATACCAGGAAGTGTAACATGCCACATCTTGCGGAATCTTCCTGCTCCGTCAACAGATGCTGCCTCATAAAGTTCAGGGTTGATACCTGCAATAGAAGCAAGGTAAACAATTGAACCCCAACCAAAATTCTGCCAGATACCAAATCCAATGTAGCTTCCGATCCAGTGGGCCTCATCATTAAGGAAAGGAATCGCGTTGCCGCCAAGGTCATGTATTACCATATTGATAAGTCCATCATTTGGAGCAAGAAGCTGAAGAGCCAAGCTGTATATGATGATCCATGAAAGGAAATGTGGCATATAAGCTATGGTCTGAACAACTTTTTTATAACGATTGAAACACAGCTCATTAAGAATAAGTGCAAAAATGATTGGTGCCGGGAAGCCGAAAAATAGATCCAGCAAATTAAGTGTCAGCGTATTTCTAAGTGCATATTTAAAGTCATTAGTATTGAATGCCTTGATGAAATACTCAAATCCGTGATTAGCTGCAAGTGGTAATTTCCATACACTTTCAACCAAGCTATACTTTTTGAAAGCAATCTGAACATAGATCATTGGTGCATATTTGAACACCAAAAGGTATGTCAGTGGTAACAGAAGCATGGCATATAGTTGCCAATACCTTTTCATGTAGACGCCAAAAGACTTCGGATTTTCCGTAGTCTTAGCTTTAGATTTACTCATACACTCCTCCTAAAACCCTTATTTCAAATTTAGAAATCTTGCACAATTTCCATGGTTTAATTGTAGGTTAAACGTTTAATTATTTCCTATCAAATATTGACTATGATTTACTAATAAGTGCGATTAGTGTTTATTTTGCACAAAAACGAAAGAGTTATTAGTGATATATTTTAGCCACATCACCAATAACTCTTTTTTAATTAGTAAATTTTTCTCTGTTTTTCGTCAGCTATGCCACTCTTTCTGTAGAAATAGGAGTTAACCTGATCTCTCCATTCCTTGGCATTGTAAATCTGCAATTCAAATCTATGGCTGACAAGATCAAATATTTCAGAAGGCACTTTTCCCTCAAGACTCTTCCAGGTTTCAAACAGTTCTTCTGCCTCTGCCTCACCTTCAAAATGACTGTCATAAATATGCTGAATCAAAGTTTTTCCTGTGCTTAACTGCCATGTATAAGGAATGTGATGGAAGAACAGCAAAAGCTCTTCAGGACATTCCTTAGGATTATTGTACTTCTCAGCATTTTCTTTGTAATACTGTTGAGCATATCCTGTTCCCTTGTCACTTCTGTCCACACCAATTCCCAAATGGTCAGCTCTGTGATAAGTTCCCCATCTTGAATACTCATATCCGTCAACGCTTGGTCCATAGTGGTCATGTGGTGTTACCATCCAGCCAATTCCAAGAGGACTTGTGTATTTCTCATATATTTCTCTTGATCTTAAGAGCATATCTGTAAGCTTATCTTCATCCTCTTTTTCAAGGGCAAAAGACAATCTTATCCACTCTCTTGCTATCTCTTCTGAGGAAAGCTCTGTATCGTAGGCAAGTCTTCCGAAACCATAGAGGTTAGCCGCTGCCAGATAATTGCCTGTCCAGTTAGCATCATTACCTGTGTTGATAACTGCTGCCATTCCGGCAAGCTTGTTACCAAATGCTCTTCCACTTACAATATCAGCTACTGTATCATTGTCATTTTGACAATATGTTTTAAAATCAAGGACTTCCTTAAACATAGGAATAAGATAGCACAAATCAATCTGATGTCCTGTGTACTCCTGTGCGATCTGCACTTCCAACATCTGATTGGTCTTGGTAAGTCCTCCAAGAAGCGGAGAAATAGGCTCTCTTATCTGAAAATCCATAGGACCGTTCTTAATCTGAAGAATTACGTTATCGTGGTATGCACCATCAAGGTCCTTGAAATAGTCGTATCCCGCTCTCGCTCTGTCTGTCTTGTAATCTCTCCAGTCCTGAGTGCAGTTATATACAAAGCATCTCCAGATGATGATTCCGCCATAAGGAGCTATTACATCTCCAAGCATGTTGGCGCCATCAGCCTGAGTTCTTCCATATGTAAATGGTCCCGGTCTTCCTTCTGAATCAGCTTTAACCAAAAATCCACCAAGCTTTGGAAGATGCTCATAAACTTCCTTAACTTTTTCTTTCCACCAAGCTATTACGCCTTCATCCAAAGGATCGCAGATATCCAGTCCGCCAAGTTCAATAGGTGATGCGAAGTTCAGAGAAAGATAAAGCTTTATTCCATAATCGGAAAAGACATCAGAAAGCTCTTTTACCTTATCAAAATATCTGTCAGTAATGAGGTAAGTTGCTGCATCCTTAACATTTACATTGTTGATGACAACTCC
>JAEEGL013878084.1_pt1 | contig 12804 bp, 7 predicted proteins | sample 9134231 | NCBI WGS metagenome assembly JAEEGL01 (sample SAMN16246548, study PRJNA631951) | gut metagenome | biome: gut microbiome; feature: rumen; material: fiber-attached | host: Bos | place: Iran: Karaj | collected 2018-10
ACATCCTGCATCGGTGTTGACCAGCGTCAGGCTCAGATCGATGTTGCAAGAAAGACCATTATGGAGAACAACACTTTCAATGGTCAGGTCCTCTATATTTCCGGAAAGAAAAACGGATATGTTTCCGATGACAGGCTTCAGGGAATGCTGGAACTGGCTCAGGAAATGGAACTTGCTGTCAGTCTCCACTGCGGAGAGTTCTCTGAGAAGAAAGCAAGAGAGATTACCCTTAAATACGGAAATATGCATGATATCATCATCTGCGCTTCCGATATGATGGCCATCGGCGCTATGAGAGCCCTTACGGATATGGATATTTTCCGTCCTGTATGCGGCTTCGACGGTATCTCTCTTATGGGTTACGCCGGAAAGCAGATGAATACCGTAAAGCAGAATTTCCATGATATTTCTGCTGAGGCGGTAAATGAGTGCTCAAGACTTATGAGCGGTGGCGTTGGACAGAAAATCGTTGCTCCCCATGAGCTTGTACGGATCGAATATCTTGATATGATAAGATAATAATTTAAAATCGGGGGGAAAGAGTATGCTGGATTGTATCCCATACAACGAACTGAGGCTCAAAAGTTTCGAGAAAGCAGAGGGAGCTCTTGATGTTGTCCTTGAAAAAGGATATGAGAGGATCGTTCCGGTCAGCGACAGGAGTATAAGGGTTTTGTACTCAGAGGAGCAGATCCTGGGCGATAAGGAGCAAAAGCCATGCTTAGAAGCTTTTTCGCCTTTTTTTGATTGGAATGTCTCAGAGGATGATGAATTTCTTTATATAAATCTGCCTCATCTAAAGGTTAGGATCTCTAAAGAAACCAACTCCTTTTGCTATTATGATGAAAACGGCAGGGTGCTTCTTAAAGAGAAAGATAAAAGAAGCAAGGAACTGGTTAAGATACCTGTTTACAGATTGGCGGAAGAAAATTCCGAGAAGGAATATGTAAAGACTGCGGATGGAGTAAAGGAAGTAGTTAAAGAAGCCGGAAAAGTACAGGTTGGAACCGCGTATCATACAAGGCTTCACTTTGAATTTGAGGAAAACGAAGCCCTTTACGGCCTTGGACAGCACGAAGAGGGATACGGCTCCCTCAGAGGAAATAAGATTTACTTAAATCAGGCAAACAGAACCATAGCCATACCGGTTTTTGTATCCGTAAAGGGGTATGGCGTGTTTATGAATACCTGCAGTCCGTCTATATTCAGCGATACCTGCGAAGGGTCTTATTTTTATACTGAAGCGGACCCTGAGATGGATTTCTTTTTTATGAACGGAGTGAATCCTGACGGAGTGATCAGGGAACTTCGTAAGATAACCGGAAAAGCAGCGATGCTTCCAAAGTGGGCTTTTGGGTACATCCAGTCCCAGGAAAGATACGAGACTCAGGAGGAAATCCTTGAGATCGCAAAACAGTATCATGAAAAGGGAATCGGACTTGACTGCATAGTTCTTGACTGGATCTCATGGCCTGATGGTCAGTGGGGACAGAAGAGCTTTGATGAAAAGAGATTCCCGGATCCGGGTGCAATGACGGACAAGCTTCACAGGGAGAATGTCCATTTTATGATCTCAATCTGGCCAAACATGGACGGAAGCACTGAGAACATCAAAGAATTTAAGGAGCGAGACCTCTTACTTCCTGAGATAAATATCTACAATGCCTTTGATGAAGAGGCAAGAAAGCTTTACTGGAAACAGGCAAGCGAGGGATTGTTCAGGCACGGCATAGATGCCTGGTGGTGCGACAACAGTGAGCCCATCTGCCCTGAGTGGATGGAAAATGTCAGACCGGAAAACTCAAAGAATTATGAGCGCTACTGCGATATGGTAAGCAAGCATATTCCTGCTACTATGACCAACGCTTTTGGACTGTTCCATGCCAGGGGAATATACGAAGGTCAGAGAGCTGAGTGCGATAAAAAGAGAGTTGTAAACCTTACAAGAAGCGGATATCCTTCGCAGCAAAGGTACGGAACAATACTGTGGTCCGGAGACATATCCGCATCCTGGGATACCCTGAAAAAACAGATCGCTGCAGGCATCAATTTCTGTGCTTCCGGCATGCCCTACTGGACAGTTGACATCGGAGCATTCTTTGTAAAGAGCGGACTGCAGTGGTACTGGGACGGAGAATATGACAGGGGAGCGGAAGACCCTGCATACTGTGAATTGTTTACGCGCTGGTACCAGTGGGGTGCATTTTTGCCGATATTTAGAGGCCATGGAACAGATGTCAGAAGAGAGCTCTGGAATTTTGACAATGACAATAAAGAAGTTAATTTCTATGAAGCTCTGGTGGCTGCAAACAAGAGGCGCTACGAGCTGATGCCATATATTTATTCCCTTGCGGGAATGACTTATCTTGAGGACGGACTTATCATAAAGCCCCTTGCGTATGAATTTGGAAGGGACGAAAGGACCCATGAAGTATTCGATCAATATCTCTTCGGGGATGAGATGATGGTCTGCCCCGTAACGGAAGCCATGTATTTCGGAAGAAAAAAGAAGTCTGAGAAAGTCAGAAAAGTATACCTTCCAAAGGGAAGTGACTGGTATGATTTCTATACAGGTGAAAGATTTGAAGGCGGACAGGAGATCAGCGCTCCGGCTCCTCTTGAGAGAATACCTGTTTTTGTAAAGGCAGGTGCGATCCTTACCATGAGCGAATCCGCCGTTTCTGTGGGACACCAGACCGGGGATTACAAGATTTTTGTATATCCCGGTGCAGACGGACGCTTTACACTGTATGAGGACGCAGACGACGGATACGCTTATGAAAAGGGTGAATACACACTTACCGAATTTACGTGGAATGATAAAGAGCGCAAACTCTTCAAAAACGGTGAAGAGTATAAAGATAAATGTGAAATTGTTGGGAAGAACTAAGGAGATCATAGTGAGAAATCGAACATATTTAAACAGAGAGTGGGAATATGCCGCAGATTTTAAGGATGAGTATATTTTAGGGCCTGTTAAGGACAGTACGAAGGTGACTATACCACATACGGTTACGGTTACCCCGTATGATTATTTTGATGAGAGTGTTTACCAGATGGTCAGCACTTATCAGAAAAAAATATTTGGAGAAAGCAAGTGGGAGGGAAAGAGGATCCTGCTTACTTTTGACGGAGCAGCCCATAAGGCGGAGGTTTATTTAAACGGAGAGCTTATCGGCGCGCATTCAAACGGTTACACAGCTTTTACGGTGGATATTTCAAGCTCATTAAAGATATGGGAAGACAATATCCTTACTGTAAAGCTTGATTCCAGGGAGTCGATAAAGCAGCCGCCCTTCGGATATGTTATTGATTACATGACATACGGCGGAATCTACAGAGATGTTTACCTTGATGTAATGGAAAAAGAATCCCTCAAGGACGTTTTTTTTAAGCCTGAGATCAGTTTATCCGAAACTACCGATGGGGAGAAATCCCAAAACGCGAAGATCCCCGGAACTCTAGGTGTAGAGGCTGTTCTTTACGAAGAAGTAAAGGAGATCATAAGGGAAGGCAAGAAAAAAGTAGCTCTCCAAGTAGAATTGGACGGTGTATCCGTAGGCGGAGCGGAACTTACAAAAACGGATTTAAAAGAAGACGAGGATTTAAGCGAGTTACTTATGGGGCTTAAGAAGGAGTCTTCTGTAAAAGTATCTGTAAAGAATCTCAGCGTAGAAAAATGGGATGTGGAGGCGCCAAGACTTTATGATGCAAAGGTAAAGCTTTTGATTGATGGGGAGGAAGTCGATTCATATAGCAGCAGTATCGGTTTCAGACATCTGGAGTTTAAGACCGATGGATTTTACCTAAATGGACGGAAATTCAGGATCAGGGGACTGAACCGTCATCAGTCTTACCCGTATGTTGGATATGCCATGCCTGAGAGCATGCAAAGATACGATGCAAAGATTCTTAAAGAGGAGCTTTGCGTGAATGCGGTCCGTACTTCCCACTATCCTCAGTCACAGTACTTTATTGATGAGTGTGACAGATTGGGCCTTTTAGTGTTTACTGAGATCCCCGGATGGCAGCATATCGGAGATAAAAAGTGGCAGGATATTGCGGTATCAAATGTAGTTGAGATGATCTCGCAATACAGAAATCACCCTTCTATCATGATCTGGGGAGTTCGCATTAACGAGTCTGCGGACAATGACGAATTCTATGCAAGAACAAATGCTGTAGCTCATATATTTGACTCAACACGTCAGACCGGCGGTGTCAGATGTCGCACAGCCGACAAGAATACCAACATCCAGGAAGATGTTATGACCTATAATGACTTCGTCCATTCAGGTGCAAATGAAGGCTGCCTGAAGAAGGAGAAAGTCACAAACGATATGAACAAGCCGTATCTTGTAACTGAGTACAATGGTCATATGTACCCTACTAAGGCTTTTGACTGGGAAGAGCATAGAAGAAATCATGTGCTTCGCCATGCCACTGTTTTAAATGCAATTGCTTCGGAAGACGATATTGCCGGATCATTTGGATGGTGCATGTTTGATTACAATACCCACAAAGACTTTGGAAGCGGTGACAGGATCTGTTACCACGGCGTAATGGATATGTACAGAAATCCCAAGACTGCATCCTATGTCTATGCGGCGCTAGATTCAAAGGAGCCTGTCCTCGAACTTACATCCTCAATGGATATAGGTGAGCATCCTGCATCCAATCGCGGTGACTGCTATATCATTTCAAATGCTGATTCTGTACGCATGTATAAAAACGGCAGACTTTTGAAAGAATATAAGGCAGCAGACAGCAAGTTCGGCGCACTTTCACACGGACCGATCCTGATTGATGACTATATCGGAAACGATCTGGTGGAGCTTGAAGGAATGAAAACCAAGCAGGCCGAGATCTGCAGGCATCTTTTGAACAACTACTCTCTCAATAATGGCAAAATGACAAAAGCCATGATCTGGGATGCCATCAGACTGGTTGTCAAATATCACATGAATCCGGCAGATGCTGTTCCTCTTTATCAGAAATATATCGGAAACTGGGGAGGAGAATCGACTGAGTACAGATTTGATGCGGTTGTAAACGGAGAAGTGGTAAAGTCAAGGACTGTTGCGCCTATGTCAAAGGCAAAGCTTGATGTAAAGCTTTCTCAGGATAGATTAACTGAGAAAGATACATATGATGTTATGTCCCTCAGGGTAAAAGTCCTTGATGAATTTGGCAATCTCTTACCATTTTATAACGAGCCGCTCATGGTTTCTGTAGACGGACCTGCAGAGCTTATCGGACCAAAGGTAAGTTCAATAAGGGGCGGAATGAGCGGTATATACATAAAGAGTAAGGGCGAAAGCGGAAAGGTCACCATAACCCTCAGGACCGAGCACACAGAAAGCAGGGTGTTTACGGTAAACGCCGAGGTAGAATAACTCTTTATGGGTGAGGGCAATGGCTCCAACATGGTATTATAATACTTAAATTGTTGGAGCTATTTTGACAATTCTTCTATATTTATGTTAGTTAGTTCTTAAGTCTCAAAATTATTTGTTTTGCTCTATTTTGTTTTTTGCCCTGCCAAGTTTTACTTAAGTTTTGATTATGTATTGAATCTTTTAAGTACTCGTCAAGGAGGAAGAAACCAATGGCTACAAACAACGCAACCCCTAAACCCAAGAAAGCAAAGAAAGGAATCTTTGACAGCATCAAGACGAAACTTATTCTTGTTATGCTGAGAGAACTCTTGAGGCACAGGCCAGATATATTTCATCAGAATACTCAAGTGTACTCCGGGAAAATATTAGTATTGTAAGATCCATAGCTGAAAACCCCACAACCATTGTCTATATGGAAGGAACTGCCGGTATTGAAGATGATGTTATGATCAAGATGATGCAGGCCGGGGACAATATCTCAGACGAGAGATGGATGTACTCGTAAATATTTTGAACCTCTAACCCCATCCCTGGGAGGCCCAAAGGGCCAGCGCTTCTTCGAGGCGCTTTCTTGGACAGGCGATATTCATTCTGAGGAAGTTTTCGCCGCTTAGTCCGTATTCACTGCCGGCGGTTAAATATACGCCGGCTTCTTTTTTTAGTTTCTTAGAAAGCTCGTGACCGGTCATACCGGTATCTGCCACATCTATCCATAAAAGATAAGTAGCTTCTGAAGGGATAAGCTTTAACTCGGGGTGATCCGAAAGAAAAGCTTTAACCAGCTGCTTATTCTCATAAATATAATGGCGAAGTTCTTCAAGCCAAGGTTCTCCTTCATTAAATGCTGCTATAGTAACAGGAATTGCAAAGCTGTTGGGCTCTGCAACTTCATCCGTATTAAGGGCTCTCCATATCTTCTTGCGAAGCTCGGGATTTGGAATCGAAACTGTCGCGGTCTGCATCCCTGCTATGTTAAATGCTTTTGTGGGAGCAATAGCAGTTATGCTGATATTCTTATTGGTTTCATTGACCGACGCAAAAGGAATATATTCTTTCCCGGGGTCAGTGATGTCGCAGTGAATCTCATCAGATAAAACGGTAACATTATGTTTGGCACAAAGCTCACCGATCTTTGCCAGTTCTTCCGAACTCCAGATCCTTCCCACAGGATTGTGGGGGTTACAGAAGATCAGTAGCTTAGTCTTTTCTTCTTTAAGGATATTCTCAAGATTCTCATAATCTATTGAATAAATATCGTGTGTTGCCGAATCTAAATCCTGTGTAGAATCAAGCAATTTACGATCATAGATCAGAGGCACTTCACAAACATTGCAACCGTTATTTATAATGCTGTTAAAGAAAATATTATAGACCGGAGTAAGGATGACCACGTTATCCCCGGGTACGGTCAGCTTACGAACTGTACTTGAAATAGCAGGTACAACACCGGTACAGAATACCAGCCAATCTTTTTCAATCTTGTAATGATGGCGGCGCTCCCACCAGGAAATGTAAGCGTCATACCATTCATCGGGAATGATATTGTAACCAAAGATCCCGTGAGCCACTCTGTCTTCCAAAGCTTTTCTTATGGGAGGTGCAGCTTCGAAATCCATGTCTGCAACCCAAAGAGGATATGCTGCTCCATCACAGTCATCCCACTTAAGAGAACCGGTACCGCGGCGGTCTGTTAACTTATCAAAATTAAAGGTGTATTCCATAAATATCCTTTGTTATCAAATACGTAAATCTAACGAATCTAATGCTTTGAGCTATCAATCATAAACCGGTTTATCAGAATGCTTATCGATGGATGAGCATACGATCTTGGTGGCTGAAGGATCGATCTTATCCTTTTCGATGATGAGTTCCTTGATGTGCTCTGCCTTGATGATACCGCTTTTGGGATTGAGTACGCTAATAATATCACCTGTTACGTCTGCATCAACTGTAGAATATTCAAAGGCAAGGTTTGTGTTAAAGAGCTTGCAATCCTTCATAACAAGATTGTCTACATAGCACATCCCCTGAAGACTTTCGATGACACAGTTCACAAGAGTAAGATTCTTTGCGTTCCAGCCTAAGTACTCGCCGGTGATGAATGAATCATATACGGTAACATTCTCGGTGTTCCAGAAAGCATCCTTTGTAATGAGATGGCTGTTTCTGATCACCATATTCTTAACTCCGTCGAAGCTGTAATTGCCATCGAGAGTCAGATTATCAATCTCCATATCGGAGCAGTTCATGGCGAAATAGTCACCCTTAACTGTAACGTCCTTTAATTTTACATTGCTGCAGGACCACAGGGTCTCGAGAGCATTTGTAAAGGTAACATTCTCAAGTGAAAGGTTGTCACAGCGTCTGAAATTTTTGGGTGCCTGAACAACTGAATCCTTAACGCTGATATTTTTGGTATACCAAACGCCTGCTCTAGCCATGTCAAACCAGGTGGATCTCTTTACATTAATGTTGTTACAGTACCAAAGGGGATACTTCCATCTGAATAAGCACTCGTCAACTTCTATATTTGAACTTTCTTTTAAGGGGCTTTCACCTTTATCAAAGACACATTCGGTGACGTGAAGATCATTTGAGTTAAAAAGAGCACGTTCTCCTGTAAGGAGTTCCCTGCTTATATTTTCCATAGTCTAACCTCCGATGCAATAAACAATTAATTTGACTCAATTTAACTATATTATATCTGATTCCGGTTAAAAAAAGTATAAATATTGACTGCGAAAATCTAATATTTTTATAAAATGGATTTTTGCCTTTATGAGCAATAATTTAATTAAACTAATATAAATTGACTTAAAGTAAATTTAGCTAAAAATTAAGTTAAATATTGTTGCTATTTAATATATCGCCACTTGCTCAGTGGCGATATATTTTTGTATAAAGAAACTATAATTAAGTTACAGAGGTAACATAGATGAACATTACTCACATAGGAAACGCTTTTAAGATCGACACCAAGGAAACTTCATATATCATCGCGGTAGCGGATGAAGAGGGCTTTATCGGTCATGTTTACTACGGACCGAAGATAGAAGATATCCCGGAATATCTTTTAAGAATAAATGAGAATCCCTTTATCCCTTCAAGGAATAACAGGGACAGGGGATCTTTTATGGACACTTTCCCCTGCGAATTCCCGGGAAACGGACTGGGGGATTACAGAGAAGGAGCCATCGAGGTAATCGATGGTGATGGCCATAGAGCCGTTAATTTTACCTATGATGGTTTTAGGATCTTTGACGGCAAGGAAAAGATAACCGGTCTTCCTCAGACATTTGAAAACGAGAGATCACTTGACGGAAAAACAGGCGCGAAAGCCAAGAGTCTTGAGATATATGCCTCTGATAAAACCCTTAATTTAAAGGCAGTTTTAAGATACACCGTATTTGAGGACAGTGATGCTCTTATTAGAAGCGTCAAAATTATAAATGAATCTGATAAGAATATCTTCCTTACTAAAATTATGAGCGCATCCTTTGACATGGATAGCGAGGACTTTGAACTCCTAACTCTTCACGGTTCATGGGCAAGAGAACGTCAGATGGATCAAAGAGCCATTGGTTATGGCAAGACAAGCGTAGGCTCTGTAAAGGGTGAATCCTCCCATCAGGAGCATCCTTTTATGGCTCTCGTAGAAAAGAATTCCACGCAGGAGAAAGGCAGAGTATACGGATTTAGCTTTATTTATTCCGGCAATTTCCTTGCTCAGGTTGAAAAGACTCAGTTTGATTCAATTAGAGCCATGATGGGAATCAATCCTATAGGCTTTAAGTGGGAACTTAAGAGCGGTGAAAGCTTTGAGGCTCCGGAAGTCGCCATAGTTTTTTCTAACGAAGGCCTTGGCAAAATGAGCCGCGCTTATCATGACCTCTACAGGAATCATCTGATCAGAAGCCCCTATAAGGACAAGGAAAGACCAATCCTTATCAATAATTGGGAGGCCACATATTTTGATTTCAATACCGAAAAGCTCCTTGATATTGCAAGGGAAGCTAAGAAGTCCGGCATTGAGATGCTTGTAATGGACGACGGATGGTTCGGTAAGAGAAACGACGATAACTCCTCACTGGGGGACTGGAACGTTAATGAAGAGAAGCTGCAGGGCGGTCTTAAGCATCTTGTGGATGAAGTAAACAAGATTGGCCTTAAGTTCGGTATCTGGATGGAGCCGGAGATGATCTCGCCGGATTCAGATCTTTACAGAGCTCATCCCGATTGGGCATTTGCAGTTCCTAACAGAGTACCGACAAGATCGAGAAATCAGTTTGTTCTTGACCTGACCCGCCCCGAGGTACTTGAGCACACCTGGAACAGCATTAAAACTGTACTTTCATCAGCCAATATTGAGTACTTAAAGTGGGATATGAATAGGCAACTTACCGATCTTGGAAGCCTTGGCCTTGGTAAGGAAAACCAGGGAGAGATATTCCACAGATATATGCTGGCTGTATATGAACTTCAGGAGAGGCTTGTTACGGAGTTTCCGAATCTTCTTCTTGAGAATTGCTCCGGAGGCGGTGCGAGATTTGATCCCGGCATGCTTTACTACGGACCACAGATCTGGTGCTCCGATGATACGGACGCCATAGAAAGGCTGGGAATTCAGGAGGGTACAGCTCTTATCTATCCTCTTTCATCCATGGGAGCCCATGTTTCGGACTGCCCCAACCATACAGTGGGCAGGGTAACACCTTTTGAGACAAGAGGCCATGTTGCTCTTGCGGGAACCTTTGGTTATGAGCTTGATATAACAAAGATCCCGGAAGAGGATCGGAACATGATCCCTCAGCAGACTGCCATGTATCACAAGTACCACAGCCTTGTTAGAAGCGGGGATTACTACCGCATCGCATCATATAGGGAAAACAGATTCTATGATTGCTACGGCGTCGTAAGCAAGGATAAATCTGAGGCGTTGTTTACTTTTGTACAGGTAGTCGGAAGACCCAATTATCACAGCAGGCTCATAAAACTTGCAGGTCTTGATCCGGAGGCAAAATACAGGATAGAGGACAGCGGGGATGATGCAACTGAACTCTACGGACGTACCATTATGGAAGCGGGTATTCTTATCCAAAATCTTTGGGGCGACTATAAGTCAAAGCTTATTCATTTGGTCAGAGTTTAAAGGAAGGTTTATAAATGGCTAAAAGCGTAAAATTAGCGGACATCGCAAAAGAAATCGGCGTCAGCGTTGTGACGGTTTCAAAGGCTCTCTCGGGACAGAAGGGTGTCAGCGAGGAGATGCGTGAAAAGATCATAAAACTGGCTGATGAACTTGGATATGTCCAACCCTCTGTAGCAAGACAGCGTGCTGTCAGGGCTAACTACAATATCGGCGTCCTTATAAAAGAGGGATATTTAGGCGACTATTCTTCATTCTATTGGCAGATGTATCAGCAGGTGGCGAGATTCGCAGTTGAGAGCGGATGCTTTTCAATGCTGGAGGTTGTCACAGCACAGATGGAAACAGGAGGACTGAGACCCAAGATCATTTCCGAGAACAAGGTGGACGGTATCATTATCATCGGTAGCCTTGAGGAGAGGTATATTGCCAAGCTACAAAGAGAACTGACGGTTCCGCTTATCCTTCTTGATTTCGTGGACAAGAAGCAGAAAACGGATTGTGTCGTTTCCGACAATTTCTATGGCGGATATTACATGACGGATTATCTTATCGGCATGGGACATTCAAGAATCGCATACGTGGGAACCCTTGGCAGCACGGATTCCATATCCGACAGATACTTAGGATACCTGAAGGCGCTGATGGAACACGGAATTCCCTATCGTGAGGACTACCTTGTGGACGACCGTGACGGATCCTGGGGACTTATTGATGAGGATAAAAAGCTTAAGCTTCCCAAGGATATGCCAACAGCTTTCTTCTGTAACTGTGACCTTACCGCCGGAGTCTTGATAAAGAAGCTGGAAAAGGCGGGATACAGGGTCCCCAGAGATATCTCTGTTGTTGGTTATGACGACTTTATCTACCCCGGAATGTGCGATGTAGATATCACAACCTATGCGGTTGATACAGAAGAAATGGCTTCTGTAGCGGTTCGGACTCTTATCAAAAAGATAGGAGGGGAGAGATACCGCCGTGGAACCTGCGTGGTTGAAGGTAAGCTTGTGGTAAAGGACAGCGTAAGAAAGATAAGATAAAAGCGGCAGATTTAGAGCTGAACGATAAGAAAAAAAATTAAGCTAAATTTAGCTAAACTAATAAGTAAAATTAAGTAAAAGCAACTAAAAAGATTTTGTTTCTTTAGCCAAAATTACAATTGTTTAAAAAACTATCCAAATATATGATTGAGGCATAAAGAAAACAAGTAACCGGCAGTTTAAAGAAACTTACAGACAAGTCACAAAGGAGATTTAAAATGAGCGAAATTAAGATGATTGCACCCGCAGTACCCAATGTTCCCTGGCAGGATAAGCCCGCTGACCTTAAGCCCGGCGCACCTATCTGGAGATACACCGAGAACCCTATTATCAATCGTAACCCCATCGAGGGCGTTGCGCGTATCTTCAACAGCGCAGTTGTTCCTTATGAAGGAGAATATGTGGGCGTGTTCCGCGGTGAGCAGACCAACGGTATTTCTTTCATCTATTTTGGAAGAAGTAAGGATGGACTTCACTGGGATTTTGATAAAGAGAAGATCCACTTTAAGGATGAGAACGGCGAAGACTTCATGCCCAAATATGCTTACGATCCCCGCCTTGTAAAGATCGAGGATACCTACTATGCGATCTGGTGTCAGGACTTCTACGGAGCAGCCATCGGAATGGCAAAGACCAAGGATTTCAAGACTTGGACAAAGATGGAGTGCCCCTTCATTCCTTTCAACAGAAATGCAGTACTCTTCCCCAGAAAGGTAAACGGAATGTACAAGATGCTCAGCCGTCCTTCAGATTCCGGACATACTCCTTTCGGAGATATCTTCATTTCAGAGAGCCCCGACCTTGAGTATTGGGGACATCACCGTCACGTTATGGGACGTAACGGAATGTGGTGGGAGTCCCTTAAGATCGGCGGAGGCGCTGCACCTATCGAGACCAGCGAAGGTTGGCTGATCTTCTACCACGGCGTAAGCGGAACCTGCAACGGATATGTTTACTCCATCGGAGGAGCGATCCTTGATCTTGACGAGCCTTCAAAGGTTAAATACAGATGCGAGAACTTCCTTCTTACCCCCGAAGAGTGGTACGAGGAGAGAGGCTTCGTTCCCAACGTTTGCTTCCCTTGTGCCACCGTTCACGATCCCGACAGCGGAAAGATCGCACTTTACTACGGATGCGCTGACAGCTATGTAGGAGTTGCATTCTGCTACTTCGATGAGATCGTTCAGTACATCAAAGATCATTCAGACACCGATTGGAA
>JAEEGL014621226.1_pt1 | contig 12804 bp, 12 predicted proteins | sample 9134231 | NCBI WGS metagenome assembly JAEEGL01 (sample SAMN16246548, study PRJNA631951) | gut metagenome | biome: gut microbiome; feature: rumen; material: fiber-attached | host: Bos | place: Iran: Karaj | collected 2018-10
GTAGGAGTTCTTGACGATGTAAAAACTTTAAAACCATGGCAAAAATTACTTGGACAAATATTTGCAGCAATAGTTGTAGTAGCATTCGGAGTTCAAATACAAGATATAAAAATTCCAACAATAGTACAATTTGACCTAAATAAATGGATATCAATTATAATAACGATAATATGGATTGTAGGTATAACTAATGCAATAAATTTAATGGACGGATTGGATGGACTATCATCAGGAATATCGTTAATTTCAAGTTTATCTTTATTAATAATATTTGCATTAAATGGTTCGCCTATTATAGCTATATTATTAATAGCAACATTAATTGGTGCATTAGTAGGGTTTTTACCATACAATTTTGCTCCTGCTAAAACATTTATAGGAGATGTAGGATCAAACTTTTTAGGTTTTATGCTTGCAATAATATCAATATTAGGAGTTGCAAAAAAATATACAATAGCAGTAATTGTTCTTCCAATATTAGTATTGGGGCTTCCAATACTTGATGTTATATGGGCTGTAATTAGAAGAATTATTAAAGGAAAATCATTAAAAGCAATATTTCATGCAGACAATGAACATGTACATCACAAATTAGTAAAAAGAGGTTTTTCGCAAAAACAAGCAGTTCTTATACTGTATGGTGCAAGTGCAATTTTAGGAATGTTTGCGATAATTTTATTTGATAGTGGAATATGGAAAGCAATATCATTTTTACTAATGGTAGTAGCAGCAGTAGCATTAGGATACAAAAACTTTATTTTACACAAAAATCAAGCAAATGCAGAAACAAAATATGTTTGTGTATCTTGCAAATATATTTACAATCCAAAATATGGAAATGAAAAAGCAGGCATTCATCCAAATACACCATTTGAGGATTTACCAAAAACTTGGGTTTGTCCAGTTTGTGGCGAAAAGAAAAATGTTTTTGAAATATATGAAGAATAAGTGTGACAAATGGGGACGGTTCTTAAATGACACATGTGTCATTTAAGAACCGTCCCCATTTGCCACAAAATGAATAAAAAAACAAAAAATAGGATAAAATACTACTATTAAAAAAGTAGGAGAATCTATGTTACTAAAAATTATAATAGGAATTATAGCTGGAATAATATCGGGATTATTCTCCACTGGAGGAGGAATGATATTAGTTCCAGCTTTTATATATTTTTTAAAAATTGATGAAAGAAAAGCAAGAGCAACATCGATTTTTTGTATTTTATTTATGGTAAGTACTACTAGCATATTTTATTTTAAAAACGAATATTTGAATTTTGATTTAGGCTTACCATGTGCAATTGGAGGAATAATCGGAGGAATATTAGGCTCGAAACTATTAAATAAGCTACCAGAGTATGTTTTGAAAATTACATTTATTATTTTTATAATATATATTGCTTTTAAGTTTATAGTATAGAATTTGGAGGCCATAAATGTTAAACATAGTATTTGCTATAATAGCAGGAATTATAAGCGGAATGGGGATGCGGCGGAGGAGCAATCCTGATTTTTTTGTTAACAACATTTTCGGGGGTCCAACAACATGTAGCTCAAGGTGCAAATTTGTTATTTTTTATTCCAATGTGTATGATATCTATTATTATAAACATAAAGAAGAAAAATATTGAAATAAAAACAGCATTAATAATTGCTATTTTTGGAATTCTTGGAGCTATAATTGGTTCAGTTATAGCAGTAAATATTAAGGTAAATATCTTAAAAAAATGTTTTGGTTATTTTTTGTTGTTTATAGCATTTTGGGAAATTTATTCATTAATTAATTTGTATATAAAAAAATAAAAAAGATAATAATATTATTATTAAAAAAATATATAATGATAGAATAAAGTAGTTTGCATAATTACGATTGCAATATACTGTTTAGAAAGGAAGGAGTATATTATGAAATTTTTAAAAGGCGTTATTTTTGGAACGGCCATTTCTGCAAGTGTTTGGATGTTATGTAGTGAAGATACGAAATGTAAAAGAAACAAAATGATGAAACATGGAAAGAAATTTATGAAGTCTATGGGGATGATTTAGTTTAAAAATGATTACAAAAAATTTCCTGTTTATTTTTTCGAATTTTACACAATATAATTCTAGAAAAAGCAATGAGCTTTTTTATATAGTGTTAATATTAACAGGAGGTGAATTAAAATGGCAAATAATAATAGCAATAAAAAATTAGTTCCAGAAGCTATGTCTGCATTAGATAAATTCAAATATGAAGTAGCTAGTGAAGTTGGAGTTAACTTAAAAGATGGATACAATGGTGATTTATCTTCAAGAGATGCAGGAAGAATAGGTGGAAACATGGTTAAGAAGATGATTCAACAAGTTGAAAACAACATGATAAACAGATAAGTGAATCTTATTGACTAAATTAAGACAGGGGTATTATTCTTGGTTTTATAGTTTTACTTTGAGTGGCTTGTCCAAAAAGTAATACATAAAGGCAGGAGTTGTGCTCCTGCCTTTTAGTGTAAATTGTATACTAGTAAAATTTTATTAATAAGAAATACTACTAAATATACAATAAATTATACATAAATTGTTTTATTATTTCTATAAATTACTAGCCCTGGCTTATTACCTGGGACTTTTTTTACATATTGAACTAAGCAATAATCAACAGGTATATTGGAAGAAGATTTTGCCTTGCTGTGATTTGCAGCAAGTTTTGCAGCTTCATAAATAATATTTTCTGGAACCTGCTCATTAGGATTTGTTTTTAATATAACATGACTTCCGTGAATTTCTTTTGTGTGAAACCATATATCGTTTTTATTTGCAAATTTATTTGTTAAATAGTCATTTTCTTTGTTATTTCTACCTACATAAATTGTATATCCGTCTATATTAAATTTTAGAGGATTAAATGATACAAATTTATTTGTAGTCATTTTTTTAGGCTTTTTTGAAGATTTTTTCTTAAATATATTCTTTTTTGAAAAAGAATTTTTAAAAATTTCATTTTCTGATATTTCATCATATATTTCTTGAACATCGGGAATATCTTTACAAGTTTCAAGCTCATAGATTGTACTTTCTATGTATTTTATCTCATTTATAGTTTCTGATTTTTGAGTGCTAACTATTTCTAGAGCATTTTTTAATTTAGAATACTTTTTATAATAACGTTTTGCATTATATTGAGGAGAATATTTTTTATCTAAAGGTATTTTTATTAATTCATTATTATTGTAATAATTTTCTAAAGAAATAGAATCTGTATTATAACTTGGGATTCTGTATAAATTAGCAGTTAGTAATTCGCCATACAGTTTATATTTATCCATACTTTTACATTCTTCTAATTTTTCGTCTATATTTTGCAAACGTTTTTCGTATTTTTTTAATGTAGATAATATTATATTTAATAACATATTTCTAAAATTTTTAAAAATTTCATTGTTTTCTTTTGAAAAATAAAAATCATCTATGGCAAAATTTAAAGAATAAGAATTATTTTCACAAGAAGAAACTAGGCAGTAGTCATTAGGTGAATCATTTTTTTGCGAAGTAGTTTTAATAGAAAGATTTTTACTGTTTAGAATTTCTAGAATACTATTATATATGATATGAGCTACATTTTTTTGTGAAGTATATTCGTTTTTGCTTTTTATGTCCATAGTTAAAGCTTTTAAATTAGATAAACCAATTCCGTTAAAAGTATTTACAATAGAATCTTCTATATTTGAGTCTTCATCAAGTTTTAACAAATTAAAAAACTCTTCAAAATTATTTATTTCTAATAAATTGTGTTTATTTGATATAGGCTCATAATATCTAGAAGTAGGGTATATATCTCTTTGAGCATTTTCTTCAACAGATGTATGACGAAGTGCATCAATGATTATTCTATTTTCATCAAGCAAGATTATATTACTATGTTTTCCCATAAGTTCTATTACTAAAGTTTTATAAATAGGTTTGTCTGGATTTTCTAAATTTTCTAATTCTATAAATACAATTCTTTCTAATGATTTTGTATAAATATCTTTTATTTTATAACCTAAAATATGCTTTCTAAGTAGCATGCAAAAATTAGGCGCTATAGTTGGATTTTTTACCAAATTTGTAGTTAAATGTATTCTATAATTATTTGATGAGATACATGCTAAAATAGATACATTTGTATAATTTCCATATAATCCTAAAATAACAGTATTTTTATCAGGCTGATAAATTTTATCTATTTTATAATCTTGTATATTTTGCAATTCATCAATTATTTTTTTTGTAACAATTCCATCAAAAGCCATAATTTACCTCCAATTTATTAAAATATAAGTATTCTATAAACTTTTTGAAAATATAAGTATTTTTCGAATAATCTTAGCTAACTTTCATTTAACACTAAAAAATTCTAATTAATTTTGCAAGCACCCTCAAAAATCATGCTTTTGAGATTCCCTTGCAAAATTATTAAGAATTTTTAAGTTATTTAGTTAAATAAGATTATTTCTCAAAATACTTATATTTTCATTAAATTATCTATATTATATCATATATGTCAAGAGTGAATAATAAAATATTACAAAATTATTACAAAAATATTATTTTTTTGTAATAAAATGCAAATTTATTGATTTCAACCTAAAAAAGATGTAGAATAAAAAGGAAAGAAATAAAATAAGGAGGAATGGGTTATGGCAACAAATCCAATGCAAAAAAAATCAAGAAACGCTTTTTTATTAGGAATGTTAATAATGCTGATAGTGGCTGCACTAGTTGTAGCATTGTTATATATGAAAATTAAAAATCAAAAGCAACAATTAGATGAATTAGAAAAAACTCAAAAAGTTTATGTTATTACAAAAAATGTTAATTCTGGGGATGTATTAGAGCTAGGGGTAAACTATGCTTTAAAAGATATACAAACAAAAGCAGTACCTACAGGAGCAATTACAAGTGCTACATATAATACTGTATTTGATTCTTTCAAATTTACAGATAGTACAGGAAGAAATATATATGTACATTTACCAGATAGTACAGATAAAGAAACATATTATTATTTAGAAACACCAGCAAATAAATTATATAGAGTAGTTTATGACCAAGCAACTAGAGAAAACAAAGAACAAGTTGTATCTGATAATATTAATGTAAATGATAAATTATACTATAAAGCAGACAATAGAAATAATGAAATAACAGTTAAGGACAATGCTATAGTTGCAAAAGTTAATATGGGAGCAAACACAGTTCTTACAAGCAACTTAATAAATAGAGCTGATCAAATAACTACAAATGATTTAAGAAAAGAAGAATATAATGTTATATCTTTACCTGTAGACTTAGCACCAGGAGAATATATAGATGTTAGACTTTTATTACCAAATGGACAAAACTATATTGTTACATCTAAAAAGAAAGTAACAATACCAGTAGTTAATGGTCAATATTTATCTGATACAATTCAAATGGATTTAACAGAAGAAGAAATATTAATGTTATCTTGCGCAATTGTTGAAAATTATCAAATGAATGGTTCAAAACTTTATGCATCAAGATACACAGAAGCTGGAATGCAAGATGCATCAAACAAAACATATCAACCAAATGACTATGTTATAAATTTAATTAAAAATGATTCAAATATCGTTACAAGTGCTATAAAAGGATTAAACTCAAGAGGAATTAGGGATATAGATGATGCAGTAAGAAATCAAGGAAATGAAGAAAATATTCAAACTAAATCAGAAACAAGTATACAATCAACCCAAGACCAAAGAAAGAATTATCTATTATCATTACCAGTAACTCAATAAAAATAAACAATTAAGGAAAGGAACTTGACATATGAAAAAAGTTGGATTTATAGGAGCGTGTGACAAAACTAATTTAATAGTATATGTAGCTAAGTTGCTAGAAATAGTTGGAAAAAGAGTTATTGTTGTAGACACTACTAAACTACAAAAAATGAAATATTTAGTACCATCTATAAGTCCTACAAAATCATATGTTACTGATTTTGCAGATGTGGATTTTGCAGTGGGATTTTCTAGCATAAATGATTTGACAGATTATTTAGAAATAGAAGAAGAAAATTTACCATATGATTATATGCTAATTGACATAGATCACGATAAAATGGTTGAAAGTTTTGAAATAGAAAATACAAAAACTAACTATTTTGTTACATCTTTTGATATGTATTCATTACAAAGAGGTGTGGAAATATTAAAAAATTTTATGGAACCAATGAATTTATCAAAAATACTATGTGATTATCATATAGACAAAGAAGACGAGGATTATTTAAATTATTTAAGTATGGATACAAAAATAGGATGGAATGAACTTAGTATTTACATGCCAGTAACTGGTTATGACAAACAAATTATAGAAGAAAATCAAAGATTATATAGAATTAGAATGAAAAAATTAAGTCCACAATACCTGGAAGGAATAATATATATAGTTCAGGACATTATACAAGACTTAAATATAAATAAAATAAAAAAAATGATAAAAGAATAGGAGGAATAAATATATGTCTGTAATAGCTTTTTATACAAATTGCAAAGATCAAACAGGAAACACTTTATCAGCAATATCATTAGCAACATATTTAGGAATTGTACAAAATAAAAAGACATTATTTATATCCACCTCTATAAATGATAATACTATTATACAAGCTTTTTGGGGCACACCACCTAAAAAAAGGTCTGGTTTGTTTGGACCAAATACAAATGTAATATCAGAAAACGGTATCGAAGGATTAGATAGGGTTATAAGAAGTAATAAAATAGCACCAGATATTATAACAGATTATACTAAAGTAGCATTAAAAAATAGATTAGAATTTTTAATGGGATATAGAGGTTCAGAAGAACAATATAGAACAATTCAAAAACAATATTTGCAAATTTCAAATATGGCATCAAAATGCTATGACAATGTAATTATAGATATTGATAAAAAATTAGATATGAAAACAAGGTTTGAACTTACAAATGCAGCAGACGTTGTTATTGCAATGACAACTCAAAAATTGGAAAATATAAGAGATTTAATAACAACAATGAATGATGGTGTAGCATTAAAAAAACAAAATTCTATTATTACGTTGGGAAAATATGATGAAAAGTCAAAATATAATGCAAAAAACATTTCAAGAAATATTTTAAAACAAAAAGATACAATAAACACAATTCCATATAATACAATATTATTTGAAGCTGTACAAGAGGGACAAATAATAGACATGTTTATAAAATTCTTAGGAATTAAAGGAAAAGATGAAAATACCTTCTTTATAGAAGAAATTGAAAGATTAAAAAATAGTATAGAAGATAAAATTAAAGAACAACAACTAATGGGATAATATCACAACATTTTTTATAGAAAGGAAGCTAGTAATATGTCACCAATGAATTTATTTTTAATTATAGCTATTGTTTTTATTGCTATTGTAATAATTAGACAATATACTAAATCAAAACAAAAAGCAGAAGTGGTTCAAGAGGTAAATGTTGATGATCAAACATATACACTAGATAAAATGATCGAATTTGTAAAGAGAAGACTTGACGAAATAACAAAAGTGAACTTGTACGATATAGGTCTATCTGAAGAAGAACTTAAAAGAAGAAAAAGTAAAAAGTATGAACTAAAAAAAGCTTTAAAGGGATGTACCTATGGAGATGTAAATGATAAGAAATACGTAAAAGAGCTTATATTTGATTTATTATCTAAAGAATATGGTGTAAATGAAATCAATGTATCTAGAGCTATTCCTTTCGATATACCTTCAATATTAACACCACAAGATAAATTTGATATTCTTTTATATACATATAAAAAAGAATTTGGATATGAAGCTTTAACAGAAATTATAAAGAAATATGACTTAGCTGAATTAAAATATGTTGAAGGAGAAACTAAGCCATGTTATGTAATTACAGAAGAAGAAATTGAAGAAATTTTTGATAAAGAAAATATAGCACTATCTTTTTCAGATAAATTAAATATTGTAGTACAAAGAATTTATCAAAAATATAAAGGATATAGTAGTATAGACGAAGTAAGGGATATGAACATAGATGGAGTTTCTGGTGGTGTATCAGGACTACCAGAAAGTTTCCTAAGTCAAGTAGCTCAAACTGATGGTGCAGATTATTTAACACAATTACAAGAACATAAAGTACAAAGAGCATGTGACAGTATATGGATATTTTTCCAAGGTAAATCAATACGTTTAGCATTTCTTTCATTTGGAACAGAAGCAGAGCTAAAAAGAGTATGCCAAAATATTTATAAATATAACAATCCAGGACAATTATCTGATACAAATGGTTACAAAATCAACGAAATGAAAGATGGTTCTCGTGTAGTTGTTGTAAGACCAAGTATGTCTGAAACATGGGCATTCTTCGTAAGAAAATTTGACGTAAAGAGAGCAACATTAGAGCAGATAGTATTATTCCCAGGAAAAGAAGATACTATAGATTTATTAAAATATTTAGTAAAAGGTGCAAGAATTATATCTCTTACAGGAGAACAGGGATGCCGGAAAAACAACAATGCTTATGGCTATGATAGAAAATATATACGAAACAATGAACTTGCGTATCACAGAAACTGCATTCGAATTGCACTTAAGAAAAATATATCCAACAAGAAACATTTTATCTATGCGTGAAACAGATACAATAGCCGGACAAGAGTGCTTGGATGTTCAGAAAAAAACAGATGGTGCGGTTAATATTATAGGTGAGGTTGCAACTGACCCTGTTGCTTCATGGATGATACAATCAGCACAGGTTGCATCAAAATTCACTTTATTTACTCACCACGCAAAAACATTTCCTGACTTAGTTACGGCACTTAGAAACTCAATGCTTAGAGCAGGAGTATTTACAAGTGAAAAGACAGCAGAAGAACAAGTTGTACAAGTATTAAATTTTGATATTCACTTAGTAAAAGACTTTAGAGGAAGAAGATATATAGAAAGAATTACAGAATGCATTCCAGTACAAAGTAAAGATGAATATACTTATGATCATAGAAAAGAAAAAACTTTAGAAGGCAAATTTGACAAATTCTTTGACAATGCAACACAATTTTTCTCAAAAACTACAGACAAAAAATTATATGAATATAGAAATATATTAGAATATATAGATGGAGAATATGTAATTACAAATAAAATATCAGACCAAAACATTAAAGAAATGAGACTTAATATGAGTGATTCAGATGCAGTAGAATTTGATAAATTTGTAGAAGCACATTGGGGAAAAGAAAGTGTATTTAATCCTGAAGCATATAAAGCTGAAAAGAAAAGTCAAGCTGCCAAAATGAGTAGAACTAGAAAAGCAAGACTTGCAACAGAACAATAATTTTTAATATACAAAAGATAAAAAATAACAAAAAAGGAGGTGCGAAATTTGTCAACACAATTTTTACTATATGTTATATATGGGATTCTTGCGGTATTTGCAATTATTGTTGCAGTGTATTTCATTTTAAGAAAGAAAATGAATAAATCTGAATATCAGCAAATAAGAAAACTTAGACAAGGAACTGAAAGCAATAAGTTCTCGAAAGAAATATTGTATCAAAAGTTATATTTAACTTATTCAAAAATACCATATATAAAAACATATATATTCAAACTTAGAAGAAGACTTGAAATAATAAATGTTGATGATGAATACGCAACCAGAAGAGATTCTGCTAAAATAATGACAAGAGTTTTATTTATAGTAATACCAATAATGACTTTATCGATAATAGCAACACACACTAATTATTTATTAATGTCTATAATATTAATATTTGAACTCTTTATGGTGGATGCATTTATAGATGCTAGTGTTGATGGGTTAGATAATAATTTGTTAAAACAACAACTAGATTTTTTTGCTGAAATAAGACACGCATACCATGAATTTAATATGGTAGAAGAAGCAATATATCAAATTTCACAGGATGATGAAAAAACAATTTCAAAACAAGGCGAAAAAATTTATGAAGTATTAATTTCTAATGATCCAGAAACAGAACTTGAAAAATACTACGATATAGCGCCAAACCCTTATTTAAAAGAGTTCGCAGGAATATCATATCTAACAAAGGAATTTGGAGATAGAAAAGTAGATAAAGCTTCATTATATTTAAAAAATGTAAACAATATAACAGAAGAAATGCAAATAGAAATTTTAAAAAGAGATAAAATTGACTATGTATTTCAAAGTTTATCAATAATATCTATAGTACCAGTATTATTCCTTGAACCATTAAAAAAATGGTCAATAAGTAATTTTAATTTTACAGAAGCATTTTATCAAGGAAAACCTGGTATGATTGTACAAATTTTAGTTATTTTATTAACAGTAATTTGTTATGTACTATTAAGAAGAGTAAAGAATAATGGTTCAACAGATAAAAAAGCTGTAAATATGGAAAATCCATGGCAAGCAAAGGTGTACAAAAATCCAATTGGTAAAAGAATAGTAAATTTATTTTTACCAAAGAATGGAACTAAAGAATATTTAAAAGTTCAAAAGCTTTTAAAAGATTCTGCATCAAAGCTCAAAATGGAGTGGTTTTATATAAATAGGTTAGCTATAGGAATTGCAACATTTATTGTAACATTATTTTTAACAGTTCAACTTCATTCTATATCTATAAAATGGGTATATACTGAGCCTACATATCAATATAATTTACTCGGTGGCTCAACAGAATTAGAAAAGAGAAGAGCAATAGAAATAACAGAAAGTGACAATAAATTTTTAAACATGTTTAGAGGTAAACTTGATACTACAGAGGCTGAAATAGAAAGAGAGGTAAGACGTTCTAGAGATTATCAAGACGCAAAAGAAGAAGAAATAACTGGAAAAAATGGTGCAGTAAAAAGAATATATAAAAAGTTACAAAAAGTTAATTCAGAATACCTACAATGGTATGAAGTTTTACTTGCTTTAGTATTTATGGTTATAGGATATATGAGTCCGTTAATACTTTTAAAAATTCAATATAAAGTAAGATTAATGGAAATGGAAGATGAAGTAATGCAATTTCAAACTATTATTCTTATGCTTATGAGAATAGAAAGGGTTAATGTAGAAATAATACTTGATTGGCTTGAAAGATATTCAGATATTTTTAAAGAACCAATTAGTAAGTGTGTTAATAACTATGAAGCTGGAGCTTGGGAGGCATTAGAAGTCTTAAGAACAGACACAAACTATCCTTTATTTATAAGAATAGTAGAAAGCTTGCAAGCGGCGGTTGAAAAAATTCCAATTATTGACGCATTTGATGAATTAGATTCTGAAAGAGACTACTATCAAGCTAAACGTAGAGAATCAAATGAAAGATTAATTGCAAGAAAAGGTAGAATAGGAAAACTAATTGGATTTGCACCAATGGTTGTTATGTTTGTTGGATATTTGATAATTCCATTAGTTTATATAGGACTTACTAGTATGTCAACTTCAATGAACACAATGTCAACTTAACCTTAATTTATACGGAGGAAAATTATGGAAAATGCATCAAAAGCTTTACTAATGGCTGGTGGAGTTCTACTCGTAATGCTTATAATAATGTTATTTCTCTTTTCATGGGGAAAATATTCAGAATTTTATACAAATAAGGATGATTTAGCAGAAATTACAAATATAGCACAGTTTAATTTGCAGTTTACAAACTATGAAAACAGAGATGTTTATGGATATGAACTAATTTCATTAGCAAATAATGTTGCAGACTATAATATGAGACATTCTAATGCAACTGATGCAGAAAATAATGAAAAATACAATCCTATAAAACTATCTATTGTTTTATCAGATGAAAATATAAAAAAATGTTTTTGGTATGGAGACGGAAACTACACTCCACACTTATTTTCAGAGGGGAAAATTGAACAGTCAGGAATAAGCAATAGAATACAAAATATAATATCTACAGTATCTAATATAACAAAGTTTTATAGAAACGAAAACACTGCTAACAAACTTGCAAAAAGTATAAATTCTCTGATTTTATACGATAAAAATGGAAAACCAAATGCACAATTACAATATAATATAGATGTAAAAGGAATGACAGAAGAAGAATCAAGAGTAGGAGCTTTGACAACATATAAATCAATAACAAATGACAATACTGTTAAAACATATGATGAAATGGTAAATAAAGTTAAAAATACAGCAAGCATATATCAATATTACGAATATTCTCAATTTAAAAAAGGAATTTTTGAATGTACAGGAATAGAATATGATGATATAACAGGTAGAGTTAAAACAATAAATTTTAATTTTACAGGAAAAATAAAATAGTTATAGTTCAGTAAGTTTAATTTACTGAATTATAACGTAAAAAAGGAGATTATAATGGAAAATGCATCAAAAGCATTATTGATTGCTGGTGCAATGTTATTACTTATATTAGTTCTTACTTTTTCGGTTTATTTAGTTAGACGAATTGGCGGACAAACTTCAGAATTATATAGTGACATGGAGCAATCAAAGATTGATGAATTTAATCAAAAATTTTTTAATTATGATGGTAGAGGAACTAAAAAAGACTCAGAAGGAAAATGGATTAATCCTTTAACTATACAAGATGTAGTTTCTATTATAAATCTTGCAAAAGATAATAATCAAAACAGTAAATTTCCTACAACCGTTAAGGTTAAAGTTGATGGAAACGAAAGGCAAGATAGTACTAATGCTCAAATAAAAGAAATGCTAGCTAACCCAAATAATATAGACGCTGAATATTCATGTAAAGTTGAATATGGAGAAAACAAAAACTTAGTAGAAA
>JAEEGL014775804.1_pt1 | contig 12804 bp, 9 predicted proteins | sample 9134231 | NCBI WGS metagenome assembly JAEEGL01 (sample SAMN16246548, study PRJNA631951) | gut metagenome | biome: gut microbiome; feature: rumen; material: fiber-attached | host: Bos | place: Iran: Karaj | collected 2018-10
CATCAGGAACTTCCACGGTGTATGTGTATTCCACTTCCACCTCATATTCATATTCTACTTCCACCTCATATTCGACTTCAACTTCATATTCTACCGTTACAGTATATGTGTACTCATATGTATATTCATTGCCGTCCGCATCTACACCTGTTGCTGTTCCCGTTCTTTGTTCTTCTCTGGTTCTGGTTTCCATTCTTGTTCTTGTTTCCGTTCTCGTTCCGGTTCTTGTTTCCGTTCTCGTTCCGGTTCTTGTCTCCGTTCTTGCTCCGATTATTTCTATCATATCTTCTTTGCCTATCTCTTGAGCTTTCCCTTCTTTTACTTTTTCTTTTAATCCCTCACTTGCACTCAATACTCTGATATTCCCTTCTTTATCCTTAGCATTGTAACTTATTCCTATATCTTCACCATAAATATCAATTCCATTACCACCGCTTAGTACAGATTTTAAAGCATCTTTGCTATATTCTACTTGTTCCCCGCCTCTCACATTAGGATCACTTATTGTAAAGTTTCCGTTATCTAACTTACTTATCGTTATGTAATGGTCACCGTTTACCCATACTATCGCACTTTCTCCGGCTTTTAATCCTTCCATAAATGTATCTATATCACTGATATATCCTTTAGCCTCTTGACCGAATTGCGACATTACAGACTGCATTGTATACATACTGGTCATCAATTGTGTATCACCGGATTTGATTAAATCTTCATTATTTTTAGTGAATAATCCCGTACTTATTTCCAATAGCAATGCTTGTAATCCAATCACACCTTTACTTGTTATATTTAAAACTTCTCCCAATGCGGATACTGCACAATTTATTATACTGCCGCCTTGTTCAAAGAATTTTGCCAATAAACCTAAAATTCCTTCTTTTTCTTCTTCTGTTTTTCCTGCCAATGCTTCATCTAAGCCTTCTTTTACTTCTTCTTTATTTACCCCGCTCTGTCTCGCCAGTTCACTTATTATTCTGTTGTATTCCTGCTCTATATCCAATTGTTCTTTATTTTCTTCTTCTATTCCTTTTATATCACTTTCATCTTCACTTTCTTCTTTGTTTATTTCTTCCTGTTTATCCTGTTCCTGTTTATCAACATCTGCTTTTACTTCTTCTCTTGTTACTTCTCCTATCTTCTCTATATCTCCTACATTCTTTCCGCCACCTATTTCACCTTTCTCAAGTGCTTTTTTCCTGTTTACCAATGCCTGGTAATATACTATATCGCTCTGTCCGGAATAGCCCAATACTTGTTCTTTTTCCGCATTATATACCGCTACTACCTTATTTCCTTTGCTCTTATCCCTTATTACTCCTGCTTCCTCATCTATCTCTATTAAGCTGTCTACTTGCTCTTCGCTCATGTTCCCTATTGCATTCATCGTGCTTACGCCTTCTCCGCTACCTGTCCTCATCGCCTCATCCGAACTCATCAACCCCACTTCACTCGTGTCCGTCTTTCCGGTCTCCATTACCTGTTCGTTCTTCTCTTTATTATCTTTAGCTCGCCTATCACTTTTAGCATATGCCGGTAGGTTCGCTATACTCAAAATAAAAAATAAAACCACAAATAAACTTATGGCTTTATTAAATAAAATCATCATCTTATTTTTTAATTTTGTATTCAAGGAATTCACCTCTGTTTTTTTATAAGTAAAAGGGAAGGTACCTAATATAGTATATATATACATATTATACAGGAACTTATAGTAAAAGACTTGTTAAATTTTTGTGAAAAATTTATATTGAAAAATATTAAACATCCAACTGTTTTAAAATATCGAAAGTTTTGTTATAAAATTCTTTTAAATTTGTTTCATTATTTGAAGAATTTTGAGAATATAATACTATAGAGCAATCATCTATAATTTCTTCTATTTGTTTTATCAAATCAGCATTGACCGACTTTTGTTCTAATTCTTTTCTTATTTTGTAAGCCGTCAAACCATCTGCAGACTGTCCCAATACAGAAGCAAAATATTCCAATAATCCTTTATACATATATTCATAAAATTCCGAAGCAACTTTTGTTTTTTTTGCATTCTGGAAATATTTTTTTGATTTTTTGTATGCTTTTTTGTTTTTTAACTTTTGTTGATCTTTATTTATATATTCGACATATTTAAAAATTAATCTTACCAAGATATATAACACCAATAACGAACCTAAAATTATCCATAATAAAGGTTTCTTTATAAAATTATAAGCTTTAATGAAAACAGATATATCTATATTCGGTTGTACCTGCCCGGTTGTATCATTGTAACCATAAAAATCTTTACTGTTTTCAGCAATACTATTTGTTGTATCGGAACTTTTTTTAGCGGCCAAATCTTCCAATACATTAACTTTAATGTTTTTTGCAGGCAAAGTTTTTATTTGTTTTGTCTGTATATCAAAATATTTTTGAGCGGAGATTTTAATTTCTCCATCACCGGGACTTAATGGCATTATTAAGGTTGTAAACTCTTTACCGATTTCTTTATCCCCTTGCTTTATTATTTTTTCCGAGGTTTCATATTTCTTTAAATTCTCTGAGAGAACCAGTTCCGGTTCTTGTATGGTTTTAATATTTCCATCACCGGATATTGTTATTTTCAAATCAAACGGTTCATTCTCTTTTTTATCTTTTTTGTCCACATTAGCAGTCATTTTAAAACTGCCAACCATTCCGATATTCTGAGGAACTTTTAAAACTTTTACATTTATTTCATCGGTTACCAATTCAACAGTTTTGCTTCTTCTAAAAAAACTGGCAAAAAAATCGTCGTAGTTCTTGGAAAAATCTTCTATAGATACAGCTAACATAGATTTATCTATTTTAATATTCCCTTCCTGCTGAGGATAAAGCTCCGTAGAAACATCGGTTACAATATAATCTCTACCATTAATTTGCGTTCTATAATTATTCTGTGTAGTATTGCCGGTAAAAAAGCCTATAAAGCTTGGTGCTTGGTAAGAAGGATTAGATAATAAATTAACGGATGTATAAAACGAAAAAGTATATATTATTTTTTCATTAATATATGCCGTTTTCTTGTCAACCTTTGATTCTACAAAAATTGCTTTCGATGTATCGAAATTATAAACTTGCGAAGTTTGTTTTTGTTGAGGTATTTGAGTATTTTGAACCGGAACGGAACTTACGGTTTGTGCCTTCGATACTGTTATTTTTATCGGATCGGTTTCGTAAGTTTGCCCGTCATAATCAAGTTTAAAAGAAGGTATTTCATATTCACCCTCTTTTTTCGGACTCAATGTATATATATAACTTACAGTATTTGTTACTTGCCCGTTAACAATAGACATACTCTTAGACTGAGAAGATCCATACGTATTGAAATCTTTTAAAGTCGGAGCAGAAAAATAAGGTAAACTTTTTGAATCACCTTTTATTGATATTGTAAGTTGCAAAGTTTCATTAAGAGCAACTGAAGTTTTGTTCACCGAAGAATACATCTCAAGTTTATTGGCATATGACATTGCCGTAATAAAACAAAATACTATAACAACTATTATTCTTTTTATGTTCATAATTCTTACCATGTTTTCCCGCTTCTTCCTACTTTTTGTATTGTTCCGCCATCTTTTGCATTATCATGATTTTGTTTATCTTGCTTATCAAAATAATCCAAAAGATGTTGGTTAGGATTTTGCTTCTTCTTATCCTGTTTATCATCATTGTCCTGTTGATTATTATTTTTATTTTCTTGTTTATCCTGTTTATCTTTATCTTGTTTATCATCTTTGTTGTCTTTTTGATTATCTTTATCATCTTGTTTGTTTTGATTATTTTTATCTTTATCCTGATTATCTTTTTTATCTTGTTGATTATCTTTATTGTCGTTGTTTTGATTCTGTTTATCTTTATCGTTGTTATTATCTTTGTTATCTTTATTTTGGTTATTTTGTTGCTTATTGTCTTTATTTTTATCATTCTTATCGTCTTTATTATTATCTTTATTTTGTTGTTGTTCCTGTTGTAAAAACTCTATATTGTGCTTTGCTGCCATATCGGAACTATTTAGTTTTAAACATTCCTTATAATAATCTAAAGCTAAATCTTTATCTTGATTTCTGTAAGCCGTATTTCCCATATTATACAATGTCACACTCTTCAAATTTTGATCGTTCGTATTATTCAAAACTGTTTTATAAGTTTCCATCGCTTTGTCATAATCGCCTTTTCTGTAATAAGCATTCGCCAAATTGTAATTAATCATGGGATTGTTTGCATCGGACTCTCTGGCTTTTTCATAATATTCTATTGCTTCATCAAAATTATTTTTTTGATATTGTTTATTTCCTTTAACCATATTTTCACTTGCATAAGAAAACACAGAAAACAAAGACATTATAAAAATGAAGATTAATATTTTTTTCATTTTTCCTTCCAACCTTTCAACGTTCCTGAATTTTGTCTTTTTGTCGTAGGCAAAAATAAATAAAGAAGCAAAAAAATCAATGCTACTGTCAACGGATAATAAAATCTATCTTCCAAATTATTAAATATATTTGCTGTTCCTTCAATTTTATCAAGTTTGTTTAATCTATCAATAAGACTATTCAAAGACGGATTTTGATTCATATTATAATACTTGCCACCGGTAGCCAATGCAATTTGTTCCAATGTGGATGAGTCCAACTTGGTTACAACCGTCTTACCCTTTTCATCTTTCAGATATTCTTTAAACTGTCCGTTCTTTTCGTATGTTGGAATAGGTTCTCCTTTCTCTGTTCCTATACCAACGCAGAAAATCTTTGTTTGACTTTCTTTTGCAAGAGCCAACGAATTTTTTAAGTCTCCATCAAAACTTTCACCATCTGTAATAATAACAAGAGCTTTTGCATTCGAAGGAACTTTTTTTAAACTTTCGCAAGCCAAGTCTATAGGTGCAGAAAGATTAGTACCATAAAACGGCACTGTATCGGTATCGAGTAAAGATAAAAACATTTCAAAAGCTTTTATGTCTGAAGTTAACGGACATTGCCAGTAGGCTTGCCCCGCAAAAGCAATAAGCCCTATCCTTTGCCCTTTCAATTTTTCGGATAAATCTTTAAAAACGATTTTAGCTCTTGTAAGCCTATCCGGTTTTAAGTCCTGTGCCAACATACTTTTCGACACATCTATCGCAATAACGATATCACTGGATAATGATTTTGCTTCAACTTGCTTTAATCCCCATTTAGGTCTTGCAAGTGCAACAACTATAAAAAACAAAGCAACAACAAAAAAAGTATTTTTCAAAAATACTTTAAAAAAGTCAACCGTTAACAATTTATTCCACAAAGAAGAATTTGTAAATTCGTTCGTTGTTTTTTTTGACAACCCGAATGAAATTACAAATATCAATGCTATAGATAAAACAGCTATTAACAGTAATAAATTGTTTATATCTTCAAACATTTGCTAAGGTAACCTTTTTAAAATTGTAATTTTCAATAAAAAGCCCAATATTAAAATCCAAAATCCCGCTAATAAAAATTTCATAAATTGTTCATTATAATTTATGGATTTTGTATGTTCAATAGTAGTTTTTTCAAGATTATCTATGCTCGAAAAAGCTCTATATAAATCTTTTGAAGTTTGTGCAGAGAAGTATTCACCGTCGGTTTTTGCTGCAATTTCTTTCAACAAATTCTCATCCAAATCGTTTCCTTGAGCTTGAACTTTTCTTTTCCCCCAAAACAAATCGTCTATTTCATAATAATCTCTATCACTTCCAACACCTACCGTATAAACTTTTATATCATTATCTTTTGCAAGCTGTGCTGCCGTCATTGGACTTATTTCCCCTCTGTTATTTGCTCCGTCGGTAAGTAACACTATAACCTTACTTTTACCGTCTACTTTAGAAAGTCTATTTACCGCTGTAGCGAGAGCATCTCCTATTGCTGTTCCATCGGCTTTTGTTATTTGTGTATTTATTAAATCAATAAAATTCACCAAAGCATCTTTATCTAAGGTTAAAGGACACTGAGTAAATGCCAACGAACTGAAAACCACTATTCCCATTCTGTCGTTTACTCTTTTTAAAATGAACTCTTTTGCTCTGTCTTTTGCGTTTTGTATTCTCGAAACATTAACGGTAGGATCTATTGCTTCCATACTTGTTGATGTATCCATAACAAGCATTATATCTATACCATTTGCTTGAAAAGTTTCATATTTCGAGGAACTTTGTGGCCTTGCAAGAGCAACAATAACAAGGCATATCCCCAGCAATATCAAAATATCCGGAATAATAAGTATTTTTGTTCTAAATCCTTTTTTAGAGCCGAAAAAAGATAAAGAAGAAAATTTCAATAAAGGTTTAGAATAATATCTTTCTTTAAGGAAAAATAATATTAGGATTATCGGAATTAAAAATAATAAGTAAATATATAAAAATCTCATAATTTTTCTATAAAACCTTTTGCAACATCAAAATCACTTTTTATATCTTCCTGCGAAGGTATAAGTTTTGCAAACTTAACAAAATCGCAATTTATTAAATAATTTTTTAATTCTCTGTTTTGTTCCGGGGTGATTTTATTTTTTAACATCGAATAAAGTTCGGTTGTTGTTTTTTCCATTCCGTCAACGGAATATGTCCTCGATATATAAAACCTTATTATATCGGATAATTTGTCGTAATACTCTTTTACATGACCCTTTTCTACTAAATTAAGAGCAATAAGTTCGTCCAATTGTTTTAATGCATATTCTTTCGGAGGAATAGATTGTATTATTTCTTCTTTGGTAGGTTTTCTGTTTTTCTTTCTGATATATCTGTAAATAAAATATCCTATTAAACCTAAAAATATTAATGCTATCAAAAACGGCAAATACCATAATATTCCGTGATGAAAAGCTATAATACCTCTGATATCACAAATATCAGTTGAAGGTTTATTGGGATCTAAAACAGATTTTATTTCTATAGGTAAAGCATTCGTCTTTACAAATTTTTTTTGATCAACATAAGTATATGGAATTTCAACCGATAAAAGTTCTACCTTCCCCGCTTTATAAACGGATAAAATAAAATCTACACTGCCGTCTTGTGCCGGTTGAATATCAAGAAGTTCAAAATCACCAAAATTTGCTTCCGCAAGTTTTTCTTTATCCAAAGAATCAACGGTTAATCCATCGGCTTTTATATTAAGAACAACTTTATCACCTACAGTAATATCTTGCTGAGGTGATAAAGTCTGTTCAAATGCATATAATCCGACAACTGATACTAATAATATTACAACTACTAATACTTTTTTATAAAAAGACATCTATTCTTGCTCGTAAGAAACAAATTGAGTCATTACTTCCCTTATTTACTTTCTTGTTTGTTTTCCTCGGCTTCAACCTTTTTCAATTCTTCTTTTAATATTTTTTCTTTTTCTGCCTGTGCAGCCTTTATTTTCCCTTGCTCGGCTTTTGCTTCGGCTCTTGCTTTATCATTTGCTTGTTTTTCAGCCAACTTTATTTTATCTATTTCAGCATTTGCATGAGCTCTTGCTTTATCGTTTGCTTCCTTTTCGGCAGCTTTTATTTTTGCTTCTTCGGATTTAAATTCGTTCGAAGCCTTTGCAATTGCTTCTTTTTCTATGGCTTTTATTCTTTCTTCTTCCTTTTGTGATGCAAGTTTTCTTTCAGTTTTTATTTTATCCGTTATTTCCTTCTCTGCTTCTTTCTTTGCATCTGCAATTCTTTTTGCTTCTTCTTTTGCCGCCAGTTTTTCAGCCGCTTTTTTCTCTGCTTGAATCCTTTTTGCTTCTGCTTTTTCCTCAGCTTCAAGTTTTTTTCTTTCTTCTTTTGACAATTGTTCTCTTGCAGCCATTTCTGCTTTTATCGTTTCTTCTTCGGCTTTTATCTGCTCAGCTGTTTTAGCCTCAAGTTTTGCTGCCTCTGCTTTTTCTGCTTTTATCTGATCTTTCACTTTATTTTCCGCATCTTTTACTGCATCCTTAATTTTTTTTGCATCCTCTTTGTCTGCTTGTTTGTCAGCTGCTTTTTTCTCTGCCAAAAGTCTTTTTGTCTCTGCTTTTGCAGCATCTTCTTTTTGTTTTTGTACAGTTTTTAATTTTTCTATCTCAGCTTTAGCATGAGCTCTTGCTTTATCGTTTTCTGTTTTTTCAGCTACTTTTATTTTTTCTATCTCGGCTTTTGCTTCAGCTTTTGCTTTTTCATTTGCCTGTTTTTCCGTAGCTTTTACTTTTTCTTGTGCAGCTTTTGCTTCAGCTTTTGCTTTTTCCTTTGCTTGTTTTTCTATGGACTTTTCTTTTTCTTTTGCAGCTTTTTCTGCAGCTTTAACTTTTTCTTTTTCTTCTTTTGCTTTCGCAGCCTGTTCAGCTTTTATTTTCTTTTCTTGTTCTTTTAATTCTTTTTCTTTTGCTGCTTTTTCTGCTTTTAATTTTTCTTTTTCAGCTTTAGCTTGTTCTTTTGCTTGTTTTTCCGCAGCTTTTGCTTTTTCTTTTTCGGATTTTACATCTTTTTCCACTTTATTAACAGTTTCTTCGGATTCACTTACTTTTTCTTCTACTTTGTTTTTTGCAATCTGTGCATTTTCATCTGCAACCGCAACAATAGTTTGTGAAGAAGTTTTTACATCCTCTGCTACTGATTTAGCAGTAATATCAGCATCTTCTTTTATATCATTCATTTCGTTTTTAACGGTTTTATGTGCAACTTCATTGTTACCGTTTACAACAGCTTTTACCGTTTCTGAAGATATATTTACATCTGTTGTTACAGGTTTATTTCCCGTTTGTTCGTTTATATTTTTATCTACAAAACCGCTTTTATCCTGTTTTTTATTCTTCTTTTTTTGAACTTCATCTTTGGAACTTTCAACTTTCGTTGTTTCCAATTGAGAAGTCTCTGTTACACCGGCAACAAACTTAGGCGCTTCATTTTGTGCCGCTTTAGTAACCGTTTGTGTAGATTTTTTTATTTCGGTTGATATACTTTGTTCTTCATTCTTTTCACTGTTTTTTATAGTTGTAGGTTCCGGAATTTCAACATTATATTCTTTCAACTTCGCTATAGCTTGTTCTTGCCCCTGAGCTGCGGCCAATTTGAACCACTTTGTAGCTTCATTGACATCCTTATTTACACCTTCACCTTCCGCATACATATAACCCATCATATACTGAGCATCAGGATCATTTTTTAATCTGCTATACTCTCTGTAGTAGTCCATCGCTTCTTTATAATCTTTTTCTACGCCATAACCGTTGTAATACATTTCTCCCAACATATAAATAGCATCATCATTACCATTAACCATGGCTCTTCTAAAATATTCCAACGATGCTGCCAAATCAATTTTGCCGGTCTCACCTTTATAATAAATAAGACCTAAAGCATATTCGGCGTCGGCATTTCCCTGATTTGCAGCTTCATCATACCATTTTAAGGCTGCTTTATAATTTTCTCTGTCATAATAATAGCTGCCTAACTCATTTTCAGCTTTTGCATATCCCTGATTTGCAGACTCCTTATAGTATTGGAGAGCTTTTTCTTCATTTTTCTGTGTTCCCTCTCCTTTTCTATACATTTCTGCTAAGCAAAACTGAGCTCTTTTATCACCCTGTTCTGCTGCTTTAAGATACCATTTTAAAGCTTTTTCATAATTTTTCTCTACCAATCTTCCTTCATAGCAAAGATTTCCGAGATAATATTGTGCTTCAACATATCCATATGCGGCTGATTCTTCATAATATTTTAAAGCTTTTGCATCATCTTTTGCTGTAGCTCTTGCATTTTCATACATTTCACCGAGATAAAACTTTGCCTCTCCTACACCCTGTTCCGAAGCTTTTTGATACCACTTAAAAGCTTCTTTGTCGGTTTGGTGAACATTTCCCGAACCGCTTGCACATAAACCCGCTAATTCATATTGAGCTTGAGCATGCCCCTGAAGAGCAGCTTTTTTGAACCAATTAAAAGCTTGAACATAATTTTGTCCTATGCCATTTCCATGAAGATACTTCATTCCTATTTCATACTGAGCATCCGCATTTTTTTCATTTTCGTTTACTACCGCTGCCATAGCATAAACTGCACCTGATAAAAGTGCAACCATAACAAAACTGACAAATTTTTTCATACTTCCTCCAATATATATTTTAATTTTTAATAATGTTTCAATGCTTTTTCTTGTCTGGCCTTAAAGAACTTTATCAACTCAAGTATATAAGGCTTATCCGTATATATATTCATAACATCCGTCTTAGCTACTTTAAAAGTCTCGTTCAAATATGTTTCGTGCGTTGCTAAATTTTTACAATATTCTTCCCTTACTTCTCTTGAAGAAAAATCTATATCCGTCGCTAATCCGGTTTCTGCATCCTGTAATCTAAAAATTCCTTTTTTAGGTATTTCATGTTCTTTAGGATCGGAAACTTTTATACACACCAAATCATGTTTTTTTGCCGTAACTTTCAACATACTATCAAACTTTTCGTCATAAAAATCCGATATTAAGAAAATTAATGCTTTTCTTTTACATAATCTGTTCAAAGACTTTAACGCATTTTCAATATTTGTCTTTTTATTTTGCGGTTTATAACTTAAAATTATATCTATAAGTCTCAATATGTGCTTCTTATTTTTTTGAGGCTTTATATATTGTTCAACAACATCGGTAAATGTAAGAAGTCCTGCCCTGTCACCGTTTTTAAGAGCAGAAAAAGCAAGAACTGCCGTAAGCTCTGCAATTAATTCGTTTTTTATAACATTCTTACTGCCGAATTGTCCAGAAGCACTCAAATCTACGACAAACATAACAGTTTGTTCTCTTTCTTCGTCATACTTCTTTATATACGGTTTATTTCTTCTTGCGGTGACGTTCCAAGAAATTCTCCTTACATCGTCACCGGGAACATATTCTCTTACTTCACTAAATTCCAAACCTTGTCCTTTAAAAACACTATGATACTTGCCAGAAAAAACGTCATCAACAAGTTTTTTCGATCTAAGTTCTATTTTTTTTATTTTTGACAAAATTTCCGAATTTAACAAGTTCTTCTCTCCGAATTAAGATGTAAAACAAATTCTACGGAACTTCAACACCATCGAAAATTTGTCTTACTATGTCATCACTTGTAAGTTCTTGAGCATCAGCGTCATAAGTAGTAAGAACTCTATGTCTTAAAACATCCGGTCCTATATCTTTGATATCTTCCGGTGTTACAAAACCTCTTCCTTTTAAAAATGCAAGAGCTTTTCCTGCTCTGCTTAAATTTATTGTTGCTCTCGGAGATGCACCGAAAGCTATAAGATTTTTTAAATTTTCAAGTCCGTATTTTTCCGGTTTTCTTGTCGCGATAACAATATCAACTATATAATTCTTAACTTTATCATCAACATATATTTCATCAACGGCTTTCTTTGCTTCTTCCAAATCTTTTAATGTGATGACGGGATTTACCTCTATTTTTTTCCTCGTGGAATATCTATCCAAAATTGCTCTTTCTTCCTGATCAGTAGGGTAATCTAACTTTAATTTAAGCATAAATCTATCAACTTGAGCTTCGGCCAAAGGATAAGTACCTTCCTGTTCTATCGGATTTTGCGTGGCTAAAACTAAAAACGGATCAGGCAAAGGGTATGTTTCATCTCCTATGGTTACCTGCCTTTCCTGCATAGCTTCCAAGAAAGCGCTTTGTACTTTTGCAGGAGCTCTGTTTATTTCGTCTGCCAATATAAAATTTGAAAAAACAGGACCTTTTTTAACATTAAAATCTCCCTGCTTAGAATCATATATTAATGTTCCTGTTAAATCCGAAGGTAATAAATCCGGTGTAAATTGAATTCTCTTAAAATCTCCTGAAACTGCTCTTGCCATAGTATTTACAGCCAAAGTTTTTGCAAGGCCCGGAACTCCTTCCAACAAAATATGTCCGTCGGATAAAAGGCCTACCAACATTCTTTCAAGAATATAACTCTGGCCTACTATAACTTTGGAAACTTCACTTAATAAACTTACAACAGCTAAAGATTGTTGTTTTACTTTTTCATTCAAACTTTTGATATCAATACTTTCTGACATTTTTTACTCCCTGTTTATTAGACAATTTTTATCCGTTAATTAAAATTTTATTCAGCTAATATTTCAAGAGCTTTTTTTACTTCCATATTCATGCTTATTCCGAGTTCTTGGGCCTTTGCCGTAAGAGCAACAATATTGGAGTTTAACATATCTTCTATCGTTTTTACTCCGGTAACTATACAAGCAACATCATTTCTTTTTTGTGCAGTATTTATATTTAAATAACCGCACATAATATAACCTTTTTGACCGGTAATAACCAATAATTTAGCATTATCACATAAATCCAACTCTATGCCTTTAAAAATAGTATTCTTTACTTTTATTTCTTTCGTTACCATCTTATCAAATTTCCCTTAATATAATTTTTAGACTACCTTACTACTTACTTTGTTACTCTACCATTCTAGTTTCCTACAATTTCATCATTACTATTTCTCCATGCATCCATACTTCTATGCATCAAAATCGCTTTGCGATTTTTACACTGTCCATGACAAAATATTAAAAGTTTTTGTAGGTTTGGGCAGAATAACAGAAGACTGATACGGCCATCTTTCAACTTCCATATTATCCTTATCAACACTAAGAGTAAACTCAATCCCTTTGTATGATTCCGGTAAATTTAAAATTTTAATAGGAATTTTTAATTCTATTATCGATTTAAATTTTATATCATCGATAGCCAATTGCTTATTTTCTTTTGTCTGTTCATAAAAAGCACTAAAATCAATCACATTTTGTCCTATATCAAACTTAAAAAA
>JAEEGL015031592.1_pt1 | contig 12804 bp, 10 predicted proteins | sample 9134231 | NCBI WGS metagenome assembly JAEEGL01 (sample SAMN16246548, study PRJNA631951) | gut metagenome | biome: gut microbiome; feature: rumen; material: fiber-attached | host: Bos | place: Iran: Karaj | collected 2018-10
AAAAAAACCTGCCGGTGATGTAGCCCGGCAGGCCCAAGTCCACAAGTTTGGCAACAGGACTTGTTTACATAGTAGAGAACTCTTCATCCAGCTACCCCTAAATAATACAGCGTTCATTTACCAATGTCAATCAGCCCTTTACTTGTTTCTCTCCTTTTTCGGTTACCGGCGCCTCCCGCTATGATCAAAGCAACTATCAAAAAACTCCCACAGTAAAGTATACTTTATACTTTACTGTGAGAGTCTCTTATTTAATATCTGAACGCTTATATTATAGCATCTTCAAATATACTGACCGCTCCTCTTCCGGAACACCGATCAATTCCAGTGCCTGTTCAGCGGAGCACTTCATATTATTCATTAGATTTCTAACCGAGACCAATATACCTTCTTTTATACCTTCTTCTATCCCCTCTTCCTTGAACATCTGCATTGTCTCGGCTTCATTGTATTCCGTCAGACACATATTCCTTACCTCCGCTCGGTTTCCTATCAGAAACTTTCTTATCTGAAAGGATTTAGGCATTTCATCGATGGTTTTATCTACCGCTTCTTCCATTGACAAACGATTCTCTGACTTGACCGTCCTCACTGTCTCCACAAACCAGGTATATTCTTTCAGTGGCAAACAGGCATCCAAAAGCTTTGAATTCTTCTTCCGACTTATATTGATCATACGGACGCTCACTTGCACATCCGACTGATCAGAATTCTCAGAAAAGGAATCACTGAGTTTCAAAATCTGATCATCTATTTCTTCATTTCCATTATAAAAGGTTACAAGCTTAGGTACCGGCAGATGCATCTGCTTTCTTCCATAAATATTCTGATGAGTATCATTAATATATCTGTCATACTGCCTACCTAGATACATAAGTTGTCTCACCGGCATATTCGGATTATAGGTGCTCTGCTGCTCATACAAACTCAGCGTTGCCGACACAATACACGATACATCATTCTTCATGCCCATATAAACTGTATCGGACATAGTAGTAATCTCTATTACACTCTCGTCCGTATATGATGTTCCATTCAGAGCATTATACAATGATAACGTCCAAGCTTTATTTTCCTCTCTGCCAAATATAAACGCAAAGAGTCTATCCTTGTATTCTCTGTTGACTTCTTCGCTCATGCACTTCTCCTTTCATTATAATGAGCTACAAAACTTACTACAACTGCAATTCACGGAAAAATGTGGCGAGACGCCTCAGAAATTCCCAGAAATGTAAATCACACTCTAACACTTTCTCCCGTCCGTGTAAAGTGGGATAGATTTTCAATCGGAAGGGTGTGCGAAAGATGACAGATAAAAAAACATACTGTTCAAAAAGACTATATAATGCTTAATGGACTAAATTAGGATTCATGCCACTGAATGAACTTTGGGCAAGTGAAAAGGCGTGACCGAAGCCACGCCTTCACATTCTTATGTTACTGCTTACCTCCCTGTTCATGATAAGCTGCACACACCTCCTTGGGAGTACCATCCATCAGTAGCTTCCCTTTTTCTATCCATATAACGCGACTGCAGTGTTTTCTTATGGTATCCATGCCGTGGCTTACCATCACTACGGTACTGCCTCCGTGGATCATCTCACTTACCCGTTTTAAACTTTTCTTTCTGAAGAATTCATCACCCACAGACAGCACTTCGTCCAACAGCAGTATATCCGCCGCATCCCCTGCAGTTGCAATAGCAAAAGCCAGACGTGAGCGCATTCCCGAAGAATAGTTTTTCATCTTTTCTTCCATAAAGCCGTCAAGTTCTGCAAACTCAACTATGTCCTCATAGTGCTCATCAAGATACTTACGGCTTAATCCCACTATCGCTCCGTTCAGAAAAACGTTTTCCCTGCCACTTAATTCATTATCAAAGCCATCACCGAGTGTCAACATCTGAAGTCCACTTCTGTCTGCTTCAACACTTCCCGATGTGGGTATGATCCCTCCTGCTATCAGTTTTAGAAGCGTGCTCTTTCCGGAGCCGTTTGTACCTATAATGCCTACCACTTCACCCTTCTTTATGTCAAAGCTTACATTATCAAGTGCCAACAGTTCCCTGTAATTAAGCTGATTCTTTAACCTTCTAATAAAATAATCTTTAAGCCCCGACACATTGGATGTGCTTATCTTGTATCGCATCGTAAGATTCTTTACGCTTATGACAGTATCATTTTCCATCTTCTTTACTCCCGTATTTTTCTTTTAACAGAACCCTTAAAGAGTAATCTGATCAGAGTTTTTTCATCACTTCATTTTCGTATTTTTTAAAGATCAGATATCCCAGCAGATAGCTACCTACAGCAAAGATAACTATCCTCGCAAAGAGCCGGGCATCCGGTACTCTGCCATACACCATGCATTCTCTGGCAAAAAGGATAAAATCATAAACAGGATTGTTATAAACAAAATCCTGCATGACCGGATTGAGCCTGTCCACAGGATAGAACAGTGCAGACAGGTACATCCACAATGTCATCACTACAGACCACAGATATTTTATGTCCGCAAAAAATACATAAAGAATGGAAAGAATGTAACCTATACCAAGAGAAAATACCGTTATGCAAATGATATCCGGGATAAGCAGAAGCATCACCGGTGACGGCTTCACTCCTGTGATAAACACAATTGGCATATACGCTATGAGACTGTATAAAAGATTTACAAGCGCTGTATAGCAGCGTGAAAGAATAAACACGCGTTTGGGCAGTTTTGCCTTCATAAGAAGCCCTCTGTTATCCTGAAGCACGGTCATCACACTGCCTGTGATAGAAGAGAACACACTCCACAGTATATGTCCGGTCACAAAATACAGCGGATAGTTATCAATATTCCTTTTGAACATTGTTGAGAAAACCAGCGTCATTACCAGCATATAAAGCAGCGGGTTCAAAACACTCCAGATCACACCAAGGTAAGATCTGGCATATTTCCTCTTAATCTCCCTGCCGGTCAGCTCACTGATAACAAACCAGTACTGTCTTACATCCTCTATGCTTTTATCCACCACGCCTGATCTTTTACCTCCATCAGCCGATAATGAAACCATAAATCTACCACCTCCGATAATTCAACGTTTTTCTTAAATAAAGCAAAGTCCTGTATCTGTGATATGCATACAGTTCAGACTGCATTGCATGCGCATCCTCTCCGCATGCCCTGGCAATGCTGCCTTCCATCCACGCGCTCTCCTTAGGCTGCTTCCTGCTTTTTATCATCTGATCCAGAAGCCGCGGGATCGTTCTGTATCTGTGAATCTCTTTTATATCAAGTTTTCTCGCCAGAAATATCTGACTATCCTCCTTCACATCGTCTGAAAAGAGGATATCTCCGAAAGCATTCACTTCAAACATCTCGGGCTCTGCCATCAGCGCCTTAAAAAGCGCATATTCCATGTCGTCATCCGACTGAATGTCTGCTTTTCCATTCTTCTCAAGCATTACTCTTACATACTCACACAAAATCCTTGTCCTACGTTCCGCCAACTTTATCTCTTCATCCGACATTGACTTATCATATACGGGACAAGCATTCCTGTAGCCTTCCGTCATTCCGAAAGGTGCCTGACAGAGCACTTCAAACATTGAATTGCAAAAGTATACTTTTCTCATGATCCGGCTTTCCGGACTGAAATAAAAACAGTGGTAATCAAGCGGCGACGAACCGGCCGGAATGTCATACAGACCAAAATAATATCCTGAAAGTTTTATATATGGATCATCAAATGCAAGCAGTCTTGCAAGACTCTGCTGCATGGTACCAACCCATCCGCTGTCTACGATCGCACTTATCGCACCATCAGTCAGTCCCTGCCTTCTGAAATAAACAAGCGCTTCCGATCTTGCCGCATCTGATCGCAGATTCAACAGTTCCCAGAACAGTCTTGAAGCTTCCACTCTTTCACGCAGGTCTCCAAGATCACGAGTCGATAATGGCTCTGCAAGAGGCTCTCTGAAACCGATATCCTCCAATATCATCAGCAATTCATCTGTACTGAATCCGGCCCTTTTAAGAACTCTTTCCGCAGTGATATCTATCCCTCTTAGAAAAAGCTGATCCAAGCATTCTTCTCTCGCGATCATGCCATAAAGCGGCTCCCTTACGGAAAAACGGCTCAGCTCCAGATATTTCAGTTCAGGGACAGTTATTCCGCTGTCGCGTATCACCTCGGCAGCTTTGAATATTGGATAAGCATCTCTAGCACAGAAATACAGTCTTTCTGTTCCACTTTTTTTTGCAGCATCCAGAATCCATCCTGTAAATCTATAGAGCACAGGCGCAAATGTGCACAGATAAAGCCTGTCCGCATCACACATATCATTATCGCCTGCCACCTCATAAACAGAATCAAGCGCCCCCGGATCTTTTCTTAATATATTTTCATATTTTTCAGGGATAAACTCATTCATCTTAAGGATCCATTGGTTTCAGCTTTTTAAGCAGATATGTAGGTGCGAACACACCTAGTAAAGGACGCAATGAGCATATGATCCTCACAGGTACCGCTACACTCATTTTTCCAAAACAGACCCATCTCATGCGCATCTCATTCACACGATCATTAAGTCCGCGCTTATGATAGGCATTCCTGTCCACACGGTAACGATAAAGCACATCCTGCATGTTTCTTCCAAAGCAGCCTTTTAACCATAGGCGTAAAAACAGTTCGTAATCCTCGCACCGCCTCATCATTTTATCTTCCGAATACTTTTCGTTTCCTTCTTTAAACACTGAGCTTCTGAACACCACCGTAGGATGTATATAAGGGGAATATCTTAAAAAATCCCTTTTACCGGGTAATGAAGGTCTGTGTGAAACGCTCCAGGAACCCCGACTGTCAAAAAGTACTGCTGCACATCCGCAAAACTGTGCCTCCGGATGATTTTTTAATTCACGGATCTGCCACTCAAGCCTGTAAGGAGCAGATATGTCATCTGCATCCATCCTTGCGATATACTTCCCGGATGCTCTTTCCAAGCATCTGTTCAGTGCACTTCCAAGCCCATGGTTTTCTTTCTGCTTTATCACATGTATCCGGCTGTCAGATTCAGCATATTCATCCAACAGTTTAATAACTTCGGCATCCTTTACTCCGTCCGTGCAGATTATCAGTTCCCAATCGTCAAAAGACTGCTTCTTTATAGATTCGACCGCCCCGCACACTTCATTCAGACTTTCCCGATACACCCCCATTATCACCGAAACCTCGTGACTTAATGACCTGTTCATAGGCGCTCCTCATCGCTTCTATTGTCTTATCGGAAGAAAACTTCTTTGCCGCTTCCGCAGCCCTGCGACCCATTTTTATCTTCTTATCAGGTGAGCTGAACAGATCTCTTATCGCAGCTGCAAATGCATCCGGATCATCCGGCGGGCACAGATAACCGGTATCTTCGGAAACGTATTCCCTTGTTCCCCTGTTATCGGTTGCAATGACCGGAATGCCGCTTGCCATAGCTTCAAGTGCAGCCATTCCAAGCCCCTCTCTTTTTGATGGAAATACAAATGCGTCCGCAGACTGCAAAACCATCTCCATATCATAACGGTAACCTAAGAATTTAACCCTGTCCGAAAGATCGTGTTCGACAACATATTTTTCCAATTCACCCCTGAGCTCGCCTCTGCCACAGATTGAATAACATACAGGCAAGTCTGACAGCCTCTCCAGCGCCTTCAGTACCACAATATAATTCTTGTTTCCGTTTATCTCGGCAGCTGTCAGCAGATGAAAATTTTCTTCCTTTATACCAAGACGTCTGCGCATATCCCTTCCGTATTCAGCTCTTGGCCTGAATCTGTTCACATCAAGCCCCACGCCGGGTATGCGAACTGCCGCACCGCCTTTTCGCAGACGAAATCTTTGTGCCGCAGTATAATCCTCACTGTTGATGGTTATAAGAGCGTCCGTATGCCTTGCCAGCCACTTCTCCACAGGATAGTAGATAAGCCAGTTTCTAAGAGGTGCCCCTTTAAAAAAATGAAATCCATGCGCCGTATAGACGATAGCCGGATGCCTGCATGAAAGCATGCCTGCTATTCGTCCTACCACTCCCCCCAGCGGATTATGACAATGGACAATATCTATACCGTGCACTTTTATGATCACTAACAGCTGGCCTATAGTTCTTATATTTGCCATAACATGCCAGGGCTTCTTCTCGATCGCGATTGGGTGTATTAGTATTCCCTTCTCTTCCAATTTTCTTTCAGAGAATTCATACACCACATGGTTAAAATTCGAGGCGTAATTAATCTGAAACCCAAGTTCCTCCAACACTTCCACATCATTCTTCAGAAACTGCGGCAGGAACCCTCCTGTTGTCGTAACAATAAGCACCTTATTCATATGCGTTTATACTTTTGTATTTCAAAATTGTACCGCTTGAAGGTATATTAATTTATAAGGAGAAGATTATATGATAGGTGAAAAAATCAGGTCGCTCAGGGAATCACGCGGTATCAGTCAGGTAGAACTGAGTCATCGCGTAAATGTGACAAAACAGGCTGTCAGCAATTGGGAAAATGATAATATCATGCCCTCTTTGGACGCCATAATTCAGCTGGCAGAGTATTTCAATGTCACAACTGACTATCTGTTGGACGTGAACCATCATACAGATGAACACTTTGTCATCCCAACCGAAGGACTTACCCTTGAGCAGTTTTCGATCGTATGTCTGATCGTCAAGGAATATTCACGAGGCAACAGGCTTCTTGCCGACTCTGTCCCTAAGTTCAACGCTTCGGAAGAGGCCGAGTAATACCATCAATATCGCAAAATTAAGAGGATGAGGGCCGTACATGAGGCCCTGTCCGAAATATCCGGCTATCCCCGCCATAAAATATGCCTGTTCGTCTATCTTACTGATACTCTTTTTTTCATACGCTCCGCGTATCATACTAACCAAAGACACTGCAAATATCATCAGATATGCTATGCACCCGGGGATACCTGTACAAACCAGATACTCGAGTATTTCATTGTGCGCTGTATCAATGTCATAGATTGCACCGTAATATTCAAGAATGACAGACGAAAAGCTTCTGGCATCCAGATCGATACAGGCTGTTCCAAGCCCCAGCAGGTATTCCTTTATGTCCCCCCGTCTGAATACTTTTATACATATATCCCAGATAACACCGCGTCTGTTAAATATCTCAGGCTCAAAAACTCCGACCAGATATATAGCTGCACATGCGACTGCAACGATGAGGCCGATCAGATAAACCAACGAGAGTTTTTGAAGCGCCCTGTCGATCTTTTCTTTTTTTACCTTCTGCTCTAAGGCCATATGGATCAATATCATCACAAATGATGCTATACCGGCATAGAAATAAACCCTGTGACCTAAAAGAACCGGTGATATGAGTTCAAATGAAACCTCAGGGAAAAGCCTCGATAACAGCATAGTCCCATAACCCGCTAGCCCGAATATCACTCCCGACACAAGCAGCATAAGGAAGCGTCCAGAATCTCTCATAGCATACCAGACAACAAAAGCCATCCCGGCAGCCACGCCCAGATAAACGCCGTCAGCATGCGTCATATACATCGCCGTAAAGCATAAAAACAAAACAACAGCGGAAAACACCTTAAGAAACGGCTGCTTTATATTTATGAAAAGCATTGTTAGAAAAGGGATCACTATAGAAAGATATCCTGCAAACACATCCACATTTCCGATCGTGGACGAGAAAGAATCTCTCCAATATACTGCCAGATCAGATCTTAACAGTTCTGCAGGATCACGGTTCATATCATTGAGCAGGGCAAGTATCATAATAACAGCTATTGAAGCAAAAAACATTGCAAGATAAAGCCTGCCTGCAGATGCATAGCGGGATATGATAAAATACCAGACTACCAGCATTGCTATCAGAAGGCTCCCGACATACCACGCTTCTTCACCCGTAAATGATTCCAAACGCCATTCCGATGCAATAGACGAGATCAGAGCCCAACCTCCGAAAACAAAAACTGAAATATCAAGTACATAAAGACCTGTGACGCCTTTTTCTTTTTTCCTGCGGGTATACTCTATCGACCTTTTGATCAATGCCGGCGAAATGAGCAGTAGCATTACAAGCGATATCGCCCATACGATAAATGCCTTTGCATCCAGGATATCATTGTACCCATCATGAAAATACAGCGGCATCACAGCCAGCATAAGAATGCAATATAGACTGATCAACCGCTGTATATATTTTGTCATTTTTCCGGACAGGTCTTATTTATCTGCCGATGTATTTGCAGATACTCCGTTCTGTGAAGCATCCTCCGGCTTGGGAACGGAATTTTCGGAAGCATCCTTGTCTTTGTCAGTATAAGAACCGTTAGTAGGAACGTTCTTAAGGTTGATACCATTTACAACAAGCTTGCCCTGTGCTTTGAGGCTGTTATAAGCCTTTTTGCCGAGAGCCTTCTTAAGACCGTTCATATACTTCTTCATTGTCTTTCTGTCAAGTGTTACATTACCATCAAATGTAAGCTTGATCTCAGCACTTGAAGAGATGCCGGCAAGGCTGTTCTTGCCAAGCTTGTTGGGCTTAAGGTTACTTGCATTGATCTTAACTTCAGAAAGGCTGCTGCAATCGCGGAATGCATTTGCACCGATCGAAGTAACCTTTGAATCGATAACAAGAGTCTTTGCCGTGATATTCTCCCTCATGGCATTCTTCTTGATAGCTGTAACAGCATATGTCTTTCCGTCAACATTAACATCACTTATCTTTACAAGAGCATCTGTGCTGTTGCCAACACCATTGAATGTAGCGCTAGTAGGTTTCTTCTTGGTTGTGGAAAGGTTATTCTGAGCCTGACCTGCCTTCTTGACTACGATAGTAGCAGCCTGCTTCTTATCGGTTACTACTGAGGTCTCACCAACAACATAACCATTCTCATTGTACTCTGTGTCTGTAAGAGCCTGTGCTACCGTTGTCTTCTTACCCTTGCTTGTAGAGCTGATAGTCTTGGACGAAACTTCATAAGTGCCATCCTCATTTGTCTTTGCAACAACAACAGTTTCCTCTGAAACAGTTGTACCCTCTCCAACAGTGGTTGTTGTGATAGTTGTTGTTTCAGTCTTTGTTGCAGCATCAGTAACCTTCACCGTCTTTACTGTGGTAAGACCGTCCTTGCTCTTGTATGAAGCAGTTTCTGTTGTCTTTGTACCATCAGTAGTAACTTTAGTCTCGCCTTCCTGGTCCATCCCTTCGGTATTGCCTTTGATAGTGTCCTCACCCACCTGCTGAGCTGTTGTGCCGGCAGCAAATGCAGTAACAGGACTGGCCGATACCAGAGTAGCTGCTGTCAGCGCAGCTGCAAGCCATCTCATTACGCCCATTTTTTTCATTCTCTCAATCCTCCTTGAGTCAATCTATCCCTCAAAAATTGACGTAGTATACCTACGACTTTCTAAAATATACATCATTCATTTACTCTTGTCAATTGTTAATTGACTCTTTATTCTAGATCACATTTTTCTCAAAACAAAACTTCTGTTCAATATTCTTCAAATATCTCTCTTTTTTACCTGCAGCTGCAAGCATCGGCGCATAGGCATCCCTTCCGCTTATTCGCTCCATATAAGGATATTCCGAAAAATGCGAACGATATTCTTTTACAAAATCAATTATCCCTTTCTGTATCTCGCATATACCTTCCGTATTGCTGTCCGGATCGCCGAATACCTGCGTTATATCCAGTTTCTCATCATAAGATGCTGCCCCTGTGTCATCCCGGTAAACTGCATCTTTACTCCTGTCTCCTTTATGAAAACCGCAGAACTTACGTGTAGGAGACGAAAGCAGCAGTTCCCAGAACACATTGTAGTCCTTATTAGGATCATGTTTTTTTAACAGATCCCGGTTATGGCTCTGTGAATACAGATAAGCCGTGAGTATCCCGCTTTGTAAAAACGCCTCCGAAGTGTCCGATTCAGCGTTATATATTGTATTTGTACCAGCAAGCATGCCCCTTAAGTCACAATCTATCATCCATATGTTTTCGATCAGATACCTGAGACATAGCGCCCCGGAGCCTGCCCAGCCTATATCCACCGCAAGAGCCTTGTGCGCACCTCCCAACTCATTTCGATAATATGTACCTGCTGCATCAAGTTCATCCTTATAACACTCAAGCACCCTGTCCCACTTACTTTCTATGAACCTGCGAAGATGGGTCTCATTCTTATCTGTCAATTCAGCATCGAGCCATTTATATTTTTCTCCCGACAATCCTTCCAATTCCATTGATGATAATATTTCTCTTACCGTATAGCCCTGATTTACCTTATGTGAGATAAACCGTCTGAAATAATCATGTTTATCAAAAAAGGCTTCCAGCTTTGTAGCTGCCTTTCTCGACCAGTAAACATATGAGGTATTCTCACCGGGATACAGGATATCATATGCCTTCTTTAACGTATCTCCGTCTCTCGATAAAAATAGCACCTTATCGATCCCGTTATTCTTTACATATTCATGGATAAAGCTGCAATATCCCATAACAAACAGACCACCATATATAAAGCCGTATTCATATTCCTGCGAATACATATTCAGGCCATTGTAAAGATACGCGTTCACAATTGCTCTGTAAGCACTTCCAACTATCGCAGACATGTCATACGGACGGTAAAGATGCATATTCTTATTCACATTGGGATACCGCTTAACAGACAGTCCGGCCTTCAATGCCATATCCACATCACTATGCCGGTTATCTCCCACATGGATAATGCTCTTCCCCGGATGATCCTTAAGTAATTCCCCATAAAGCTTACCGTCTGCTTTCGAACATCCATACTCATTGGAAAGATAGAGCTTACCATAGCCTGAAAAGCCGTTCTTAGTAAGTATGTGTTCTATCACATCGGCAGGAAGGTACATATCCGTTGTGATGATCACATACTTATCTCTTGAGATCAGCTCGGAATAGACCTTCTTCATAAAAGGATTGGCAAAGCAAAAAGCTCCCTCAAGCTCTTTTTCGATCCTCATACCCTTTTCAGGATCGAGCCCTACATCCTCACTTATACATTTCCATATCTCCTTAAGTTCCACTTCCATATGTCCGAATCGTTCCTTAGATTTAAGACGTGCCTTATATTCATTCTGAGTGCGGATATTTACAAAATCCATTATCCCCAGTTCTTTTCCGATCAGATGAAAAAGATCTGCAGGCTCAGAAAAAGGCCTGAAGATAAGAGTATCGAAAACATCAAAGGAAATGATGTCATAGGAAGACAATTCCTCCACGAAACTGCAGGCAGATAGTTTTTCACTCTTCACATGAGCAGCAGATTCGCTGCTATCCGTAGGAAGCGTACGTTCCTCATAGAAAGCCACATCCCTTTTTTTCCCAAGGAAATGCATAAAAAGGAAATAATAGGCGAAATTTAGCCATAGAAGATAAGCCCACGAAAGCAGTTTCTTCATTCCTGCAGATCCGTCATGTACTTTGTGATACCTGTGTGATATTCCGGGCAGGCGGTTTACCAGCAGGTCATAAATTTTTATTCGAATCGATACCATACCATACAAGCGATGAATGCGTCATTAAAATCTAGTCGAATTTATTGGATTCCAATTTCAGTATTTTTTCAACCACTCTTTGACAATTGTTTTTATCGTGAAATGCAAAAAAAGCAGAAACTCTTCTCTCATATTCAGGCTTCATTTTGCAATCTGATTTCATATATTCTATGATCAAATTTACCGCTTCTTCGACTGTGGTTGCAATTTCCCCAAAACCATCCTTTGCATAGTCAAAATATCCCTTGTCATAGTTATGTTCCCCTGAGAAGAAACGCTCCGCATCAAAATGTGCATAAATCACCGGCTTTTTTAGATACGCAAAATCCATTGCTGTAGAAGAATAATCTGTCAAAATTAGATTAGCTTCAGCAAAAGCATCTCGATATTTCCTTTCAAAAGAACACTTAGTAACATGCTCATCTATGTTCAAATAGTCCAAGCATTCTCTCATACTGGTATGAGGCATAAAGCTTAATTTATACCCATATGTATCGCATGCATCCAGAAGTTTTTTATTTGTGAGCAGAGCACCATAAAACTGTCCAAACTCCGTTTCAGCTATATCCTCTCTAACGTGAACGGCATCCTTATCCGAAGCCGCAGCATTGTATCCTTTCATCAGCCATTTACGCCAAGTTGGCATGATAAGAATTTCCTTCTGTTCATTATGATAAAGATGATCATATCTTGGCAACCCTGTAAGCCAAACCTTGTTGCTGTCGTAGTAGTAATTACACCCCAATATTGATTTTTCTTCCGCTTCCGCAGAGACAACAAACCCGGATATATTCTTATTGAACCGGTTCAACCATCTGCTAAGATCATCCTTGATCACACCATGCTGCAGAAAAACGAAATGCTGCCTGCAATAAAAATCCTTAAAGATCTCCCTTGACATTCCCTTACGCCAGAACGGATCCCATATATATTCATCAGCCTGCGATGATATGATACAGTCCGCCAGCATATGAAGCATATGATGCTCCATGGAATCCTGTGCTACCACATTGCCTATCTCAGAAAGTCTTACAAAATCCTCCGAATCCTTATCGATCACAAAATAAACATCCACGCCATCGACAGGATGCTCACACAGATATCTGAATAGTGCTTCTCCATTATCATCCGCGTTGGCATAACGGTCAGAAATCAGCCAAATACCCTTTCTGACACTTCCTCTCCACATCCTCCTGTCAAGCGCGAGCCTGCGTATATCCAATGCATATTTCAAATCATCCATTGAACCTGACGCAT
>JAEEGL015372920.1_pt1 | contig 12804 bp, 6 predicted proteins | sample 9134231 | NCBI WGS metagenome assembly JAEEGL01 (sample SAMN16246548, study PRJNA631951) | gut metagenome | biome: gut microbiome; feature: rumen; material: fiber-attached | host: Bos | place: Iran: Karaj | collected 2018-10
TGATCTTATTCTTGGTTTCCTTCATTACTTTTGTTTGTGTTTCTTGTGCATTCATCTTATTCTACCTCCTCAGTCTCTTCTCTGATAGAAGATGTAAGTTGAAAGAACACCGGAAACAACGCCGATAATCGCAAGAACTATAAGGAAGTATACCCATCCCATCGCGGTGGACTGTACACGAGCCTGAGGTCCGCCGGTGTTGTAGACGTTGAGGATATACGACATTACCGAGCTGCTCGTCGAAGTAAATGAGTCTATGATAGTATAAATCGTATTTACAAGGATCATCGGGCTTATCATCGGGAACGTGATCTTCCAGAATGTTTCCCATGCTGTCGCGCCGTCTATTGAACAAGATTCATAGATTGCGGGAGAGATGGACTGCAGTCCGGCGAGGAATATAAGCATCTGAACGCCGGAACGGTTAATGATGTTGTAGACGTCGTTAACAAGCTGAACGACGTAGGAGACGAGTCCGGTACCGATCTTCATCGAGTCAAACAACCGCGTTATATCCGCTGTCGAAATGATCTCGGTAACGGAAGTTTCCGTACCTGTCGAAGAAGCGCCGGTATCGATACCTTCGTTCGAAGACATGTAATTGAGAAGGGCGTTTGACTGGTCGATCTCGGCAATAAGACCTGTTGAAAGGATAACGGGTACGAAGAATATCGCACGGAACGCTGCGCGTCCAACCATCTTCTGGTTAAGGAGGACAGCTATGAAGAGCGCGAAAATAACGATTGCCGGGATGTCGATAATCAGCTGACGAAGACCTGCCGTAAGAGTCGTAACGAACGAAGTGTCTTCAAAGAATGCGTACTGATAGTTTTCAAGTCCAACGAACTGGTAAAGCTGACCGGATTTTATTGAGAAGAAGGTCGACTTAATCGAATTGAAAACGATCGGAATGTAGATGAGAACGAATCCGAGAAGGAAAGGAGCTATAAAGAACCAGCCGGTTCTTGCTTTCTTAGAGTCAAGAGAAACAGATTTTCTCTTTTTCTTCGGAGCATTCTGCTTTGCGAGAGTCGCCTGAGCGTTGTTGGCTGCAACCGGTTCTTTCTTTTGCTTGGGTTCCTTTTCAGGCTTAACCGGTTTTTCGGGTTTAACCGCAGTTTTCTTCATTTATCTTTTCCCCCTTTCTCAATAATTGATCAGTTCGTTTCCGGCGGAATCAAGTTTAATGAAACCGTAATCGTTGAGAACGTAGGTCTTACCGTTCACTTCAACCTGTACCGAGAAACTGTTAAAGTTGATGATCATCTGAGTGCCGTTTTCATACTTTTCGTATGCGATCGTGTAATCGTCTACTTCAAGGCTGAGTCCGCTCTCATAATATTCATCAAAGTCCATGAATTTGAATTTTTCAATATCAAATCCGCTCGGAGCGATAACTTTTCCGTCTTCGCCTGTTCCGTAGTTGTAATCTTCCGGAACGGTGATATCGCCTTTTCTTATCGCTTTCTTGATCGCTTTGATAAGAGCGGCGTTGTATTCTTCAAGGTATGCTTCCTGAGCAGCCTGAAGTTCGGAATCGTAATGCGCCTTGTCCTCGGGTGAGAACACTCTTGTTCCGAACAGGAAGTGGTGATCAACGATCAAGGAATCCTGAACGTCAAAGAGAGCGTCGTTGATGATGTTGTAGATCTTGACAAGGTCGTCTTCCCAGATATTGTAGTCAACCGAGTAGTATTTAGCTATTCTGTAGCTTTCCTTGAGTTTTGCAGTATTCTCATAAGAAAGCGTGTAATACGGAGAAGCGCCGTTTTCAATGATCTTGAGGATCTCGTATTCTATATCGCCCTGCATGTTCGTGGGTTTGCCGGCAATATTTACTGAGCCGTGTAGAACAAGTCCGAGGAAAGGAACCGACTGGCTCGCACGCATATATCTTGAACCGTCAAGAGAAGCGTTGAGAATGTGGTTTACGTAACCCCAGGTGTAAGCGTTTCCTCCGTCGATCATAATGTCTTTATACTTTTCGTTAAGATCATTGAGAAGTTCGACGGTGAATTCCTTATTGTCCTCGCGGTTGTAAGGTTCATCTTCATCGAAGTCAGAGTTGAGGTCTGTTCCGAGAGTCGAGAAGGAAAGTCCGCTCACTCCGAGTTTGTCGATCTTCTTTTCAAACTTCTGGAGGAAGTACTGATAGAAGCTCGGAGAGGTACAAACCGCGCCCATATACTGGAACGACTGGTAAGTTGCGTCGTAAGCGCGCTTTCTCGAATAACGGTCGTCGATCGTTCTGACAGCGTGTTTGTTGTTGCTGTAACCGTCGAACAGAAGTCCGCCGGAAACGTTTGCAAAGTCGAAGTCCGGATATACTCCGTATCTTCCCTTCGCTCTTTCGAGCATTTCTTTATAACCCTTGTTTCCGCCGAGAACTCTCTCGAATTTGACGTAGGTTATCGGGCTGGGATTCTGCAATCCGCCTTCGTTTACGCCCGTGAGTCTGAAGTTAACGTTAGTTATGTTCTTCTCGCTCAGTCTCTTGTACATTTCTTCAACGTCGTCGAAGGAAGTGAGAGCCGTATCGAGCATAACCGGGATGGTCGCGATAACGCCCTTGGTCTTCATCATACCGAATGATTCGATATAAAGCGGGATGCTGTTGGAAACGTTTTCAAGCTTCTTGAGCGTTCCGTTGCCCATGAGGTAATCGCGGTAAGCAGCTGCCATTCCCATGTAGGAAGCGTCGTATTTAGAGCCTTCCTGTGAGGAAATGAGGAAGTATTCGATCTTGAAGCTTCCCGTAAACTTTCTTTCGGAAACTACCGTCCAGGCGGTATCCTGACCTACCGAGATCGAGTCCGCAAGGTTGTAGGTATCCGAGCTTTCGGGATAACATGCGGGATAAACGCTGTTGTATTTATGGAGCACGTTGCCGCCGTGGTTGGAAGTGAGAGTTATCAGAGAGTCGCCCTCTTTGATAATTGCAAAATAACCTTCCGCACCGGTGATATCGTAATCGTAGATTGGGATGCTGAGAGCCTCATGGTCGCCGTTCTCGTCGAGGACGTAATAAGTTACTTTCCCCGCCGTATCGGTAACAGGTTCGACTTCTCTGTCAGGCCTTTCGATAAGCACCCACTTGACGTGGTCGCCGTATTCGTCGATTACTTCTTCGATTTCATCTTCGGTAACGGTCCATTCGACCGGAACGTATTCGCCGTTTTCGTCAACGAAGAGAACGTCCGGATCTTCAGTCGTCTTGTAGACGATCTCTTCACCAATCTTCGTCTTGTTTCCGGTTCCTTCAATAACGCCGAATACAGGCATTCTCATAACTTCGGATTTACCGTTGTACGAGATCTTGTGATATGCGAAGTCTGCTCCGTAAAGCTGACCGGATACAGTGTAACCGAGTCCTTCTTTAGCGATGTCTTCATTTCTGATTATCGTACCGGAGCCGTCCGGGATAAAGGTGTAACCCGGAACTTCGCTTGAGGATGCGCCGATGTAAGGCAGAATGTTGATGTAGTTGAGTCTGTATCTCGTTCTGTCGTAACGGACGCTGTTTGCGGGAAGGCTGACTTCGAATCCGTTGTCGGTAACTACGTATTCAAGAGCGAGTCTGAAGTTTGCACTTGCGGAGTCGTCTCCGACGTAGCCGGTGGTTTCTACGTCATAGTCTCTCTGCTCGTAACTGTAGTCAGGGCAGAATTCCTTTACGTAGCCTTCCATTGTGTTTGACATCTTTTCGGATGCAACAACGACGTTCGTGATCGTGTAGATTACGAAGTTGTCGCTCATTTTATAACGGTGAGTGACCGTTTTTCCGGTATGGTCAACGTATTCGGTGACGAACACGGTTTCACCGGTAGCGGGGTCTTTTTCCGTTCTGTCGTACATCGGAGTGATGCCGAGTTTCTGATAAGAGTTCTTTACGCACGGATAGTTGAGTTCAAGTTCCTGAATAACGGCCTGAACCGTCTGTCCGTTGAGGTCTTTTCTGTCGTAGAAAGAAATCGTTTTACCGAGTTTATACTGCTCAGTTATGTTGGAAAGAATCATTTTCTCGAATCTTGAAGCTTCGATCCAATAAGGCATAAGCTTTTTGGAAGCTATTTTACCGAGAATATATTCTATTCTGACACCGTTTTTAACGTTTCTGACTTTGATCTGACCGCTGGTAGCGGCATCGGTGTAGCTGTAGAAGGTTCTTGTGGCGTTGTTGTTTTCAAGATCCTGGAAGGAAAGAACTACCTGAGAAAGGAGGTTTCCTTTAACAGTATCGGAAGAAACTGTATAAACGTCATAAGGGTTCGTCGTCAGGATCTGGCCTGTAACAACGTTCTTTACGGCAACTTCACCGGTATGGCTTTCGCAGTACAGCTCGTAATCGCCTTTTGAAAGCTTGAGCTGCATCGTGGCAAGTTTTTCTTCCTTGCTCTCAAACGGTTTTGTAAGGTAAGCGGCAATGGTATCGGCGATCGTCATAACACCGCCGGATTCACTGTCGTCCGGATCGGTTACTTCTTCTCCTTCACCGCCCTCGCCCGGAGTCTCTTCCGCAAATACCGGAAGGACGGAAAGCGAAGCCAAAGTGCCGAGAACAAACATCAAAGTAAGAAGCAGAGCAAGTATTCTTAAATTAAAGCTTAATTTGTTTTCCATTTTTCAGATCTGCTCTCCTTTCCTACATTCTGTACTGAAGCTCGATAATGATATTTGAAACGAAGGAAACCATCTTGATGATAAGGCTCGAGAAGAGCACCGCAACAAACATGATAACCGCCGCGCAGACGATCGTTCCGACGATCGTGAGAACGTTTTTACCGAGCGAATAATCGTGAGTGACCATCAATGCGAAGAAGATCAGAAGTCCTACCCAAACGTAGCATATGCTCAGGAGAAGGCTGATAAATCCTTTTTCAGCATTGGTGACAACGTGTGTGAGAAGTGTTGACAGCGGAACCAGAAGCACGATAGGAGTAAGACTGTAGCAGAGCGCCACAAATATATCCTTGAAGCTTCCTTCGCCGTCAAACAGTGTCGTAAGACACCAGTTTGCCGTCGTTCCGAGGAGAAGCGGTACAAGAAGTCCGGTCAGCTGACCGATAATGCTTGCGTAGCCTCCGCGCGGATTGAACAGGTAAGCCTGGCCGATTCCCTGATATGCGAATGAGATAACGGCAAGCAGGAGGATGAAGAGCGCCGCTCTTACAGAGCCTCTCTTTTCATGCTTCAGATCCCAGAATCCGTCGAACGGATGGAAGATCAGATGCATCGAATACAGAACTTCTTCCCAGAAGGTCTTCTTTTTGCCGTTGACCGCAGCATTCTTGTTAACTTTGTTCGCAAACTTAAAGAAGAAGAATACCGCAACGCAGAAGACGATTACTACGAGAGGAATAACGAGGATGTATTTCTCTACCCAGTCTTTACGCCACATCTTGAAGGTGTCGGAATAGTTTTCCGTATCGTAAGCGGATTTGAAATAATCCATTGAAGTATTCCAGTCGCCTTTGCGGTAGTAAGCTTTTCCGAGTCCGATGTAAGCGGCGTCAAAGTTGTTGTTTCTCTGAAGGATGGCTTTCCAGTCATCAATCGCGAGATCGTATTTTCTGTCGTTGTTGTCGGCGATCGCAACCATAAGAAGGTCGCCGTATTCGGTTCTCTTATAAATAGTGAACGAAGAAGTCAGGAAGTCAAGCGCGATAAGTTTGTCTCCGGAATAAACGATTCCGCATATTCTCTGGAGGTTTCCGAGCTGTGAACCCATATCGCCGAAAGCGAAGATAAGTTCACCGTTCTTATCGTAAGTAAAGATCTTCGAACGGTTTTCGTCGCAGATGGACCAGGTTCCGTTCGGGCCGAGCGCCACGTCAACGATCGAGGAAGGTCCGCTGATCGTGTTGTCGGTAGACGTTACGCTTGATCTGAAGTTAACTTCACCGGCGGGAAGGAAGAAACCGTTTCTTCTCATGATATCGTCACCGGATGTGTTAAGCTTCTTAACGGGAGCGTAAGCCGGGTTGTTGCTTCTGATAGCGGAAGAAAGCGTTCCCGCTTCAAGAGCGTTTGAAGTGATGTAGATAAATCCTTCGTCGTCAATCGCGATGTTATTGTACTCTGTGGAGACGTTCTTTTCGGATTTTGCTCTCTGCTCTGCAGTCTGGAATTTTCTCCATACAAGCTGAAGAGCGTTATAGGTAGCCTTCTGGGCTCCTATGTAACCTGCGAACGTTCCGTCGGTCGTCAGAGAGATAACTCCCTGATAGGTAGACGATGAAATAACGTAAATACGTCCGGACTGGTCGACAGCAACAGCGACGGGAGTGAAAAGCTCGTTTGTTTCGAGGATTTCGGACTCCGGCTGTTCGATCGTTCTTTCATAATTTCCGTCGCCGTCCAGCACGACGAGTCGGCTGTTGTTGGTATCGGCTACGTAAATATGCTTGCCGGTGTAGTAGTTACCGTTTCCATCGATCTCAAGACCTTCCCATACGAAAAGTCCCTTTGCACCGCTCAGGCTGTCGTTAACGCCCTGGTCGTTGACGAAAGTCGTGATCTCGGATTTGAACTTGTAATACTTGTTGAGTATTACGATTCTGTTGTTTGTAGGATCGCAGATGTAAACGTTGCCTTCCTTGTCGACTTCGATGTCGGTGGGTGAATTGAGTTTAACCTCAAGGCCCATATAAGCCGAATCTATGACTCTTTCGGGAGTGTAGGCGTCGGGAGAAGCAAGCGATTCGCCGTCGATCGAATAGGTGTAAGTGCTGTAGGAAGCCGCTGAAACGGGTATCGCAGTGATAAGAATGAACAGAGCGGCAAAAACGACTGCTATATTTTTAAATATTTTCATCATTTCCACCCCCTTAGTCCTTCATACCGGACGATGCCATCGTCTCGATGATGTTCGACTGAGAAATGATGAAGACCGTAATAGGAACGATCATCATAACGACAGTCGAAGCGGCTCCGGCGCCGGAACGGACGATACCGCCGCTCAGGATCTGACCGATAGCGTAGCTGAACGTTTTCAGCTGTTCGGAGTAGATGTAAATAGATGCGCCGTAGTTCCAGAGGTCTTTAAACGAATACACGATAAGGGTCAGCCATGCAGGCTTAACCATCGGCATCGCGATTCTCCAGAAACAGGTTATTTCATGAGCTCCGTCAAGACGGGCGGACTCAAGGCAGGCGTCGGAAACCGACGATTCCATAAACTGTTTCATGAGGTAAAGACCGAGTGTGGAACCCCATGCGGGGATGATTATTGCCCAGTAGGTATCAACCCAGTGAAGCGCAGACATGATAATGAAGTTCGCGATAGCGCCGACCGTCTGGTGGAACATCAGGGAGAGGACGATAAGTCTGAACATCCAGTTGCGTCCCGGGAAAGGAACCTTTGACAATACGTAAGCCGCCATTGATGAAAGGAACAGGTTTCCGAAAGTACCGAATACCGAAATAATAACGGTATTGAATATGTATCTTGAGAACGGAACCCAGTTCTGGTTCATCAGTTTGAAGAGGTCGCTGAAGTTCTTGAGCGTCGGAGAAACAACGTAGAACTTAGGCGGGAACGCCCAGAGCTCATCAAGAGGTTTCAGTGACTGAAGGATCGTATAAAGCATGGGCAGGAACATGAACGCGCCCATGATTACGAGGAATACCGTGATTCCTACGTCGCCGCCTCTCGAACGGTTGAGGACGACGGTATGTTTTCTTGTTCTTAATTTCTGTACTCTAGCCATCGTCACTGCCCTACCTTTGAAAGTAATTTATTGACGATACCGTTGGCTGCTATCATGATGATAAAGAGCACAGTAGCGATTGCGGAAGCATAACCGATCTCATAACGGGCTCCGCCGTAGTCGTTCAGGTGGTGCGTGATCGTCCATGCGCAGTAGTCAACCGACGGGTTGCCCGCGAGCGCGTCAACGATTCCTCCGAAACCAAATGAACCGGTGATTGCCATGATGGCACCGAACAGAAGCTGAGGCCTCATGTACGGAAGTGTAACGTACCAAAGTTCCTGCCAGCGGTTCTTTACTCCGTCAACCGCAGCCGCTTCGTAAAGCGAACGGTCAACAGTCTGAAGGCCGGCAATAAATGACAGGAATGCCGTTCCGAGTGAAGTCCAAAGCGCAACGATTATACAAAGAGGCATAACGTACGTCGCGTTCTGGAAGAATGCAATCGGTTCGTCTATGATCTCCAGGTCAAGAAGCATACCGTTGACGTAACCGTAAGAGTCTGCGGAGAACGCAACGGCCCAGATCATGTAAACCGAACCCGCGATGTTAGGCGCGTAGAATATAAGAGTTACTATTGCTCTGATCTTCGGTGAAAGCTCGTTGATAAACCATGCGACAACGAATGAAAGCAGGTACGAGATAGGACCTGTAACAGCCGCGAAGATCATAGTGTTCTGAACGGCAAGGATAAAGATATCGTCGTCAAGGAAGAGTCTGATATAGTTATCCATAAAAACGAACTTCGGAGGTTCCAACATGTTAAAGGTCGTAAAGCTGAGGACAAGCGACAGCACGACCGGTACGATCGTAAACGTCAGGAATATCAGGTAGTAAGGCGCAAGCATAAGATACGCGTACCAGTTTCTCTTGATTTCTTTCATTGTCCACTGGAACTTGGTCATATCTTTTCTGGCTACGGCGTGCTTTACTTCAGTTCCCTGAGTCTTCTCTGCTGATTTAGCCGACATCTGTAAAACTCTCCTTTTCTTCAAAATTAATCATCATTTTGCCGCCTCCACAAACGAAGTTGTATAGGTGATATCGTAATAAGTCATATCAAACTCTTTACGTTTTCTCGTAATCTCCTTGTTGATCTCAACGATATAGTCGAGGAGAGATTCCGTCGGGTCGGCGTTTTCGTTATAAACTGCCAGGAATGCGAAACTTACGTAACGGCCGATGATGTAACCGCCGGGATATTCGCGGACAGCTTTGAGGTTTTTGAACTGGCTCATAAGGTTCTTGAATTCGCTTGTCGTCCACGAGAGCGATGAAAGCGCTTCAACGTTTGCCGTTGCGTGCTTTGAAACCGTTCCGAGGAGGGCGGTCAACTCGTTTGCGTAAGAGGACTGGTTCTGGGATCCTACGTACCACTTCATGTATTCCCAGGCGTTGTTCTTCTGTTCTTCAGACCTCTTGTCGTCATGAAGCATGATAAGTGAGGAAACGCCGGAAACAGCGGAATTGCTCGTTCCGATAACGTTGCCGCTTTCATCGAAGAGAAGGCTGCCCGGAAGAGCTACGAATTCCCAAAGACCTTTGATTTCCGTTGCATAAACCGAAAGCTGAGTGTAAGCAGTGTAATCCATTATACCGAGCGGGATTTCACCGGTTCTGAAACGGTTTGCAAAGTCGTAGGTATAAGGACATTTATATTTTGAGAAGAACGAGCACATGTACTCGAACGCGGTAAGAGCAACGTCGGTGTCAATACCGATACGTTTACCGTTATCTTCGTACAGGTTTCCGCCCATCTGATAGTTGAAGAGGTTAAGTCCGCCGAGCGAGCTCGGGAGCGCAACTTCCATATGGTTGTTCTGGAATACCGGAAGAATCGCGATAAGTTCATCCCAGGTTGTCGGAGGCTTAAGTCCGAGGTTCTGGAAGATATCTGCGCGGTAGAACATCATTGCAAAGCCCTGCGTCTCAGGCAATCCGTAAAGGTCTACTCTGCTCGTTCCGTCCTGGAACTCGCCGAAGAGTTCGAGAGGCTCGATAGCAGCCTTTGTGAAATAGCCGTCAACGAATGAGCCGTCGTCAGCAAAACGTCCTCCGAGGAATCCTTCCACGGGATCGTATTTTCCGCAGACTTCTTCAACGCCGGGCATATCTGTAAGAGGTACGACAGCGTTTCGGATAGCCCAGTTCATTACGTCGCCCGATCCGTGTCCCATCGAAACGTCAGGGCCGACGCCTGCAAGAACGGAAGGAAGCAGCGAACCGCCGGCAACGAGCTTGAGTTCAACGGAGATGCCTGGATGGTTTTTGTTGAAGTCGGAGTTGATCAGGTTTCTGATGATCATCGCCTGGTCACGTCCGAGCGTCGTCCATACTTCGACTTTGTTCTCTTTTCCGACGATTTCCATCGCGCCGAGAGTGTTATAGTCGGATACGAACGAACGTGCGAAACGAATCATTTCAAACCAGAGAGACTGGAAGAAATTGTCGTTTGCTTTGTGCGCTTTCTTAACGTTGGTTCCGGGCGCTTCTGCTACGATGTAGTCGATTTCAAGCGGCTGTGAAGCTGAAGTCTGGAGCCATGTACCGAGAGTACCGAGGTTTGCCTTGAGGTTTTTGAGGTTGGAAGCGATCTTGTTTTCATCCGAACCCATACGCTCAAGAAGCAGAGCGACTTTGTTCAGCGTTTTAGCGTGAGAACCCGCGCTCTTCGTAACTTTCTGAAATTCATCGGAGATAGCAACAAGTTCATGCGCCTGACGGAGAAGTTCGTCGACATCATCCGGCATTACGCGGTAGAAACCGTAGTCACGGTTAGCGTCGGGCGTTGCGCCGGTGATCATAAGGATTTTAATATAAATAGCGTTGATCGTCTTCATCGAAGCTTCGACTCTGGAAATGATCTTCGCCATGTTTCCGAGAGATGCAAAGAGCTCAACGGTGTTGTCGCCTTTTTCAAGATAAATCTTGAATTCGGTCGTTCCGTCGTTGATAACTCCTGTCTGCCAGTCGTCTGAATAGTTGAACTGGAGATAACGCGCTTCAGCAAAAGGAATTTCTGCGGGGGCTCCTGCTGCCAGCATGCTGGCGGTAGCTACGCGGAGAGTTCTCGATGAGAACGTTCCCTGAAGGACGCTCTGTTTGAATCTCAGCGTGATCTGATACCAGCCGGTTTCCGGAACGTTGAGGTTCCAGCGTACCCACTGACCTACGTTCTGCCATTTTTCACCGCCGTCGCCGCCGATAGCGTTCAGGAGAAGCTGAGAAGCGTCCTGAGGCTCGGTGATGAACGCCGTTGTGTCGTTTGTAGCGTAAATCGTGTTTTCAGATGCTGAAAGAGGATATTCTGCCTGAACCTTAACTTCGCTTCCGGTGTAATCCTTTGCGTCGGAGTGAAGTTTGAGATATTCCTCATAGGAAATCGGATTAGTAACGGGAGTGAATTCGATCGAGTAAATAACCATTGATTCACGCTGTGCGTCAAATGCGATGGTGTTCTTGCCTGCGTTGAAATAGAATTTCAAAGAATCGATCACGTGGCCCGTTGAATCGATAGCGTAATATTTGTCCTTCTGACCGACCTTGATATCGTAGTTAAGAGCGTCGATATGATAGGAAGTCGCCGTGGGCAAATAAAGTTTTTTGTCTGATTTAATCTCGTTGTTGTTGATATCGTTTACAAAAACGGGATATTTCATGAGTTTTTCGGACGCAACTTTGTTTTCGTCGACCTTTTCGCCGGTCTTGACAAATTCGAGCCTCTTGGAGGAGGTGTCGGGTTTGAGAACGTTTCCGTTTACGTCAACGTAAGGGTAAACGATTTTTCCGCCCTTCATATATTTGTAGATGGTGTTGCCGTCTGCGTCAAGCTGGAAGGACGTAAGGTCATCCGCCCATGTCTTCGTCATAGTAAGGAATCTTGCTTCATAGAAAGGAACCTTGCCGTTTACGTACAGAGTACGTTCGATAGAGGTCGTTTTCGACTCGGTCTTCTGAGAAGCGGAGTTGATTTCTTCGACAGGAGCATAGGTAATGACCATATTGTACATTGCAGTTTCCGGGAAATCCACCGTCCAGCCGACTACGCCGTCTGCCGGCAGATAAAGAACCTGCGAACCGTCATCCAGCGTAAGCGCTTTAACGCCTGCGGCAGAGGTGACGGAGCTGTCATATGAGATAATTTTATCCTTTTCAATCAGAACGGAAGCCGCGGCAGACGGAACGTCAACGTATTTATCGGAATATTCCTGATAATCGATGGTGCTCAGAAGTTCTGCAAGGCTCGATCTGGATGAATCGGGTGAAGACGGGGTAACGCTCGACTCTCCCGTGGTCGTCGAGTCCGCAAAAGAGCTGAAAGCTCCCGGAACTATGGCGAGAACGCAGGCAAGTATAGCGGCAATGACCCTGATCTTCTTCGAATGTTTCATTTTGCCATTTTCCTCCTTGTAAACTATTGCAAAAACGCTGCAATTCGAAACTTTTCGGGTGTTCCGAAACCCGTCGGGACGATCATCGTAATGGTTCTGCAAATAAACCGAAAAACGGGACGCAGCTTCTTACAAAGTTATCCGGATCGCAATAATATAATAAGAATTATATTTTATGCGGATGAGCGAATTTTAACACATAAAAAAAAAGATGTCAACCTTGCAAAAAGCGCGGGAAAGGCTACAAAAACGCTTGAAAAGGGGTTGGATATTCTGAAAAATTTAATATTTTGTTTACATATCACACACGCTTCCTTGCGTGTCCAACAAAATACAAAAAACAAAGGATTTCGACTTTGCGGACGTTTTTGCGGATTTGCCGATATTTTTCCGTTTTATCGCCGTTTTTGCAAATCCGTTTTTGACCGCTTTGCATACGCCGTCATTCGATTTCGATTTCAGAAAGAATAATCCCGTTTAAACGATCTATATTTGATTGTCGTCGTTTTGCACAAATTCAACACCAGATTTTTTACGCTTGCACATTTTGAACAAATCTTCTCCGCTCGGTTTATCTCATTTTCACAGAAATTTTCCGTTTTTCTCCTTTTGCCCTCATTCCTGAGTTATATATTGACTTTTTTTCAACAATTTGCTATAATTTTTCCGGATTTCTTTATACATGAGGTTGACATGAAAATCAA
>JAEEGL015374821.1_pt1 | contig 12804 bp, 9 predicted proteins | sample 9134231 | NCBI WGS metagenome assembly JAEEGL01 (sample SAMN16246548, study PRJNA631951) | gut metagenome | biome: gut microbiome; feature: rumen; material: fiber-attached | host: Bos | place: Iran: Karaj | collected 2018-10
GTCGCCGTCCTTGAACAGCTTGATGAACTGCTTGGATCTTATCTCGTTTGACAGCGGCCAGAGTCTCTTGCCGGAACCGCCGGACAGAAGGATTATGTTCATTAGTGTGCCTCCGTTATCTCATGTATTCAGCAAGGTCTTCGGATATCTTCTCTTCGATCGCGCGCGCTTCCTGCTCGTCTCCTGCGACCACTGAGATGTAGGTCTTGAGCTTGGGCTCCGTGCCCGAAGGTCTTACGACGACCGAGCCGCCCTCGATGAAGAACTTCAGCACGTCCGATGACGGGAGTCCGTCGATACCCTTGGAGTAGTCCTTGCAGGACTCAGTCTTGCATCCCGCGAAATCATCCTTGCCAGCACGGAACTTCTTCATGATGTCCTGCATCTTGGCAAATCCTGCGGAACCATCGAACTCATATGAGTGCAGAGTATTCAGGCAGTAGCCGTACTTTGCGTAGAGTTCATTCAACTTATCCAGGATGGATATTCCCCTTGTCTTATAGAAAGCGAACATCTCACAGATCATGAAGGCTGCGTCGACCGCATCCTTGTCTCTTACATAAGAGCCCGTGAGATATCCGTAAGATTCTTCGAATCCGCAGATGTAGGAATCTGCCTTGCCCTTGGCTTCCAGCATGCCGATCTGCTCACCTATGAACTTGAAGCCCGTAAGGACGTTGATTGTCTTTACGCCGTAGCTGTCAGCGATCTTCTCGCCCAAGTCTGTCGTAACGATCGTCTTAACGAAGACAGGATCTTGGGGCATCCTGCCGTGCTTTGTCCTCTGGCTGCAGATGAAGTCCAGGAGAAGAAGGCCTACTTCGTTTCCCGTTACAAGCTTGTACTCGCCTGTACTGTCTTTTACCGCGATGCCGCAACGGTCGCAGTCGGGATCTGTCGCAAGGAGAAGATCAGCGCCCGTCTTGGCAGCATATTCCATTCCAAGCTGCATTGCCTCTTTGATCTCCGGATTCGGATAAGGGCATGTCGGGAAGTTACCGTCGGGCTGCTCCTGCTCGGATACGATAGTGATATTGGTGAATCCCGCTTCCTTAAGCGTTCTTGTTACCGGCTTAAGTCCTGCACCGTTCAGAGGTGTGTAAACGATCGCAACGTTACGGTCGATCTCATCTCCGAAGAGTACGGACTGAGCCTTTACCTCTTCGACGAAATCCGTGTATACGTCGTCGCCGATGTAGGAGATCATGCCGGAATCGACAAAACCGTCGAAGTCTCCGGTCTTAACGTCAGCGAAGATATCGATCGCTTCGATCTTCGCGAGGATCTCAGCTGCCGCTTCAGTGGTGATCTGGCAGCCGTCAGCGCCGTATACCTTGTAGCCGTTGTATTTCGAGGGGTTGTGTGATGCCGTTACCATGATGCCCGCATCGCAGCCTAATGCGCGTACGGCATAAGACAGGTTCGGTGTCGGCATGAGTTCTTTATAGAGGTGAACCCTGATGCCGTTTGCCGCGAAGACGGCGGATGCCGTGCGGCTGAACAGGTCCGATTTGATCCTGCTGTCGTAGGATACCGCGATGGAGTGATCGCCTTCCTTGGAGTTGACGTAATCTGCGAGGCCCTGTGATGCTTTTGCGACGGTATAAATGTTCATGCGGTTCGTGCCGGCGCCTATGACGCCTCGAAGGCCGCCCGTGCCGAAAGCGAGATCGCGGTAGAAAGCATCCTCGATCTTAGCCTCGTCCATTGCTTTAAGTTCTTGTGTGAGATCTTCATCAAGCGTGGCCTTCTCCAGCCACAGCTCGTACTTGCTATTCAATTCCTGAGCTGACATGTCATACCTCTCCGAGAATAAACTGCCTATTATTTTATATTAAATAATATAGGACTTCAACGAGGCGAGGTTCAGGGGAATATTGTGGCAAGTTCAGACGGACCTGGCTTTGCGCACAAGTCTTCTGTTGCGGAGATTCTTAAGAGCGATCTTCGCCATGGTAAAGATGTACAGATAATCAGCGGGTGTCATAACTTGATCTTGTACCTCAGCAGGATCTTGCCGCCTGCCTTCTTGATGTAGATGGACATGTACATAGTCTCTGTATCGTAGTCCTTCATGTCGAACGAGCATGCATAAGATTTTGATGCTTCGTCGAAGACGAGCTCGTAGTAATCGGGATTGCCGACGTTGTCAGCGTCCCAGACATAGAGGTCTGCCGTGCCGGTATTATTGAGGTTGATCTCGTTGCCGACGCCGTTGACCGCGACATTGCATCTGCTGCCGAAGAAGTTCGTGATGTTATAAGATACTTCGCCGCCGGTGCACTCGGGTGTGTAGCTCTTGTAGTATGTGTCGAATGAAGCCATGTTGATAAGCTCTCCGCTGGCGTTGTCATAGATAACGATGCAGATGCCTCTGAGGCCCGAACCATACTCGGTTCCGTCTACCACGATCGAGCCGAAACCGGAGTCAGTGCCGTTGTAACCGCCGCCTTTGATCGAGTAAGACTCGCCGTTCGGGAGCGTGCCGCTGCCGCTAACCGTAACGTCTTCAGACAGCTGCTCGTCGATGACCTCTCCGCCCGACCATACGCCGTACCAGCTCATGCCGAACTTCTGGTCAAAACCTGCCTCGAAGCCCAGATCCCTGAGCTGTGTGAAGGTGGAGCCTGCCATGTGTTTCGACGCGTCGACGGAAGTTGCCGCAAGGATAGTAACGTTATCCAGGCTCTGTGCATACTTGATGTAATCGTCGATGTCCTTGTTCAGGTAGTAGTAAGGCTCCGTAAGGTCTGTGGTGTTCTCATAAATGAGGTTCTCTTCGCCGTCTTCATCAGTAACATAGATGGAGATAGTCTCGAGGCCGTACCTCTCAAACATGGATACGTCAAACGTAGTCGTATAGGACATGTCGGGATTCAGAGTCATATCGTAAGTCGCTTCGTTCGTACCGTCTTCTGCGACTATCTTAAGTGTCATCGCCTGTACGGGAGCGTCGGTGATCTCGATGCCTTCGAGCTTGATGTCGACGGTCTGGACCGCGCCCTGATCAATGGTGACGTCATAAGACAGCTGCAATACGCTGTTGGTCTCGAATATCTCCGCGTCAAACGGGTTGTATGCCGCGATCTCGTCCTTTATGAAGTCAGAGTTCTTCTTAAGCTCGCCGTTCACGTAATTCGTGCCGTACTCCTCGACGAGAGTCTTTGTATCCGAATACAGGTTCGTGCCGAGGCCCAGCCTGTCGCCTTCTATCGTCCAGCCCAATGCAGCAAGCGTCGTCGGGAACATGTCGAATGTAGAGAACTCTCTTGCCTCTTCAGGCTGCGTGAGCACACCGTTTAAGATGCAGCAGTATGTCTTTCTCTCGTAGGAAGGCTCGATCGCCTCGCAGAAATTCGAGTCCATCGTGATGTGGTCGCCGCAGATGACGATCGTCGTGTTCTCATAGAAATCCTGCGCCTTTATCCACTCGACGAAATCGTACACCTGTCTGTCGGAGCAGGAGATTACGTTCGCATACTGGTTGCCGGGGTACTCGTCTTCGCACAGGTCGCATACCCATCCGTCCTCGAAATGCGTATCCACCGTAAGCATCGTGAAGTTGAAAGGCTCCGGCTTTGACGCAAGGTCTAAGATCTCGGCCTTGGCGAAATCGAAGAGCTTCTCGTCCTCGTATCCCCACCAAACCTTGTAGCCCTCGGGAATGTAGCCGTTTTCCATTGCATATACATAGTCGAATATCTTGTATCCGCCATGTCCGCTGAAATATTGTGCTCTGCCGCCGAATACCGCATCAGAACCGACCAACAGTTCCTGGTTGTAGCCCTGGGCAGCAAGGATGTCGCCGATCATGGTAGCGCCGGGATAGAAAGAATCCTGCGTGCCTGCAGCATTTCCGACCTCCTCCATGGCGGGAAGTCCTGCGGTCTGTGCGACCATCGCACCGGAAGTAAATGTCGCGCCGTGCAGCGAGAGTGCGCCGTTGAGCTTGCCCGTGCTGCCGTTGAAGCAGCAGCCTTCGCCGAGCGCGTAGTTTGTCAGATTGGGAATGTAGTTGTCGTCGTAAGCACCGCCCGATGTCTTGTCGGAGTAAGTTGCCTCCATCGACTCAAGGAAAATGTAGATAAGATTCCTCTGCTCACCGGGTGCCTGAAGTACTACCGTGTTGGGGTCAACGTAATTGTCCTTGATGAAATCCGAACTCTCGCCCTTATTCTTGAAGTAATCGACAACGTCATACTTCGAGCAGAAGAAGAACGTCGTTAGCGTAAGGGATATCACAAGGATGATGCTGACTGCGGTATTTACTATCTTTACAAGCTTTTGCCTGTTTGCTTTCTTTGAGAGCACGATATTGAACGTCACAAGCGCTGCCGCGATAAGAAGCGAAGGCGTCAACGCCCTGAAGATGAAACTCCAGATGACGTCGGGATTCGTGCCTTTGATCGGTGCGAAGAGATGATAAACGATCTCATCGAAGGTGATGTGCCTCCAGATATCCATCGTCCACAGCATCGCGAAAATCAGGAGTGCCAGCAAAAGTGCCAGAACTCCTATTCCGATTATTCCCAGAATGTGCCTTACTTTTTTCATTCCGCGTAAATTTTAAAGCAAAACTGTGGCAAAGTTAGATGGTAAAAGACTGATTTGCACAAAAGGCGCGGTGTGGTTTTTGTGGAAAATGCACCAACAGCGGGGTGTGGTGGCCCTGCCTGCCACCTTGTTGACCCCTCATATTGAGCCCGGTCGCTAGTTCGTCGCTGAAAATGACAAATCCAGCGACTAGAGCAAATAAGCAACAAAAAAGCCCCGGACATTTCCGAGGCTTGGTGGAGCGGGATACGAGACTTGAACTCGCGACTTTCACCTTGGCAAGGTGACACTCTACCACTGAGTTAATCCCGCGTGCTTGAATATTATATGAGCGCGCCCCCGATTTGTCAACACTGATTTTCGGAGCGGCAAAAACACTACAGGTCGCTGATGTCCGCGTCCAGTGAGACCTTTACTTCATAGCCCGGAGCAACTTCCTTCACATCATTTACGATATGTGCATACAGTTCATCGATATTGACCTCGTCAAAATCAATGATGATGTCGAATGTTATCCTCTTCCGCTTCTCGTCGATATAGAATCCGTGCATCTGGATGACATTGTCATGGTCCATGACCAGCCTGGTGATCTCAGAGCGGATCCTCATTGCCTCGTCATCGCCTGTGTTGCGCGAGTACAATCCGACACCCGTCATGATTATCGCAGTCTTGTCGTACACCGCTTCGACGATGTCGCGGGTCAGTGCATCGAACTCCTTAGCGGTCATTGTATCGTCGACTTCGACGTGCAGAGAACCAAGGTAGCGGTCCGGGCCGTAGTTGTGAAGCACAACGTCGTATGTGCCGTATACTCCCGGGAGCTCGTTTACTATGGCTTTGACCTTCTTGGTGAGCTCGCCTTCAACGCGGTGGCCGAGCATGTCGTCGACCGCCTCGCGGATCATTTCGATGCCTGCCTTGATGATAAAAGCGGAGATGACAACGCTGACGTAAGCCTCGAGATTGAGCCCTGTAGCAATGAAGATGATCGCCGATACGAGTACTGCAGTGGACAGAACAGCATCAAAGAGCGCGTCCGTGCCGGATGCCTTGAGAAGGTCTGACTTTGCCTGCGCCGCCTTCTTCCTGAAGTACAGTCCCAAGAATATCTTAACAATTACCGCGACGCCGATTATCGCCAGCGAGACGATGTTATGGTCCGGAGGCTCGGGTGCGAATATCTTCTTTATCGACTCGATCGTTGCAGTGACACCGGCATAAAGGATGATGACCGCGACCGCCATCTGGCTTAAGTACTCTACCCTGCCGTGGCCGAGCGGATGCTTCTTGTCGGGCTTTTTGCCGGCGATCTTGGTGCCGACGATGGTAATGATCGAAGACAGGCAGTCACTCAGATTGTTGACGGCATCAAGGACCATCGCAATGGAATTCACGGCAAGACCGGTGGCAGCCTTTACGCTTGCCAGAAGCGCATTTGCCACGATACCGACGATACCCGTCCTTACTACTGTTCTTTCTCTGTCTTCCATAACGGTTATTATAACGCAAAAAACCGCGCCCCTCTAATGAAGGACGCGGTTACAACTCAAATTATCTATAGGATCAATCTGCCGGACTGAACATATCCTTTCCAACACCACAGATAGGGCAAACCCAATCCTCGGGGATATCTTCAAAGGCTGTTCCGGGTGCGATTCCGCTGTCCGGATCTCCAAGCGCAGGGTCGTAGATATAGCCGCATGCGCTGCAAACATATTTCTGCATAGGTCGTTACCTCCTTGTTTTTTGTTTTCACCCTATGAGTTTAGTTTATACGGAAAAGTGATAAAAAGAAACAACGCGAGGTGAATAAATTGTTAAGAAAAACCCCGCGGATTCCATTAACCGCGGGGCTTTCTTTCCTTAACCTATTCCCAGATTCCTATTCCTATATCCTAAGCCCGTAACGCCGGCTTATATGCGGTAAAAAAGATATTCCTTAGGAGGTGGCTTTCTTTCGTTTACGTCTTAATGATATATTTTAACTGTGACCGGATACATATCCGTATGCGCGGATTAACCTCAGGTTTTTCCGCAGGAATCGCGAAATAGAGGTGCTACTCATGGGCAGACAATCGATCAAGGAAAACAAGAACATCTACTTCACCAGCCGCGAACACGCAGAACTCACGCGCGAAGCCGCCGCAGACCTCATGCCCGGCATGGGTCCCGACCGTATCGAAAGGATCGAATCCGAGAAGATATCTCCGCGCCCCGAAGACGTTACCGCCATGGCAGATGCTTACAAGAAGCCGGAACTGCTCAACTACTACTGCACCTCCGAATGCCCCATAGGCAAAAGGACTGTCATCCCCGTAGATGCCAAGGAACTGTCACAGATCGCACTGTCCATGCTCAAATCCCTGAGCGAACTCAACATGCGCAAGGACAGGCTTATCGATATCGCTATCGACAACAAGATAGATGCCAGTGAGCTCCCTGAGTTCGTCGCGATCAAAGATGCACTGGCAGACATAGCCATGACGGCAGGCACCATGCAGCTCTGGATCGACAAGATGATTGCTGCAGGAGAAATCACGGAAGAAGAGATGGAAGCTGCCAGAAAGAGATAACACCGCATAAAAATCCATAATAAAAAGCCGGCCCGCAGGCCGGCTTTATTATTTGTCTGGAATGCTTATCAAGCGAGTCCGAAGTATTTAGCGATGACAAGAGCTTCGTCTGCAGCGAGCTGCTTGAGGTTGTCGTCGTTGAGCATCCACTTTGCGGAATTCGGGTTCGTATAGAAGCTGTGCTCAAGAAGTACGCCCGGAACGCCAACGTCGGTGCAGCCCCTGAGAACGCCGTAGTAGTCACCGTTCTCGCCTACTCTGTGATAGAGCTGTGCAGGAGCCGTGCCCATGTCTTTCGCGATGACCTGAGCCAGCTGCATGCCGATGGTGTCTGCCGAGCCGTTGATGCAGCAGTACGCACTCGGGTTGGAATACGTTGTGTTGCTGCTTGCGTCGGAGTGGATACTGATGAACAGGTCGCAGCCTTGTGCGCATAGACCTCGGTCATAGACTCCCATGCTCTCGTACTGATCCCCTCGCGTCAGTATGACCATGATGCCGTATTTCTCGAGTTCCGCCTTGAGATAGAGATGGAACTTCCATGTGAAGTCGGACTCGTAGTACTCGGGAACGGAAGGGCTCTGGTTGTACTTACCGATGTGGCCCGCGTCGAGGCAGACGATGATCTGATCCTTGTCGGGATATGACTTCTTTGTTGTGTTGCTGACAATGCCGTTAAGGTTGCCGGGGTTGCTGCCGCCCTTCTTTACGAGGACGATCTGGATGGCCTCGAGCCTCTTGCCAAAGCCTTCGGTTCCCGCGAACTCACCGTTCTTTGCCCAGCCAAGCCAGCCGAAATACTCGCAGTGGACTCTGTAGTAGATGTCGTAATAGTTGGCAACGTCGCCGGTCAGCTCGATCTTGATTCCCTCAAGACGTTTGGACTGCCCGCTCGTGCCGCCCAACTCTCCGTCGGTCTTCCAGCTCTGCCAGCCGATGTCCTGTACGTGTGTGGTGTACTTGACACCGCCGGCATATTCTGTGCCTACGTAGTCGATATAGATGCCTTCAAGTCTTCTGCCCTTGCCGGTAGAACCTGAGCACTCACCGTCTAAAGCCCATTTCGACTCCCAGCCTACATCCTGGATGTGTGTCTTGTATGCCAGAAGGCCGCCTGTGCCCGTGTAAGTCTGATCGGTGCTGACAAGTCTGACGTGCAGTTTCTCGAGACGCTTGGACTCACCTGTGGTGCCTGCGAGCTGTCCTTCACCGACCCAGCCCTGGGAGTCACCGTAATCCTGGATGTGTACCCAGTACTCGATAGTGAAGTGGTTCGCAAGTTCGCCCGTGAGCTTCATGTAGATGCCCTCGAGACGCTTGGACTGTCCGCTTGTACCTGCAGCGCCGCCTGCCTTTACCCAGTCCATCCAGCCGATGTCCTGGACGTGCACCTTGTACTCGATCGTGCCTTCGTATCCCGTGTTGTTCTCGAAATTGATCGTGATGCTCTCGAGACGTCTGGACAGACCTTCCGTACCGAGCACAAGCTCGCCGGTCTCTGCATTGAACGTACCGGGGGTGTCGCCCTGATCCTGTACGTGTGCAACACCGGAAAGCTTGTAGTTAACAGCAGCTTCCACCTGTTGCGGGAAAAGCCTCAGTCCCGTAAACGTGACGATAGCCGCCATCGCTATGGAAACAGTGCCTTTGATGATTTTGTTGAACATAAGATTCACCCTTTTTCTTTTGCTACGATTTTATATATCTTTCCTATTATAAGTCAGGGATTAAAAAATAATGAGTCAAAAATGTTGCAAAATGGAGCGGGTTACGAGGCTCGAACTCGCGACATTCAGCTTGGGAAGCTGACACTCTACCAACTGAGTTAAACCCGCATCTCAAAAATAATAGAGCAAACAACAGCCTAAGTCAAACCGCCCAAAGGCGCCATTACGACCGTGGAATCGCCTGCAAATGCAAGGAAATCGTCGCACATCTCATGCCTGAAACCGTCCTTGACATAAGGCAGCCAGAACTGCTGTTCGGAGAAGTTCGCCCAGATGAGCATGTACGCACAGCGCTTTCCGCCTTCGCTCTTCATCAGGCAGGCGAGCAGGTCGGTAAACCACTTGCGGTTGGCGTTGTCTGACGGTGCCAGACCCTCGAAATAGCCCGCCGGCGTCTCGAGCGCGCGGTAACCGGTCTCCGTTAAAGCGGGCACCTTCTGATGTACCTGCGCGATCTCATAGAGGTTGTCGAGAGAAGCGGCAAGGGACTTGAAGAAGACGTCTCCCTTCTTCGGGTTGTCGTGATAGTAATCCAGGCCCAGAATATCCACGACATCGTCTCCCGGGTAGCGGGCAAGGTAGTCTGCACGTTCCGTCAGGGGGCCGTTCGGGGAATAACAGAAGGCGAAATTCTTCACGCCCTTCTCCTTGCACAGGTAGTCTGTCGTATAACGGAAGAGCGCCTTGTACTCTTCCGGTTTGAGGTGCGATGCGCCCCACCAGAACCAGTCACCGTTGCACTCGTGAAAGGGACGAAAGATCATGGGGATCAGCTCGCCGTTAGTATTGATGCACTTGCCTGAAAAATCCGCGATCATGTCGAGGAACCTGAGATACTTGGCATTGAGGTCCCCGCCCGGCATGATCCTCCTGCCGCAGTCGTTTTCGACGCTTGTTGCGGAATAATCGTAGTAGCCGTCCCCGCCCAAAGAGAAATCCGGCATGTGTGCCGAGAGCGTTATGATGCACCCGTTGTTCCATAGATTCTTGACGGTCTTGACCAGGATCTCAGGCGTGCCTTCGTATCCGGTGAGCCCCAGCGTGTCTATGCCCACCACCGCGGGCATGTTCCCGCAGAGGCGTCTGCAGTCTGAATCTGTTCCGTCTTTGGTATCGATCGAGATCCCGATATGCCCGGCATTCTGCTGTCCGAACAGGATAAAGTCCGAACGGGAGTAATCCTCAAGGATCGTGAGGAGTTTTCTGACGGCGTCTGTCCTGGCGTACCGCTCGTTCATATTACTTGTTGCCGTTATAACCTGCCGGCTTTACCGGTTTGCTTTCCGGCTGCTGCATCTTCCTCTGGAAGTCGCCGAACGGGTCGTGTATGTCGGAGATGTCCCCGCCCAGGTTCTGGATGGCAGACATCATCTCATAGAAAAGCTCTCTGTCGATCGTATCCTGGTTACGGTTGATATAGTTCTTGAACATTGCCGCAGCGCGCTTATCGCCGTAATCAGCGAGGCAGAGCACCGCATAGATCTTGTTCGTCATGAAGCGGAACGCGCGTCTCAGGGCATCGTAGATCTCCTCGGAAGGGTTATCCTTGCCGATGGCGGTCAGCATGATGACAACGTCCTCGCAAGGACCTTCAAGGCCCGTGTCGGCGTTTGTCTCGATGATATATGTGAGGAACGGCACGGATACTTCCGGGAAGGCCTCGATGTAGCCCGCGATGGAATCCGCCACGAAATCCTTCGTCTGCGGATAGCTCATGAATCTGTCCAGGACAGCCTTCACATAGCACGCCTCACCCATCTTCGTCAGCACCTCAAGGCAGGACTTTGCTTTCTGGAATTCCATCTCGAAGATCTTGTCCTCGTCGTCTAATTCCTCGTCGGTCCATGCGGAATCGCCGATGATCTGAGCGCATCTCAGCTTTGCCTCCTCGCGGTTCGGGTCGTCCGCGATACTCTGCTGCAGACAGGAAGGCGCGCTGCGGTCGAGCTCCGTTGCGCAGTACTCAAGGCACTCGAATTTCTCTTCGAGCGTCATCTCATCGAAAAGCTGATGCATGCTCTTGCCGTCCAGCTTCTCGTCCGGCTCCTCTTCCAGGGCGCGTGTGGCTTCGTCGATCTCATCCTTGGCCAGACGCTGGATGTACTCTTCGAACGTCGCATCGTCTGTGCCTTCGGGCTTCTCCCCGATCCTGTCGCTGAACTCATCGACCTTCTGGTCTAAGATGATAGCGGCGATCTCGTCGTAGCGCTTAAGGATGTCTTTGATTGCGTCAGTCATAACGCGCCTCCTTTGGTTTGATAATAAAAAAGCACCGCGGTGATTGCGATGCTTTTTGTTTTTGGAGGTACCACCCAGATTTGAACTGGGGAATCAGGGTTTTGCAGACCCATGCCTTACCACTTGGCTATGGTACCATTGGTGACCCGTACGAGAGTTGAACTCGTCACTCCGCCGTGAAAGGGCGACGTCTTAGCCGATTGACCAACGGGCCCTGTATGGTAGCGGCAGTGGGATTCGAACCTACGACCTGCCGGGTATGAACCGGACGCTCTGGCCAACTGAGCTATGCCGCCATGACAGTGCGTAGAAAATTATATAGGCTGGAGGGTTCTAAGTCAAGGTGTTTGTTCAGTGGCGAGGTCAAGATTTCGCATTATCAGCGCAGTGAGCTCGTATTTGGTGTTCTCCGGGTTGAAAACTATGCCCCCGCCCTCATACGTGTAGATGATGTCCAACCCCTCGATCAGCCCCAGGTCCGTGTACACGCGGTGGCTCCGTTCCTTGTCTTCGCGGTACCTCCGGTCGCCCATCTTGCCCTGGTGCTCATGGTAGAAACATCTTCCCGTCAGCCTGGAGTAGCCCAGAAAGTCCGGCGTGTACTTAATCCCGCCAAGGTAGATCGGGGTCTCGTACTTGAACTCCATGCCCAGTTCGTCGTACACCATTGCTATTGCCCGCTCGCTCTTGGACTTGTAGTTTACGCCCTTGTACGACAGTTCCGGACTGCTCTTGTAATCGTTCATCTCCGCCGGCACCTGCTCGAAATACTCCCTGTCCATGGTCATGCTCTCCCACACTATCCGCTTCACCGGGTGCGGGTTAAGATCCGGGACCAGGGCATCACCGTATTTGGAGTGCCAAGCCGCGAGGAGCAGGTTGAGTTCCTTGGTGATACGGTCTCTTTGCTGCCCCACCGGCAACAACTCTCTGCCCCTAATTCCGGTGGCTACGTATCTTTTGTCCCCAAGACAGCAGAATTCCGCACTCGCACCGCGGTATTTGTTAGTCCGAATCGTAACATTCGGCATTACCGCCAACTCGTTGCGACAGTAATTGATCATGAGGGCATGTAATTCAAATGTGAGCTTTTCTGCGACTATCATTCCCTCATTCTAATACCGGAAGTTACCAAAATCGCCCCATTAAGCGAAAGTTGAGACTTTTTGGAATGCATTCGCAGAAAATTCGCGGATTTGGTCCCAAAATGCGAAAAATCTGCGAAATTCGCAAATAATTAGCGGATTTCATGTGAATCCGCTAAAAAACCGCTAACTGTCTTTAAGTGGGGCGGCACAGCCACCTCCGAACACAAAAAAGCCGGCCCGAAGGCCGGCTATCTTTGCTAATCAGTAATTAAGAATTACTTGAGCTCGAGTTCGCCGCCGCAATCAGCAAGCTTCTTCATAAGCTCATCAGCCTCGTCCTTGGAAACGTTCTCCTTGAGGGCAACAGGTGCCTTCTCAACGAGCTCCTTAGCGTCCTTCAGACCCATGCCGAGTGCATCCTTGACAGCCTTGATAACGCCCATCTTGGAATCACCGAAGCTCTTGAGCATAACTGTGAACTCAGTCTGCTCTGCTGCGCCGCCTGCTGCGCCGCCTGCTGCTGCACCTGTTGCAACTACTGCTGCTGCAGATACGCCAAATTCTTCTTCGATAGCCTTCTCGAGGTCGAAGAGTTCCATAACTGATAATGTCTTGATCTCGTCA
>JAEEGL015379545.1_pt1 | contig 12804 bp, 11 predicted proteins | sample 9134231 | NCBI WGS metagenome assembly JAEEGL01 (sample SAMN16246548, study PRJNA631951) | gut metagenome | biome: gut microbiome; feature: rumen; material: fiber-attached | host: Bos | place: Iran: Karaj | collected 2018-10
ACGGACAGGCCGTGCGCGCCGGAGGAAAACACGTGGTGGGCGTGGCGGATGTTCTTCTCCTTCAGGGCCGCGGCATACAGATAGCTGTTTTCCACCGGCACCAGGTCGTCCGTCACCGTCTGCCAGACAAAGCAGGGGGGCGTGTTTTCCTTTACATGCTTTTCGAGGGAGAAACGGTCCAGGAGGGCCCTGCCTTCCTCATCCTGCCGTTCATAGATGTCCGCGCCCAGCAGGAAGCGGAAGGAATCCTGATGCGCGTACTTCCCGGAGGTGATGACCGGGTAGGACAGGATGGCGGCGTCCGGGCGGCACGAGATGCCGGCGTAGTCCGGGTTTTTGTCCGGGAGCTCGTCAAAGTAGTCGCAGAGGGAGGCGCACAGGTGCCCCGCGGCGGAGAAGCCGCAGATCGTCAGCCTGTCCGGGTCGACGCGGTATTTCTCCGCGTTTTTGCGCACATGGCGGATGGCGCGGGCCAGGTCGTTCATGGGCTGCTCCAGCAGCGGGGAACGCATCAGCTGATTGGTGGTATAGGTCATGACGAAGCAGCTGTAGCCCAGCCTGTTGAAGGCCTTTGCCACGACCTCGCCCTCCGGGGGCACGACCACGGCGTAACCGCCGCCGGGCAGGACCAGCATGCAGGGATGGGTCTCTCCGTCCTCCAGCAGGTAGGGACGCAGGTTGGGGGTGAAGCCGAAGGCCAGAGGATAGCTGTATTCGCCCTCTTCCCAGATCTCGATCTTTTCCATATCCGTCAGCTCCTTTCTTCCTCCATCCAGTCCTTCAGCGTCTGCATGGCGGAGCGGATGTTCTTCAGGTCGGTGTCCACGTCCCCGGTCTCCAGGGAGTGGTTGGCGTTCTCATACGTGTAAAGGGGGATGCCTGCCTTTTCACAGGCGGCCTTGACGTCCGGCGTTTTCGCGACGGGGTCACTTGTGCCGTGGAAGGCGATGGACCGGGGCTGCGGAAACCGGAAGGTGTCGGTCAGCGGGGTGAAGAGCGCGTTGCGGACGTTCAGGCCGTGGGCCTGCGCGAAGGCGCCGGAGATGTAGGTCCCGATGCTCTTGGACAGGAAGAGGATCTCGTCCCATTCCTCCCAGCGGATATCCTTCAGGATCTCCTCCGCCTGCTCCAGGGCGGCTTCCACGGCGCGGCCGGCCTGCGCCTGCTCCTCCGTCACGTTGTACTGGCAGGGAACGGTCTCATATCCCAGGGACTGTGCCAGCTTTCCGCTGTAATACATCAGGGGCCTGACGCAGGTATAGCCGAGGCCGGGAAACAGTATCGCGATCTTTTTCATTTTTTTCTCCTTTATTCCGCCGCCGTTTCCGGCGGGCATATTTTTTTACTGCAGGGCGGATGAGGGGGTCAGGAGCTTCCGGGCCTTTTCCTCCAGCTCCCGCAGGGACGGGACCGGGTGGGTGACCAGCTCCCTGCCGGAGGAGGCATAGCGCTCATACAGCAGCTCGTTGCTCCCGGGGAGGTAAGCGCGGACGTCCCGAAGGTCGCCCAGGTCCGTCCACTGAAGCAGGGAGATGCACTTTCCCGTCCGGTTCCGGATCTCGGTGACGTACAGCCTTCTGCCCTCGGGGTCCGTGGCGGCGGCAATGCCTTCACATTCGTAGGAGGCTCCCTCCAGTTCCCCGAGATACATTCTTTCGCCGGTCTCCGCGGAATATATCTCCAGGATGCCGTCCTTCGCGCACAGGGCCAGATACCGGTCCTCCGCGAAGAAGGCGCCCGAAGCGACCTGTCCGTCCACGGTGGCCGTATTCAGGAGGACGGGGGAATCCTCCGCGCCGGGGCGATAGACCCGGACCGCCGTTCCCTCCTCCACGACCGCGAAGGTCTTTGCGGCTTTCCCCGGAATGATCCTCCTGTCCGCCCTCCCGCGCGCGGCGTCCGGGAGCTCCGTCCAGGCCCGCGCCTCCGGGTCAAAAAGCAGGAAGTGATCGATATTGCCCGTATTCCCGCTCTCAAAGGAGCCGATGAGCACGCAGCCGTTCTCCCCGGCCGTGAGCAGGTGGACCAGCCTCAGCGCGTCCTGATGCTCCCATTCCGTTCCGGCGGGCAGCGGCTCCGTCAGATAAGGCTCCCCGTCCTTCCACAGGGACAGGGCGTTCCCGTCGCACCGGGCGGTGAGCAGGGTCCTGTCCGGCAGGAGCACGGAGACTGCCGCCGCGGCGCTGCCTCTGTAGCTCATTCCGCCGGAGCCTGTTCCCAGCGTTCTTTCCTCTCTCTGCGCGAGGAGCTCCTCCCCGTCCTCCGTGATCCTTCTGATCTCTCCAGCCGGGTCGGTCAGGAGCAGTCCGGGGTTGTCCTTCAGCAGGGGCAGCGCCCCGGAGCTGTCGGCATCCGCCGCGTGACGGGAATACAGCGTTTCGCCGCTGGCGGGATCGATCACGGACCAGAAGGTCTCCTCTTTCCCGGACTCGGCGAGCAGGAGGGAGCCGTCCGCGAAGGCATGCATAAACTGCCCGTCCGGCAGGCTCATGAAGGACCTGTCCTGCTCCTGCCGGTACACGGTCTTCTCCGGGATGCCCTCATTGACGCGCACATGCCGGACGGACACGGAGCGCGGGTCATCCGCGGGGACCGTGACGATATAGCCGAAGCCCTCCTCCGGCGTGCCGACGTTGAAGCCGATCAGGCCGCCGTCCTCTCCGCGCTCGGAAAGGATAAAGCCGTTCTTCGCCTCCGCCGCGGTCACGGAAGCGCCGATATCATAATTCAGGCCGATGGACGTACCGGCCGCCGCGCCGTACGCGGTCGGCCAGATCGGCGTGTACTCCCCGTCCGCGGTGACTGCGCACAGCACGTTTTTGCTCTCCGGGAACAGGCGGATCACCGTGTCCGGCAGCTGTACGCTGCCCTGGAGGACCCGCGCGCCGAAGCGGAACAGATAGCAGTAACGGTCCGCGGTCACGGCCGTCACCGCGTGGGAGACCGCTGTCTCGTTCCGGACCTCCCACGGGCTCGTATAGGGATCCGTTTCCGGGGGCAGCGCGGTCTCCTCCCAGAGCGTTTCTCCACTTTCCGCGTCCAGGACCTTCCCGGTGACGCCCTGCGGACTGTCCTTTGCCTGCGTCAGGACGTACAGCAGTCTTCTGCCCTCACCGTCATCCTTCAGGTCCTGCCGGAGCACGGCCTCCTCCCCGACGCTTTCGCGCGCCACGGTCCGCATGCCGCCCTCTTTCAGGTCCGCGATGTAATGGACGGCCGTCCTGCCGTCCCCGGTCTTCTCATAGTAAACGCCGGTGAAAAGGGCGTTGTCCCCGCTGAAGGAGGCGCTGTCCTTCTCCCGCTCCGGCCCGCCGTGATACGGCTGGGCAAAGGGCTGCAGCCCGTCCGTCCGCGGGAAGGGGATCCGGGCCGTTTCCGTTCCGTCCGCCGCGTCCAGCACGGCCAGGTCATACGTATAAGCGAAAATATCCTGTGAGTTCCTGTCGGTATACGCGATCCTCGTCCCGTCCGCCGACAGGGTGAAGCGCACGGCTTCATGGCCCTTTTCCGTCTCCCAGAGCAGCTCCCCGCTCTGAGGGGAGATGCAGAGCAGCCTTTCCCGGTGCAGCACCAGCAGGCTGCCGTTCGCGGCGTTCACGCGGACGACGGGATCCGCGGAGCTTGAGAGGTCCGTGTTGAAGTCCGTCAGGGTGTCCAGCGTTTTTTGCCAGAGGAACGCGCCGGCATACGGGTCCAGGGCATACAGCCTGCCGGTCTTGTCCAGCAGGATCACGGCCTTCCCGTCCGGCATGGGGACGGCGGAAAGCACGGTGGCGTTCAGCCGCGTATTCTGCCGCGCGATGAGCGCGTGCCCGGACTGGTCGGCGTCAAACACCTCCAGCGCGCCGAGCAGCGCCCGCTCCGCCGGGGCGTAATACGGTCTGTCATCGTCCTTCTCCGGCAGCGCGGCGGCCGCGCGCTCCGCGGCGGTCAGCAGGTCGCCGTCCGCGGCAGCCCGGTCCGCTTCCTCCGTCAGCAGCACGGACTCGTTCAGCTGCAGCTGCTCCTTCTGCTCGGTCAGCGTCCGGTTCGCGCTCTCCAGCTCCCGGTTCTTGCCCAGGATGATCTGATTGTCGCGCATCATGATGCCGGCATAGCCCAGCAGCACCGCCGCGCCCACGGACAGCCCGGCAGCCAGCCGGCGCCTTTTGCGGCGGTTCTCCCGCTGCACCAGCGAGTCGTAGGGGCATCCCAGCATGGCGGCAAACAGGCGGATGGATTCCTTTTTCAGCTTTTTCAGGGACTGCCCTTCCGTGTCGGCCACGATGTTCGCCGCCAGCGGCTCCACCTCCCGCACCGGGTCCTTCCCGATATGGGTCAGCCCGTAGGGGAAGGCCTCCTCCGGCGCGCCGGCGGCCAGCACGGCCAGCACCCTGTGCGCCTCATGGTGCTCCAGGAAATACTCGATCTCCCTGGCCACCCAGAGGGACTTCGGCGTGTCGGGCGTACAGATCACGACCAGGAATTCGGCGTGGTCCAGCGCCTCGCAGATATCCTCTGAAAGGTTGCCGGACACCGGCAGCTCCTCCTGATCGCGGAAGGCGATGCCGAGCCGCTTCCCGTGCTCCCTCCGCAGGGAGCGGGGGATCCGGTAGCGCTCGATCAGGGAATGCAGTTTTTTCGCGACGGCCATGTCCAGGGGCTTGTGACGGTAGCTGATAAAGGCGACATATTCCCGTTCCATGCTCATCCTCCCCGCATCCGTTCCCGGCTGTGTTTCTTCCCGCAGAGGCGGCTCCCGTCCCGGATCAGTCCGAGATCTCCGTCACCGTGAGGACGCCGTCCCGCACGGTGAAGCGTATGTTGTTTTTTCCGTATTCAAAGGCATAGACCCGCCCGTCGTCCTGATAGGCGGGGCGCGGGTCCTGCTCCAGCACGCGTCTCAGGGCGCGGAGCCGGTCCGGCTCCAGCTTTTCCGCCTGCTCCTCAGGTATGCTTACGGTCACCGTGCGCTTCGGGTGGGTCTCCGTAAAGCCGCCCTTGGCGTCCGGACGGCAGTCCGCGTACGGGAGGTAGGGCTTGATGTCATAGATGGGGGTGCCGCTGACCAGGTCGGCTCCGGCGACCTTCAGCACGGTGCCCCTTCCCTTCTCCTCCTCTTTGGCGATCAGGTGCACGCAGCTCAGGCCGATCGCGTTGGGCCGGAAGGGCGAGCGCGTGGCGAAAACGCCCACGCGGGTATTGCCTCCCAGCACCGGCGGGCGCACCGTGGGCGACCAGTCCTCCCGCTCCGACAGATGGAAGGACCAGATCAGCCAGAGATGGCTGAACTCCTCGATGCCCCGCAGGGCCTCCGGCACGCGGTACTCCGGCTCAAACACGACGGTGGAGATGACCTCGTCCGCCAGGCCGCTCTGCCGCGGCACGGCGAACTTGCCGGTAAAGTCGTTCTCGATATGCGCGATGACCTTCATGTCAGAAGTCTTCCTTTTCCAGCTCTCCCTGCGCGATCCTTTCCTCGACCCACAGCTGCAGCCCCGCCGCGGAGATCTGGATCTTCTGCAGGGATTCCCGGATGCGCAGGAAATCCTCCAGCTCGCCGTCGGGGTCGACGGTGCCGTCCTCGGCGATCTCCAGCAGGCGGGCCTTCTCCGCGCTCAGCTTGTTCACGCCGTTGATGATCTCCACCACCAGCTGCACCAGGTCCTTGGACTCCACGCGCGGCGTCCTGCCGATGCCGATGGGGCATTCGGTGCTGCAGTAGTAATTGCACAGGCCTGGTTTTTTATAGTATTCGGCCAGCAGCTTCACGTCGTCCGGACGGACCTGCACCCGGTCATTCTCGATCTTTTCGATCTTTTCCTGGGAAAAGCCGGGGATGAGCTCCCCCGCCTTTTCCCGCGTGAGGCCCAGCTCCTCGCGCGTCAGCTGATAAATGGATTTGTTTTCTTTCGTGGATTTCCGTCCCATACCGGTTTCCCCTTCCTGTTTTCCGCGGTCCTTCAGCAAAGACCAATTTGTGTAAATTTCGATACTGTCCGCGCAAATTCCTTCTGTACCGTCAATTGTCAATGTGTCAGCGGGGGTCAATGGGGACGGTCCCCGCTGACAGCTTTCCCCTCTGTTGACAGGGCCGCGGGAGTCCTTTAAACTGATTCTGTCGGACAGCGCCTGCCCGGCGCTCAGAACAGTGAAAGGAAAAACAGCAATGAAAAGACTGTTCGGTTTGATCCTGGTCCTGGTCCTTTCCTTCTGTCTCGTCTCCTTCGCGGAAGAGCCCTCTGATATCCCCGGCTCCGTGGAGATCCCCTATGCCGGCTTCCGCTTTGTTCCGCCGGAGGAATTCCGGGATGTCGTCGGTACGGTCGCCTTTGAAGGCGCCGCGGAGCTCACCGACGGGATCTATTACGCCGTATGGGCCTATTACGGCATGACGGAGGCGGAGCTGGAAGCGTACCTGGCTGACCGCAGCCCGGACGCGCCGGCGGAAAACCGGATCATTCCGGTCTTCATGGTGTTTTCGATCGGGAACGGGAGGACGTTCCGGGATCTCAACGCCATGCTCAGGAAACCGCTCCCGGAAGAGAATGTGACTGAGATCGGCAAGGCCGGGAACTGGTCCTTCTGCCTGTATATGGAAGAGCTGATCCCGGAATTCGTCGACGCCGTCGATCCGTTGTTCGCCGGGGAATACACGGCCATCACCGGCGCCGCGGAGACGTTCGCCAAAGCCTTTGAGGTGTTTGAGCCGACGGAGAAGCCGGTCCCGAACGCGAACCTGCCCGGCAAAAAGCTGGAGTTTGAAACGACGGACCTGGACGGGAATCCGGTCACCTCCGAAGAGCTCTTCTCCCGCAATGAGGTCACCATGGTCAATATCTGGACCAGCTGGTGCGGTCCGTGCATCGGGGAGCTGCCTGAACTGCAGAAGCTCCACGCTTCCCTGCGGGAGAAGGGCTGCGGCATCGTCGGCCTGCTGGATGACGACGGCGTGGACACCGCCCGCCGGCTGATCAGGGAAAACGGCGTCGAATATCCCGTCGTCATGTCCCCGGCCGGCCTCCATAACTTCGTTTATATTGAAGCCGTGCCCACCACGCTCTTTGTCGGGCGTGACGGAACGGTGCTCGCCGCCCCGGTGGTCGGCGCGTACCTGGATGAGTACACCCGCGTCCTGGATTCGCTGCTGGGCAAATAAGCGGACACAGAAAAGCGCCCCGTCTTCCGACGGGGCGCGCGTTATGTTTTGGGGTGCTTCGGACACGGCTTACATGACCACGGTGATGTAGTTGACGTCCTTCAGCTCGGAATCTTTGATCAGGCCGGCGGGGCGCTCCTCGCCGTTGAGGACGATCTTCTCCGGGTTGCCCTGCTTGTGGGCGGCGTTGTCCACGGTGATCTTCAGCTGCTTTCCGCGGAAGACCTTCTCCATGGTGAAGCCGTCCCACTCGGCGGGGATCGCCGGGCAGATGTTGATGCCCTCAATGGTGGGCCGCAGGCCCAGGATGCCCTCCACGCAGCCGACCATGACGGTGCTGGCGGTGCCGGTCAGCCAGTGCACGTGGCTGCGGCCGGCGTACGGGCTGTCGTGACCCTCGATGAACTGGCCGTGCACGTAGGGCTCGATCACGCGGCGGTCCGCGTCCTCATTGAAGGAGGCGGGGCTGCTCTCCGCAAAGTACTGGAAGGCCCGGTCGCCGTGCCCGCGCAGGGCCTCGGCCAGGATCGCCCAGCCCTGGATCTGGCAGAAGATGCCGCCGTTCTCCTTGGTGCCGGGGTTGAAGAGGATCATCGCCGCGCCGTCAAAGGCCTCGTAGCGGTAGGCGGGGGTCATCAGCTCCACGCCGTAGGGCGTGTTCAGCTTGTCATAGGCGGTCTGCAGGATGACGTCCGCCTGCTCGGGCGTGGCGCCGCCGGAGATGACGGCCCAGCTCTGCGGGTTCATCCACATGGAGGCCTCGTTGTCCTTCTTGCTGCCGATGATCTGCCCGTCCTCGGTGAAGCCGCGGATGTAGCGGTCATCCTCGAAGCAGTTCTCGTTGATGATCTTCAGCAGCTTTTCGGCCTCGTCCTGCAGATACTTCACGTAGTCCGGCTCGTTTTTGCAGAACTCCTGCATGATGCGCAGGGCGTAATACAGCTGGAAGGCCACGAAAACGCTCTCGCCGGTGGCGCCCAGGCGCAGGCAGTCGTTCCAGTCCGCGTGCAGGCCGGCAGGCATGCCGTGGGTGCCCAGGTGGGTCATGCTGAAGTTGATGGCGCGCTTGAGATGCTCGCGCACGGTGCCGGTATCCTTGTCGGCAAAGGGGATCTCCTCATCCAGATAGGCGGTGTTGCCGGTCTCCGCCACATACTTGTACACCGTGGGGAAGAGCCACAGGGCGTCGTCCGCGCGGTAGTGCGGATGCCCGGTCTCCCGGACGTAGCTTTCCTGCTCCGGGGTGTCCTCGTGGCCGGCGTTGTGGGAATACTTGACCAGGGGCAGGCCCGCGCCGTGATGCACCTGGGCGCTGAGCATGAAGGTCAGCTGCTTCCGGGCCAGCTCGGGATCCAGATGGATGATGCCCTGGATGTCCTGCACGGTGTCGCGGTAGCCGTAGCCGTTGCGCTCGCCGCAGTAGATCAGGCTGGCGGCGCGGCTCCACACGAAGGTGGTGAAGCACTGGAAGGCGTTCCAGGTGTTCACCATGCTGTCAAAGCGGGCGTCCGGCGTCTTCACCTTCAGGTTTTCCAGCTCGCCGTGCCAGTAGGCGATCAGCTCAGCCAGCTCGGCGTTCACGGTCTTCTCCGTGTCGTCGTACCGGGCGATGATCTCCTTCGCCTGGCTCTCGGTCTTCTGCCCCATCAGGAAGGCGGCGGTCTTCTTTTCGCCGGCAAACAGATCCAGGCTCACCTGCAGCGCGCCGCAGGGGTTGCCGTTGTAGTTCAGGCTGTTGTCGCACTTTCCGTCCAGCACGGCCTGGGGCGCGTCAAACCGCTGCCGGCCCAGGAAGGCGTCGCGCCGGCCGGTGTAGGAGGCGACCTTCGCGCCGGCCACGCCGAAGAAGCGCTCGCTGCCGTTGCTGCCGTCCGGGTTGACGTGGCAGAATTCGTTGATGTGCTCCAGGATGAAGCTGTCCTTGAAATCGGTGCGGGTGATGAACTGCGTGTACTGCATGTTCACCAGGTCCTGGGTGTAGAAGCTGTCACAGGTGAACTCCACGTAGCCGAACACGCTGATCTTCCGCGGACGGCCGGACAGGTTCTCCAGGGAGATCCGCCACACCTCGTGGGTGGCGCCCATGGGCACGTAGTACAGCGCGCGGGAGCGGATGCCCTTGTATTCGCTGATGAACTCGGTATAGCTGGTGCCGTGGCGGCACTCGGTCTTGTACTCCTCCAGCGGCTTCCGCACGGGCCGCCAGCTGGCGGACCAGAACTCGCCGGTCTCCTCGTCCCGCAGGTAGATATACCGGCCGGGCTCGTCAAACTGGTTGAAGATGTAGCGGGTGATGCGGCCCGCGGCGCCGCTCTTGACAAAGCTGTAGCCGCCGGCGTTCACCGTGATGATCGCGCCGTAATCCGGGGAGCCCAGATAATTGGCCCACGGGGCGGGCGTGTTCGGGTTGGTGATCACATACTCCCGCGCTTTTTCATCAAAATAGCCGTACTGCATGCGTGTTTTCCTCCTTCAGGGCGGTTCGTTTTTTCTTTCCCCTCTTTGCTGGCATCATGATAACACGGCAAACGTTTACATGCAAGAGTTAAAAAATAAATTTACAAAGTAACAGCAGACTGTGCAAACGTTCTCATCCGAACCGCATCTGGCGCTCCAGCGTCTCGGGATGGATGGCATAGGCGCGGGCCGCTTCGCGGGTGATCTTCCCCTCGCGGACCAGGCGCGCCAGCTCGCTGTCCATGGACAGCATGTTCTCGCCGCCGCCGAAAATGGCGTTGTCGATCTGATGGGTCTTGCCCTCGCGGATCAGGTTCTGGATGGCCGGGTTCACGCTCATGACCTCGAAAACGGGAATGAGCCCGCCGCCCTCCGTGGGGATCAGGCGCTGGGACACCACGGCGCGCAGCACCATGCTCAGCTGGGTGCGGATCTGGTTCTGCTGCTCCGCCGGGAAGGCGTCGATCACGCGGTCGATGGTCTTGGCCGCGCCCAGGGTATGCAGGGTGGAAAAGAGCAGGTGCCCGGTCTCCGCCGCGGTGATGGCGGTGGAGATCGTTTCGATGTCCCGCATCTCGCCCAGCATGATCACGTCCGGCGCCTGGCGCAGGGACGCCCGCAAGGCCCGGGCGAAGTTCACCGCGTCCTCCGGCACCTCCCGCTGGCTCACCAGGCACTTTTTGTGCGGGTGCAGGTATTCGATGGGATCCTCGATGGTGATAATGTGCCCGCTGCGGGTCCGGTTGATCCGGTCCACGATACAGGCCAGGGTGGTGCTCTTGCCGCTGCCGGCGGGCCCGGTGACCAGCACCATGCCGCTGCGCAGCTCCGCCAGCTTCATCACCAGCGGCGGGATATGCCTCTCCTCCGGGTCCGGCAGGCCGAAGGCCACCACGCGCAGAGTGGCCGCCAGCGTGCCCCGCTGACGGTAGATATTGCAGCGGAAGCGGCTCACGTCCTTGATGGCGAAGGAGAAGTCGTCGTCGCCGTCCCGGTTCAGGTGCTTTTTATCCCGCCCGGCGATCTCATACGCCCGGTCGATCAGGGTGTTGATCTCGTCCAGGTTCACGCGCGATTCGGTCACGGGGATCATCTGACCCCTGGCCTTGACCGTGACCGGGGAGCCCGGGATGATAAATACATCCGAGCCGTCCATGGTCAGCGCGGCGCGCAGCAGGTCGTCCAGTGTTTTGATCATTCCCAGTCATCCTCCCACGATTCCTCCGAGGAAACCAGCTTGTGCCTCGTCCACTCGTATCTTTTTTCCGAGCCGGGCGGCAGGATCCGGATGCCGCACATCAGGGTGCGCCCGTCGCCGGACTCGTTCCAGAAGATCTGCCCCTCCCGCAGGGTCATCCCGTCCGGCAGGCTGTCCAGCACCGCCGTCAGGTAAGCGGATTCATCCTTTGCGCCCCCGGCGCATTTCACCAGCATCGCGTCGATCTCCGACAGGGTCAGCTCCGCCCCGGCGGAAAGCTGCGCCGCCTGCTCCGCTGCGGCCGTGCCCCGGTCGCCCAGGGCCGCCTCGTTCCCGGCGGACAGGGCCGTCAGCACCGCCAGCACGCACAGGGCCAGCAGTACGGCGATCAGGATCAGGGAGGAAGCCCCCGGCCCGGCCGCGATCTTCCGTCCGCTCATGGCTCCACCTCCCCGGGGATATATTTCGGGGACGGCAGCGCGAAGAGCGTCTCCCCGTTCCTCTCAGCCGTCAGCAGCACCGTGCGCAGCAGTCCGGCCTCCGTCTTTTCCTCGCGGATCTCCGCCTTCAGGCTGTATTCCTCCTCCGCCAGCAGCCAGTTCTCCCCCTCCGCGGTGAAGCCGGCCTCCGCCAGCCGCGCCCGGGGATCCTCCGCTGCGTACAGGTCCTCGCTCAGGTTCTGCGCCAGCAGCAGCGCTCCGTTCTCCGCCCGGGAGCGCAGGCTCTTCTGCCGCGCGCCGGCGAACACCTCCACGATGGCCGTGGACGCGAGCATGAAGAACAGGATCACCAGCAGCAGCTCCAGCAGCAACGTATTCGCGCGGTTCGTTTCCTTCATCTGCTTCCACCTCCCGCGCGCAGCACTGTCCGGATCTCCTGCGTGTTCCCCTCCGCGTCGGTCACGGTCACGGCCAGCAGGCTGCCCTCCAGCCGGGGCTCAAAGGCCGCGGCGGGGCAGAGGGCCTCACCGGATTCCCAGTCGAACTCCCGTTCCCCGGAGGTATAGCTTTCCATCAGATACCCGTCCCGGCAGTACAGCCGGCGGCAGCCGGAGCCCTCCGGCTCCTCCTCGGTAAAGGTCAGGCAGGAGATGCCCAGCTCCTCGTTCCTCTCGATGCTCACCCGGTCCCCGTCCCCGCTCCGCGCGGCCCCGCGGACCACCGCGGCCAGGATGCGCCCGCTGTTCTCCCGGTTCGACGCGGCCACGGTGCTCCGGTACGCCCGGGCGCCCATGGCGGTGATCAGGATGCAGGAGACGGCGAACACCGCCAGCAGCAGCACGATGAAAAGGTTCTGGATCCGCCTCTGCGGCAGCTTCACAGGATCGCTCACGGCGCGGACTTCCCCCTTTCCACCACGGAGATGTCCGGCATCACGTTGGACGCGAAGGCGTCGTAGTGCACCAGGTACTTCTCCTCGTTATATGCCAGATGATAGTATTTGCGCAGGTATTCCAGGTCCTGCGGATACGCGCCCTCCGCGGCGTAGCAGGTCAGCGCCGCGTTCTTCACCGCGTCGCGCACGATGTTCAGCTCCTGCTCCCCGCCCGCGTCGGTCACCGCGTTGACCGTAAGGATGAATACGGCGATCAGAGCGACAAAGATGATCCCTGCCGTGATATCGCGCCTGGAGAGTTTCATTGCTGCCGCTCCTTTCGTGAAAAAGATGTTTTATAGTTTTGGCCGCCTTGCGGGTGGGATGAGGCTGCGCTGCCGGCCGCCGTGCGGGTGTATTGCCGTAGCGGCACTTGAAGGGCGCCGGTTCTTAGCGATTGGCAAGCGCAGCGCGGACAGAGCTTAGAACCGCTGCAGCCCTGAACGTAGCCGGGAGGCGTGCCGCCGAGGTAATACCCCGCTGCAGGCGGCCCCACGCTCCGTTATCACAGGCTGCTCATGACTCCCGCCATGGGCAGGATCATGCTCAGCAGCACGGCGCCGATCACGATGCTCAGCAGGGCCACCAGCACCGGCTCGATCAGGGAGACGACCTTGGCCATGTCGTCCTCCGCCTG
>JAEEGL015861802.1_pt1 | contig 12804 bp, 19 predicted proteins | sample 9134231 | NCBI WGS metagenome assembly JAEEGL01 (sample SAMN16246548, study PRJNA631951) | gut metagenome | biome: gut microbiome; feature: rumen; material: fiber-attached | host: Bos | place: Iran: Karaj | collected 2018-10
CTGGAAACGGGGCAGCTCCTCAAGTGGACGAAATACCCCGTGATCAGGATCCCGGCGGATACGATCAGCATCGAGGACGTCACGCACCGGTTCACGCCCAGTTCGCCCATGGTCAGCGATACGCTCCTGTTCGATGAACAGAACGACCCGGATCAGGAGTATCCGGTCCATGACGAGGCGCTTGAGAAAGAGATGTGCAGAAAACTCGCGGACGTCATGCGGCGGCACGACAGTCCGGACGAACAGTTTATCCGTCTCGGACTTGAGACGTACTGACCGGATATCAGCAGACAGACGGGACAAGCACAGTAAGGAGGAGTACGGAATTGGATGTTCTGACGACGAGCGGCCTTTCCAAGAACTATAAGGGACATTTTGCCGTGAAAGATGTCTCCATGCATATCGAAAAGGGCGACATTTACGGATTTGTCGGAGAAAACGGCGCCGGAAAAACGACCCTGATCCGTCTGGTGACGGGACTGGCCGCCCCGACCGCGGGTTCCTATTCGCTGTACGGCGTCGTAAACACATCGGACGGGATCTATGAAGCGCGCAGGCGCACCGCCGCGATCGTGGAAACAGCGACGATGAGCCGGAGCATGACCGCGCTGGAGAATCTGCAGCTGCAGTGCCGCATCACGGGCGTTGAGCGAACGGAGGAGGAGCTGATCGCGCTGATCGAACGCGTGGGGCTCGATTATGAATCGATCCGGAAGAAGAAGGCGGGGAAGTTCTCGCTCGGCATGCGGCAGCGGCTCGGCATCGCGATGGTCATGGTCTCCGGTCCCGAGTTCGTGATTCTCGACGAGCCGATGAACGGCCTGGACCCGCAGGGGTTCGTCGAAGTCCGCGAAACGATCCTGAAACTGAACGCGGAAGGCGTCACGTTTCTGATCTCCAGCCACATTCTTTCCGAACTTGAGAAGATCTGCACGAAGATCGGCGTGATCTCGCACGGGCATCTGCTCGAGGAGATCCGGATGGACGACCTGCACAAAAACGCGAGACGTCGGATCCTGATCGACGCGGAGGATGAGGAAGCGGTCAGGACCGCCCTGGAAGCGGACGGATCCTTTCCGGAGATCGGGAAGGAAGAAGAAAAGCTTGCGGTCTACGGCGACGCGGATCTGAACCGCGTCATCCGCATCCTCGCGGAAAAGGAGCTGAAAGTCCGTTCCGTCAACACCCTGGAGGAGACGATCGAAGATCATTACATCCGACTTCTCGGAAGGGGGCGGATCGCATGAAGAGACTTCTGAAAGCGGATCTCTACCGCGTGCTGAAAAGCCGTCTGACGATGATCGCCCTGATCCTCGTGCTCGCGTTCCCCGTGATGATCGTGCTGATGTACGGCGGCATCCGGCTCTTCACCTCCGGGCTCGGAGAGGACATGGAGAGCCTGGACGTGCTGTTCACAGCGAATTCCCTCATCGGGTCCATCTATTCCCTGACGAACAACATCGGGTTTGTGCTTCCGGCGTTCACGGGGATCCTTGCCTGCATGGATATCTCGAACGGCACGCTCCGGAACAAGGTCATTGCGGGAAACAGCCGTTCGGCGATCTACTTTTCGCATCTGATCGTTTCGATCCTGTTTTCCGTGAGCATGATCACGATCTACGCCGCGATGACGGCGGGCTTGTCGCTTCTGTTCTTCCCGTTCGAAAAGAACCCTTCCATGGATCTCGGAGCGGAGATTCTGTATTTTGTCGCCAACGGCACGATGACGTTCGTTTTCATGGCGACGGTCTCCACGCTGTTTGCGATGACTATGAGGAGCACGGCACCGACGATCATCTTCACGATCGTGTTTTCGATCGTTTTGTATTCGATCTGCTCCACCCTGATGCTTGTGAATTATGAGCCATACCGGCACGCGGTCTATCTGATTCCGACCTTTACCGGGAATTTCTTTAACCTGAGCGGCTTCAGCCTGGCGGGAATCCTCGGGCAGGGAGAGGAAACGGCGCGGGGGCTGATGTTTGCCGAAGGCATGCTTTCCTATCTGTTCTTCGGCGCCATGAACACGGTCCTGGGACTTATGATCTTCAGAAAGCGCGATATCAGCTGAACCGGACAGAAAAAACTGAATCAGGAGACAAAAAAGGAGTTCGCCTTCCGTATCGGAAAGCGAACTCTTTTCGTCAGGCTTTACGCCGGAGTGACTTCAGATCTTATGGATCAGTGATGCTGGTCGAGCCAGTAGATCCAGAAGTCGTTGATGGGGAGATAGTTGTCATAGATATACTCAAGGTCCGGCTCGGCAAATCCCATCTCCTCATACGTATACTCGTTGACGTTGCTCTTGATGTCGTCGCGCAGATACCACTGGCCGAGACGCTCCAGAATCTTCAGGGCCTTGGTGTCGGCGTTGTCACCGCCGAGCGCCCACTGGATGAACAGGCGCGCGCCGGATCGGGACAGCGGCCGGAATCCCGGGATTTTTTCCGAAAAAACATGCCTTCCGGCAATCCCGGAATCCGGACATCTCTATAGCGAACTTGACAGGTGACCGAGCGGTCACTATAATAAGAGAACGAACGGTCACCATCCGTTTCAAGGAGGTTTCTTCATGGCAAAGGACACAAAGGAAAGAATTCTGGCGGCGGCGCTGGATCTTTTTTCACAAAACGGCTACGCGGGTACGAACATCCGGGAACTGGCCGCGTCCCTCGGGCTGGTCAAGTCGGGACTCTACAAACACTTTGCGGGCAAGGAGGAGATCTGGAACGTCCTTCTGGATCAGATGATCGCCTATTACGGGGAGCACTTCGGTTCGCCGGAGCATCTTCCGCCCGTCCCGGACTCTTTGGAAGGACTGGTGGCCATGACGATGCGGATGGTGGATTTTACGGTTCGTGACGAAAACGTCGTCAAGACAAGGAAGCTGCTCACGATCGAACAGTTCCGGGATGGGCGCGCGAGAGATCTTGCGACAAAGCATTTTCTGACCGGCCTTCGGGATATGTTCACGCCGATCTTCCGGGAGATGATGGACAGGGGACTCCTCCAGCGGGATGACCCTGAGATGCTTGCCTTTTCCTATACCGCTCCGATCTCCGCCCTGATCCATCTCTGCGATCGGGAACCGAAGAAGACGGAGGAAGCGCTGAAAGGAATTGAAGCGTTCAGCAGGCATTTCGTTCAGGTGTATGGAGTGAAAGACGGTCCCGCAACAGCGTGCTGACGTGAAACGGACAACAAAAAGAGCGGCGGATATGGTCATCTGTATCACCGGAGAAAACTGCGGCGGAAGAAAAGAGCGGAAATGACATGGAAACGGAACGGCTGATCATCGATCCGGTCAGAGAGGACGATAAAGAGGATTACTTCCTCAGCATCTCACACGACAGAAAGGTATTGGAGACCTTCATCTGCCGATACGCGGAAACTATGGAGGAATTCGACTTCTCCTCCTACCCGGGAAGAGAGGATCTGTTCGCGATCCGGCTGAAGGAAACGGGAAAGCTCATCGGGATCATCCTGTATTTCGACGAAACGGCGGATTCCTGCGAGATCGGCTACGGGATCGGATCCGGATTCTGGAACCGGGGCTACGCGACGGAGGCGGTCGGGCGGTTCCTCGAATATCTGCTGGGGGAGAAAGGGATGCGGACGGTCTGCGCGTCTTTCTTTCCCGAAAACGACGCTTCCCGCCGCGTGATGGAAAAATGCGGCATGAAATACGATCACTTTTCCGAAAAGGAACTGAGTTATCTGGGGACCGAGCGGGATCTGACCTATTATGCGATACGGAGGGAAACCGACATGACAACGGAGATCCGTGATACGGGGGGAAGGCTGTGAAAGATCTGGTGCTCTATATCCACGGCATGGGCGGCAGCGCCGGGGAGAGCGAACACTACAAGCCGCTGTTTCCGGACCATGAAGTGACCGGTCTGGATTATTTGACCTTTACCCCGTGGGAAACGGGAAAGGAGATCCGTAACGCCGTGGAATCCCTGCGCGCCGGTTTTGACAATATCGATCTTGTCGCGAACAGCATCGGCGCGTTTTTCAGCATGCACGCCGGCATCGATACGATGATCCGCAGGGCATACTTCATTTCCCCGGTCGTCGATATGGAGAAACTGATCCTTACCATGATGTCCCGGGCGAACGTGACGGAGAAGGAACTGAAGGAAAAAGGGACGGTTTTGACCGCGTCCGGCGAAGAGCTGTCCTGGAAGTACCTTTGCTACGTCCGAGAGCATCCCGTTTCCTGGACGGTCCCGACGAAGATCCTGTACGGCGGGCGTGACAGCCTGACCTCCTTTGAAACGATCGCTTCGTTTGCCAAGGCCCATGGCGCCGGGCTGACCGTGATGGAGGAAGGGGAGCACTGGTTCCATACGGATGAGCAGATGCGCTTCCTGGACAACTGGATCCTGGAAGGAAAACAATAGAATTTTAAATCGGTTCGGAGGAGGAGAACATGAAGATACTGGTACTGAACGGAAGTCCCAAGAGGGAGAAAAGCGATACGATGCACATGACCCGCGCGTTTCTGGACGGGATGCAGGAAGCGGCGCCGCAGGAGATCCATATCATCCACGCCGTTGACAGGCATATCGAATACTGCACTGGATGCTTCGCCTGCATGCATAACGGGGGCACCTGCATCCACGACGACGACATGCGGCCGATCCTGGAGGAGATCCTGGAAAGCGACCTGCTGATCCTGAGCTTCCCGCTGTACTGCTACGGCATGCCCGCGCCGCTGAAAGCGATCATCGACCGCGTCCTGCCGCTTTCGAGCATGGCCATGCAAAAGGTCGGGGACCGGTATCAGCATGTCGGACAGGCGGATTTTTCCCGTCTCCGCTATCTGATGATCTGCGGCTGCGGATTCCCGAACAGCAAACACAACTTCGAGCCGGCGGCGGCCCAGTTCAGACTCCTCTTCCCTCAGAACCATACCATTCTGACGGTTCCGGAAAGTCCGATGTTCAACGCGCCGGAAGCGGCGGTCGTTACCGTGCCGAGACTGGAGAGGATCCGGCAGGCAGGACACGAGTACGCTGCAACGGGAGCGATCAAGGCTTCCCTGATGGAGGAGATCACTTCTCCCATGATACCGGAGGAGCAATACGCCGCGATCGTGAACAGCGGCGTGTGACCGGAAGAATGGAAGCAAGACTGACCGTGTTCTTCGAAGATCCGTTCTGGGTCGGTGTTTTTGAGCACATCGAAGACGGACAGCTTTCCGCCTGCAAGGTGACATTCGGTGCGGAACCGAAAGACTATGAGGTACGGGAGTTTGTCCTTCAGAACTATTATGGACTGGATTTCAGCCCGGCTGTTGAGGCGGAGTCACGTCGGGCTGCGGACAATCCGAAGCGCAGGGCGCGGGCTGCCCAAAGGCAGCTGGAAAACACCGGGGCAGGAACGAAAGCCCAGCAGGCTCTTCAAAGGCAGCGGGAGGAAATGAAAACGGAGCGCAGGCAGATCAGCAGGGAGGAACGGGATGCGGAGGCGCAGCGCAGGTTCGAAAGAAAACAGATGAAGAAGAAGCAAAAGAGGCGCGGACACTGATCAGAAGAGGCATAACACAGAAAAGGATCAATCTTTCTGCTGCTCTGCCGGCGACGTGTCTTCTGCTTGCCGGATGCGGGGGGAAAAGCGCTTTTGATGGCTTTCGGACGTCCTGCGGGACAGAGTTCCGGATGGAATACAGCATCCCGGACACAGAAGAATCCGCCGAACGGAAGCTCTCGGAAGGCGATCAGATACAGGCGCATATTTCACATGCCGCGGGAAATGCGGATGTGACAGTCGGGCAGAACGACGAAGAACTGATATATAAATGGACCGGACAGGAAAACAGGGGAGAGATCTCTTTCACCTGCTTCTCACGCAAAGAGGAATGAAGGAGATATGGCAAACATAATCACGTTTTTCAGAATAGCTGCCGGTATCGTTCTGCTCTTCTGTCCGGCGTTCTCCTCTGCCTTTTATGTGTTGTATATCGCTGCGGGGCTGTCTGATATGCTGGACGGATTCATAGCGAGGAAAACATATACGGTCAGCAGGTTCGGGGCAGTGCTGGATACGATCGCGGACTTTGTGTTTGTGACCGTATGCCTGATCAAACTGCTTCCGCTTCTGAGTATTCCCGCATGGCTGTACGTTTGGATCGGAATCATTGCTCTCATTAAGGCCGTGAATATCATTTCCGGATTTGCTGTGCAGAAGAGGTTCGTTGCCGTTCATTCGGTGATGAACAAAGCGGCGGGAGCGATGCTGTTTCTGCTGCCGCTGACGGTCCGCGCGGTTCCGCTGAAATACTCCGCGATCGTCGTGTGCGCGGCGGCAACGTTCGCGGCAATCCAGGAAGGCCATTTGATCAGAACAGGAAAAGAATAAAAGACCATGAAATTCACAGGAACCCTGATCGTCGTAAAAGACTGCAGAAAAGCACTGAAATTCTATCAGGACATGTTCGGATTCGAGCTGATCCGGGATCATGACGGCAATATGGAACTGTCCGGAAATCTGTATCTCCAGGAGGAACAATACTGGGAACGGTTTACGGGGAGGCGCGTGATTCCGAAAAGCAATCAAACCGAGCTGTATTTTGAAGAGCCGGAGATCGACAGCTTCGTGAAAAAGCTGGAAAGGCTCTATCCTGACACGGAATATGTCAATCGCCTGATGACGCACAGCTGGGGACAGCGGGTCGTCAGATTCTATGACCCGGACGGCAACCTCATCGAAGTCGGCACCCCGGTATGATCCGTGTGCATCTATAAAAATCGATCAATCGGAATTAGAGGAAAGAGAACATGAATAAAGCAGGAACGCAAACAATAGAAACTGACAGACTGATACTTCGGAGATTTCGGTTAGAGGATGCGGAGGATATGTACGCAAACTGGGCATCTGATCCCGAAGTCACAAAGTTTTTGACATGGCCGCCGCATACGGGCGTTGACGCGACAAAGAGCCTTCTCGCCGATTGGATACCCAGATATGAAGACGGCGGATATTTTAACTGGGTTATGGAGTATAAAGCAACAGGAAAGGCTATTGGCAATATTTCTGTCGTCAAGCTGAATGAGAGTATACAGGCGGCTGATATGGGATATTGTATGAGCCGGGCATACTGGGGACAGGGATTCATGCCGGAAGCATTAATTGCCGTGATGGATTATCTTTTTGATATTGTCGGACTGAACCGGGTTGCTGCATGTCATGATGCAAACAATCCAAAATCAGGACGCGTTATGGAAAAAGCCGGTATGAAACAGGAAGGAATTCTCAGAGCTGCCGGAAAGAATAACCTCGGAATCTGTGACGAAGTCTGGCATTCGATGATCCGCAGTGACAGAAAACAGTAACGGTACATACTGTTTGCTATAGAATAAGAAATGTGTGACTTCCAGTTTAATCAAAGGGAAGACGGTAGGTTTCGGAAAAGTGTTGGGGAAACACAAATTATAAATGAGTATCCCGACGGATATGGTATTTAAGAAAGTGAGATCATGATATAATGCGTATCTATGTTGATTTTGACGATTGCCTGTGCGAGACAGGAAAGGCCCTCTCAAAGCTTGCGCTGGAATTGTTCGATAAGCATGTTCCGTATGACCGGATGCGTTATTTTGAACTGGACCGATCTTTTGATCTGGATGCGGAACAATACGAGAGGTTAATGCTTCGGGCGCATGAGCCGGAGATCCTGCTGTCGTATGACGCGACGCCGGGCGCTGCAAAGACCATAAACGAATGGATTTCCCGCGGACACGAGGTATCGGTCATTACCGGCCGCCCGTCAAGCGTTTATGAGCCGTCCCGCATATGGCTGGATGAGCATGGGCTCAAGAACGCCAGACTGTACTGTCTCAATAAATACGGAAGGGATCACTTTCTCAAAAACAGCAGCAGCACGTTTGAACTGGAAGATTATTACAGGATGAAGTTTGATTACGCAGTTGAGGATTCTCCGAAGGCGTTCCGTTTTTTCGAACATCTGCCGGAACTTAAGGTTCTGGTGTTTGACAGACCATGGAACAGAGAATGCGCTTTCCCGAATGGAAACTATCAAAGATGCGCCGATTGGGAAAGCATTCGCAGGATCGTTGCGGGTGAGTGAGAAAGAGACGTGTAATAAGGATTCAAGTTGGAAAAGGAGATCAATAACATGAAAAATAAGTATTATGATCAGGCCGTCGCGTGCGTGAAGGATCATGCTCTCCCTGCTCAACTCAATCTTTATCAATCCTGCAGCGGCGATCTGGACAGAGTTTACGGCGGGGCTATGAACGGAAACGGATACTTCGGGAAGGTGATCAAGCCCGGCCATATATACGAGCTTGGCTATGAAAAATGCACTTGTCCGAAAGTTTTGTCCGGCAAGGTTACTGACCAGGAGCAATGCGAATGTAGTAGACAAAGCATCCTGTTTATTCTCAGCTGTATGGAACCGGACAGCAAATTTGAGGTGGAGATTTTGGAAACTATATTGCGTGGAGCGGAACATTGCCGGTTTCAGATCAGTAAGGATTGAAAGAGACAAGTTCCAGTTTTAATAACGGAGTGACAAATGAAAAACAGACAGACACCTAGTCCTGATGAGGCTTTCCCGAATCCGAAGATTCCAAGTCTCTGCTATATCAAGAATGTTGTGAAAAATCCGAATATCATTGTCGGTGATTTCACTTATTACGACGACGTGAACGGTGCAGACCAGTTCGAAAAACATGTCACGCATCACTATGATTTCATCGGCGACAAACTGATCATCGGCAAGTTCTGTGCTATAGCAAAGGGTGTCGAGTTTGTGATGAACGGTGCCAATCACAGAATGGGCTGCGTGACCACCTATCCGTTTTACATCATGGGCGGAAAGTGGGGAAACGCGCTTGCGCCGGTAAAGGAAGAATTGCCGCTCAAAGGCGACACTGTCGTCGGTAATGATGTCTGGATCGGCCAGAATGCAACGGTGATGCCTGGTGTTCATATCGGTGACGGGGCGATTATCGGAGCGAATTCGGTCGTGGCTTCGGATATTCCGCCTTACACTGTTGCAGTGGGCAACCCGTGCCGGGTCGTAAAGAAACGCTTTGACGACGAGCTGACAGAACTGCTGCTTGAGTTCAAGTGGTGGGATAAAAGTATAGAAGAGATAGATGATCTGATTCCTCTGCTTTCCTGCGGCGATCCGGAAAAAGTCAGAAACGAGCTGAAGGCAAGAATGAAATGAACCAGTCAGATATTCTGAAAATAGCGCTGGCGCAGTCGGCGATCGACTGTTCATGCAGGCCTGTTGATTTCCCGGCTGGGTCGAAGTGAGCGCAAAAAGCAACGAATTTATGGAAAATATGACCAGATAATACTTATCCCATCATCAGTTTTAAGTTTTCTACTACTGTGACGGTCTCTTCTTCCGAGGCTTTTTCGATAAAAGTGCAGTTTCTTTGAAGCCAGTCGAGATTTTTCACCTGATCGCTCAGTATGCAGCCGCTGATCGAATGATTTTCAAGAACAATTTCAAAAGGATAGCCTTTTATATGGCTCGTGACCGGGCAGAAAAGTGCAAGACCCGTTTTCTGGTTGTATTTCTGCTGCGAGATGCAGATCGCGGGACGGCGGCCCTTTTGTTCGTGCCCGGCCTGCGGATCGAAATCAAGCCAGACAAGATCTCCTTTTCCGGGAACGTAATCCGATTTTACCATTCTTCTTTCCCCACTGCGGAACCTGTTGAGATTTCAGAATGAATGTTGTCATCCGTTATCAGATCCAGCATGTCGTCGAGCGATTTTTTCTGTGGAATAATAACCAGTTTTCCCTGCTCGATGATCACTTCGATTTTGCTGCCGTTCTGGACATCGTTGTCTTTTGCCCAGATCGAAGGGATCCTGAAACCGAGGCTGTTGCCCCATTTTTGAACTACTACCTGCATGATCCACCTCCAAAAACGTCTTTGAATATACAATGTATATCCAAGATTGTCAAGCTGATTTTTCTACGCAAATGGAAAAGCCAGAAAAAAACAATGTTATGCGTCTTGCCTGCGGCTGCATACCGGCGGTTATTGTGTGATTATTTCATCGAAATTTTAGTCTCAAAAATCCATCTTTTGAGCCATGGAGCGCAGAAATGCGGAAAAGTATAGATTTTTCCGTTGAATCCTATGTTTCTGCCGCAGAATTTTATTCCGTATTTTATATCGTGATACTTCTCTTTTCCGACAAGATTGTTCAAAGAAACGGTAGCGCTGTCCTGTGCTTTGACTTCGACCGGAATCAGTGAGTCTGCATCACGGACGAAAAAATCCATTTCGAGAGTCGATTTTTCATTTTTATAGTAAAAAAGATCGTAATCCTGTTTTTTCAGAATGTCTCCGACAACATTTTCATAAACTGCGCCTTTGTATATGTTGAAATTTTTGTTACGGCGCAGATCTGCCTGAGCTTCATCGTCCAGTGAGGCGATCAAAAGCCCTGTGTCGCGGAAATAAATCTTGAAATCATTTACTTTGTAGTTGCCTTTCAGCGGCAGTTCCGGTGTTTCGAGACAGTGGCAGATGTTGATTATTCCGGCATCACGGAGCCATTCGACTGTTCCGGCATACTCGCGGTTTCTCGCTCCGACAGCGATTTTGGATATCTGGTATTTTTTGTTTTCCTTCGCCAGAAAAACGGGAATGTTGTCGAAAACATTGACGATTTTGCCTTTGTCAAGACCGGAGGCATATTTTGTTATGTCTTCTTTGTAGGCTGCGAGTATCTGCTTTTGAAGATCGAGCGTTCCAGAATAATTTTTCTGGCCGACAAACTTCTTTACGACTGCCGGCATTCCGCCCAGAATCATGTATTCCATAAAGTTTTCGTTCCAGACCGTGTATTCAGTCTGACTGAAAGACTCAATGTTTTCCATATGTTGCATAATTGTTCCGGTCTGACTTTCCGCGTAACCTTTCGCAATGAGAAATTCCTCAAAATCAAGGGAATGCATCTCTAAATCTTTCTTGTAGCCGACACTTACGGAAGTCACTTCGTTGTAGTTTATTCCGAGCATGGAACCGGAACAGATCACATCGTACCGCCCGTCGATTTTAAAGAATTTCAGGCATGTAGCGCAGTCGGGGCAGGTCTGCATCTCGTCAAAGAAAATCAAAGTTTCTTTCGGAACAAACTTGAAATCAGGATTCAGCAGCGAGATTTCCTTTATGACCGAATCGGGCGAGTAACCGCTTGAAAAAATATTTTTATACTTAGGTTCTTCGATGAAGTTTATTTCGACAAAATGCCTGTAGGATTTGGCAAAATTCCTGATTGAGAAAGTTTTTCCGACTTGCCGGGCGCCCTTGACAATAAGGGGAAGTCTGTCAGGATTTTTCTTCCATTCAATAAGAAAATCATCGATTTTTCTGTAAAGCGGCTTTTGCATTTTTGACCTCTCATCACAAAATTCCTGCCATTTTTAGCACAATTTTCACAAAATTCCAGTGTTTTCTGGCTTGTTTTTCACAAAATTCCGGCTGTTTCTCGGCGATTTCTCACAAAATTCCAGAGATTTGACGATGCTATTTCCTGAAAAACAAATTTATTTGCTTGACTTTTGAGGCAGTTAAAACGGATTTTTCGTCCAGAAATACAGCAAAATTGGACGAAAAACGGAGCGGTTGGATGGAAAGTCATGTTTTTTCTATGATAAAATAAAGCTGTTGTGTTGACAATAACCGAATTTTATCTATATTTTAACCGAAAAATGGAGGTAAAAATGACTACAACAAATTTAAACATCAGGACTGACAAAGCCGTAAAGGAAGAAGCCGACAGGATTTTTTCCGAACTCGGACTTAACATGACTACCGCAATCAACATGTTTCTGCGGACAACTATCCGCGAACACGGGATCCCGTTCTCGCTGAAGCTGAACGAACCGAACGATGTTACAGCAGCCGCTATCGAGGAAGGCAGACGCATCGCAGCCGACAGCAGCGTCAAAGGCTATTCCAGCATGGATGAACTGAGAGCGGCATTGGAAGCATGAAATACTAAAGGGGACACATTCGGAGCTGTTCAAGTAAAAAGGAGCTTAACCAATGGCATCATCAAACAAAGAGTATCTGGATTTTGTTCTGGAGCAGCTGTCGGGGCTCGATGGGATCACTTCGAGAGCGATGATGGGCGAATTCATCATATACTACCGCGGCAAGGTGGTCGGCGGCATTTACGACAACCGTTTTCTCGTAAAACCTGTAAAGGCGGCTCTTGCGATGATGCCGGATGCCGAAATGGAGCTGCCTTACGAGGGCGGAAGCAAAATGCTGCTTGTTGACGATCCGGAAAACAGAGCGTTTCTGCACAAACTTATAAAGTCCGTTTACGATGAACTTCCGGCAAAAAAGCGGAAGTGAAAACCAATATCTGCATTTGATCAGAAAAGTTTTGATATTACGGCACATGTTTTTAAAATCTCCGCATTATTCTGTTTTTTGTGAGGGAAAATATGTTCAGGGAACGAAATATCCTGAGATTAAGCATCTTCGGCATTATTGTCGTTGCGGTCTTGATGATCGCAGGAACATTCTGGGAAGGTCAGAAAGCAAGACTCGACACGGAGAAAGCCGTCAGATCGGTCAGCCTTCTCTACCTCGACGAGCTTGCCGGCAGGCGCGAGCAGGTCGTCGCCGCAAACCTGCAGGGGAAAATAGGCGACCTGAAGACGGCCGTCAGCCTTATGACGGATGAAGACCTTAGCGACGAGGAGCATCTTCAGACCTTCCAGGCGAGGATGAAGAAGCTCTACAAACTCGTGAAGTTCGCTTTTGTCGATTCCAACGGCATAATCCAC
>JAEEGL016595228.1_pt1 | contig 12804 bp, 6 predicted proteins | sample 9134231 | NCBI WGS metagenome assembly JAEEGL01 (sample SAMN16246548, study PRJNA631951) | gut metagenome | biome: gut microbiome; feature: rumen; material: fiber-attached | host: Bos | place: Iran: Karaj | collected 2018-10
ATAAATTATTTAATAGTAGAATAATTAAAAAAAAATAATAAGAAATATGTTTTGATAAATCATAATTAACTAACAAAGATATTAAAATATTAATGATTGAATTTATTAGAAATACTTCTAATAATTGAATTAATTATAAATCAAATTTTTTTTGATATGCCAATTTATAAATTAAGGACATATTATTAAATATATAATTAGATTTTTTTTTTATATTAAATTAAAAATGTTAAATGTAAATAGAAACCCAAAGATATAAAAATTTCAATTTAAAAGAAATTAATTCAAATCAAATCAATTAAATTATTTTATATTTTTAATCTTAATTCATGAATAATAATTACATTTTTTCTAATTTAATTATTATTAATATTTTAATTTATAATATTTAGAATAATAAAAAATTAAAAAAAATGCAGTCACAAAATAAAGAAATAGTTTTAATAGATTATAACAACCCAAATAATAAAATAGAAATCCCAAAAAATTCAATATCAAACATTAAAAAAGAAATCCCAAAAAGTCCTCAAAGAAACAATTACGGAAGAGTAATTCCAATAAAACACATAATAAAAAAACAAAACACATTTGACAATTATGAATCTTTTAAAAAAAGGCCATCAGAAAGACTAAAAAGAAAATTATCAAATCCATTTTCTTCCAAAACTGAAAAATATAAAACAAATTTTGGAAAAATATATTCTTTAGGAGGAATTCCTTGTCATTTACAACATGGAAGTTCAAAATTATATTTACAATGGGATAGTCCATTTGAAAAAATTGATTATTTTTCAATATTACCAATTTGTTTTGAAGGAATTATTGAAACAATTCATCCTTTTAAATTTATTTCAAGACAATCTTGTAAAGAATTATTATTAGCAAAAAATATAAATGTTAAAGAAAAAATTATTCCTATATTAAATAAATTATTTAATTGTTTAAGAATTGGAATTAATTCTTTTGATGATGAAACTTTTTTAGATTCTTGTGATATTTGTGAAATTTTAATTAATATTGTTAAAGAAAAAGCAAATCCATATTTAAATTTAATTTTACAAAAAATGAATAAAAGATGTTTTGAGCAAAAATTCAGAAGTAGGATTTATGAATTATGTAAAGTTATTGAAGAAAATGGTGGGAATGAAGCAAAAAAAATAATTTTAGAACAAATTCCTACATATTCATCTATTTTATAGTAGATATTTTTATTTAAATTGAAATATTTTTTTTAATTTATAAATTATATTGATAAAATACAACCTAATAAACTTAAATATGTAAATAACGGAGAAATATTCATTTCATTTTTTTTAAATTTAGTGAAAAAAATTAATAATAATTCAAAAATTAAACTTAAACATAAATAATTTTTTCCATTATAATTAAGACTTGATAAAACTCCACCATAAATATAAGATAAATTATTTATTAAAATTAATGAATTTATATTTGGCATAATTAATCTATCTATTATGAATTCAAATTCAATGTATTTTTTATATAATTTTAAATTATACTCATATTGACTTCTAATCTTTATAATATTATTTATTTCATATATCCCATAAAAAACAAAATATAAACCAAAAATAAATTTAATTATCTTAAATAAAAAATTCATTTTCCTATAAAATAAATAAAAAAAAAAATAAAAAAAAAAATAAAATAAAAAAAAAAATTAAAATAAAATTATAATAAAAAAAATAAGTTACAATAAATAAAAAAAAAAATGGAAAATCGTCCTCAACAAGAAGATCAACTTCCTCCAGAAACAATACCAAACACATCAAAAATGGAATATCGTTATTTAGGAAATTCAGGTCTTCGAGTAAGTGTATTAGGATATGGAAACTGGGTAAACAACCAAGACGAAAAACTAACATTAGACAACGTAAAAACCTGTTTAGAAAATGGAATAAACTTTTTCGACACAGCAGAAGCATATGGTCAAGGTCAAGGAGAAATAGCATTAGGAAAAGCCTTTAAAGAATTAAACGTTCCTCGAGAAAAAATAGTAGTAACAACAAAAATATATAAAATAGGTGAAGATCCAAATGATGGTTTCTTATCTCGTAAACATATAATTGAAGGAATGAAAAATTCATTAAAACGTCTTCAATTAGATTATGTAGATATTGTATATTGTCATAGATTTGATAGAGATTGTTCAATGGAAGAAATATGTAGAGCTATGAATAATTTAATTAATGAAGGTTATGCATTTTATTGGGGAACTAGTGAATGGACTGCTTGTCAAATTATGGATGCTTATGATACTTGTACTAGATTAAAGTTAATTAAACCTATTGTTGAACAATGTTGTTATAATATGTTTAATAGAAATAAAGTTGAAGATGAATATAGAGATTTATTTAAGAAATATTCTTTGGGGACTACTATTTTTTCTCCTCTTAATTCTGGGATTTTAACTGGGAAATATATGAATGAAGTTCCTAAAGATTCTAGAGCTAATAAAAGTAATGATAGTGGGAATTTTGCTTTTGAACATTATAATAAGAATAAAAAAAATTATGATGAGAAATTACAAAAATTAAAGGATTTAGCTGAAAAAAAATTCCAGTGTACTTTAGCACAATTTGCTCTTGCTTGGCTTCTTGTTAATCCTGATATTAATTGCTGTTTAATAGGTGCTAGTAAAAATAGTCAAATTGAAGATAATTGTAAAGCTATTGAAATTTATAAAAGATTAGATAAAAGTTTGTTATTTGATATTGAAAGGATTTTAGATAATGCACCTAGAGGAGAAGTTGATTATAGAGATTGGAGAGAAATGCCTAATAGAAGAAATATTGCTATGGGACTTGATTATATAAAACCTTCTTATTAAAATTAAAAATATTTAAATTTAAAATATTAAAAAAAATTAATATTGTTTTTTTATATAATTATTTAAATTTTTGAAAAAATGGTAAAATATTCAATTTTTGGTTTTTTTATTTTTTTTATATGAAATTTTATCATCTTTTTCTTTTAAAGCTCAATTTCAAAAAAAAATGTTAAAAATATTATTAGATAATATATTTTATAATATGATTAAAAAGGATGATTCTTAAATGTTTATTAATAAATATTTTTCGATACAAGAAGAAAAATGAGGAAAACAATAAATAATAAACTAAATGAAAGAAATATTTAATGATAAAAATTATATTAGATATATATTTACTAAACCAATTATTTATCAAAATAATTGATATTTAATTAAATTTATTATTATAATTATATTAATAAATCAATAAAAATAATATATGATTTAATTACAAATTTTAATGAATTTTAATTATTATTACACTGTAATATATTCTAAAAAAATTATTACTTAATTAAAAATTATAATATATATTTTCTGAAATATATATTTTTTTATTTAATCTTTTTATTTATTATTATCTTCATTATCATGCATAAAATCATCTATATCAAGTTCTTTCTCATATGATTCTTTTCTTTTAACTTTTTTTCCTTTTTTAACCACAAATGAATTATATTCATCAACTTTTTTTTTTGGAAGAAAATATATTTTATTATTTCTTTCTTCAACTCTTTCTCTTAATTTAACTAATTTTTTATTTGCTTCTTCTCTTTGTTTTCTAGTCTTTTCCAACTTTCTATTTCTTTCAATAGTATTATAAATTCTTTTATATAAATCATAATATATATCTTTTTCTCTAGAATAATTTTTCATTATTCCAATTAAATAATCTAAAATAATTTCAATTTTTGATAACAAATCCATCATTTCTTCTTCTTTTGTATTTATTTTTTTTATAGTTAAAATATCTGGATTTATTGCTTCATTTAATGGAATTTTTGAACATGTATTATATACTTTTATTATATGTGCATATAATTTTTTTTTCTTTACTCCTACTGATGATTTTTCAATCAGACTTTTTCTAGTATCTTTTCTTTTTATTTTTTCTTTTTGATTAAATGGATTTGATAAAATTCCTTTTAATGTATTAATTTCTCTATTTAATAAATTAAATTTATTTTTTTGTAGATTTAATTCAAATTCTTTTTCTTTTAAAACACCTATCCCAGATAAAAGTTCTTTTTCTTTTTCTTTCTCTACAATTTCTTTCTCTTTTTTTAATTCAATAATTTGATTTCTTAAATCATTATAATGATCAATATAAATAATTGTATCTTTTTCAAATTTTTTCAAAGCATAAAAAAAATCATCTGGTGTAGGAAAACATAAATTATATTTATAATCTCTAATTCTTTTAGCTTCAGTTAAAGTAATATTTTTATATAATCCAAGAGGAATTAATGTTTTAAATGTTAAAAGAGTTTTTTCTAAAGTATTTGTACTTTTTCTTGAGGTTTTTCTAAAGACAATATTTCTTTTTGAATCTCTATGTTTTTTATTTCTTTCTATATTTTTAATATTCTCTTCATCAGCAAAATTTGATTGATTATCAAATACTTTTCTAATATTTTCTTCTGTTTCTTCTATTAAAGTTTTATAATATATTGGTAATTGTAATTTTTTTTCTTTTATTGATATTTGAAAAAAAATCCATCTTACAATATTATTTTTTTCATATTCTACTTTTTTTATTTTTGATTCTATTTGGGCGATTTCATTTTTTCTTTTTATTATTTCAGATAATAAATTTGTATTCTCAGTTTTTGCAATTTCTCTATTTATTTCTAATTCCTTAACATAATCATTAAACTTTACATTAAATGCTTCATTAAATAATTTATTAGTTCTTTCAATTGAATCCATTGTATCATGAATTTTTTCATTTTCATTTAAATATTGTTCTTTTAAACGAATAGTTCTTTCTTTTTTAATATCTATTGTATATTTCATTAATTTTAAGTCTCTAGTTTTATTTATATAATCACATAAACTATCTCTATCATAATTTAATTGTTTGGTTTTTATTCCAATTAATTTATTTGGTTCAGGTTTAATATTTTTATTAATTGACATTTCAAATTTTTTTAAATTTTTTAATCCTAAATCCTTTTTTTCATTTTCAGTTATATAATCTGTATGATTATATTTTGAATTATTTCTACTTGATTGACTATTCCAATAAGGAGTTTCAGTTAAATAAGTAGTATAAGTAATTGAATCTAAATTTAGATTTCTTGAATTAATTATATTTGTTATATTTCTTTTTTTATTTTTAGAAGTATGAGGTCTTATTGTTGAAAAGGTTGAATTTTCTGTTGTGACATTAGGAAATTCGGATAAGTTTTTTGTATATTGTGTTGTATTAAATGTTGTTCTTGTTTTTAAATTTCCTGATTTTATTCTTTCTTTTTCTCTTCTTTCAAATAATTCAACATTTAAAAATTTTGATTTATTTGTTCTTGTTGAAGCTGTTTTTAACCTTTTCATTTTAATTTTATGATAAAAAAATAAGTATAAAATATATATAATTATGATTTTATTAATTTTATTGGTTTTTTTGATTTTTTAATTGCTAACTATACTATATTTAATTATGATATAAATAAATTCTTTTTTATTTTTAATGAAATATTAACATTTTATTTTGAGTTTTTCAATGTTATTCATTTATTATTATTAAATTTTACTTATAAAACATTGTTTCTTAATTCAATTTTATGTGAATATGTTTAAATTACTTAATTATATAATTTCATTAATATATTCAAATTAAAATCTTTCAATAATATCAATTTTTTGAATTATTTTTCAATAAATAGTAATTTGGAAGATTATGTTTTCTCATTTTATCATAATCTAATTTTCAATTTAATTATATTTTACAAAAACATTTTAAATTAGTATTTTACATTCTATTTATTAGCATTCTTAATATATATATCTAATTTTTAAAATCTTTACATATCTTTATTTTATTATCATTGAATGATATTTTTAATTGCAATTTTAACCATTTGGATTAATTTTTTTGTAATTTGAATTAAAAAATAATTTAATATAATTCTTTATATGTTAAATATATTATTTAAATGGAAAAATACTTTCAATTAAAAAAAAATATAATAACAATAAAAAGAATAAATATAAAGCAATTTGAAAATTCAACTAATAATAATAACAGTCTTAATTATACAAATATTCAAACATCATTTAAAAAAATCAATTTTAATTCACCAAATAAATTATTAGGATTACTCAAAAGAAAAAACATTGAAGGAAATAAACTTAATATTAAAACACTTTATCCAAAAATGATAGATATTAAACAAAAAATGAATAAATTTTTAAAATCAGAAAAATCTTTTACTTCAAAATATAAGGTTAAAAATTTATTTTTATCATCAAATAATTTAAATAATTTAAATAGATCAGATGATAAATTAATTTCTCATAATTATAATAAATTAGAAAATTATTTAATAGGAAAAATAATAGGACAAGGAGCTCAAGCAAACGTAAGATTATGTAAAAATAAATTAACAGGTAATTTATATTGTATGAAAATATATAAAAATGTATTTATTCAAAATAATAAAAATAAACTTTTAATTGAAAAAGAAATATCAATTTTAAAAGAAATTTCTCATCCAAATATAATTAAATTCATTGATAAAATATATTCAAATTCAAAAATATATTTAATATTAGAATATGCAAAAGGAATAACATTAAAATCATATATGAAAAATCAACCAAACCAAAAATTAAATGAATTAAAAGCAAAAAAAATATTTACTCAATTAATTTCAGCATTATCATATTTACATAATAAAAACATATGTCATAGAGATATAAAATTAGATAATATAATTATAAATGATAACTTAAATATTAAAATAATCGATTTAGGATTAGGTATTCATTTTCAAGAAAATATAAAATTAAATTCTTTTTGTGGAACTCCATTTTTTATGGCTCCAGAAATTTATAAAAAAGAATTTTATTATGGCCCTGCTGTTGATATTTGGAGTGCAGGAATTGTTTTATATATTTTATTATGTGGAAAATTACCTTTTAAATCTAATAATGAAAAAAATTTAAAACAAATTATTTGTAATGGTTATATTGATTTTCCTAATTATTTATCATTTTCTGTTAAGGATTTAATTCAAAAAATGTTATGTATTAATCCTGGAAAAAGAATTAATTGTAATCAAATATTAAAACATTTATGGATGTTTAATGGTTTTGATTTAGTTGAATAAATATTTTATTTGATATAATTTTTTATATACTTTTTTATAAATTTGAATTAAAATAAAAAATGAAAAAATTAAATTTAATTTCTTCAAATAGTCCTTATTTTAAAGAAAAAACTGCTTTTGAAGATTTTATAATAATTGATGATTATTTAGTGATTAGAGAATCTAATTGTATTTTAACAATCTTTCAATTTTCAAAACAAAAAACTGATTCAGCAGAATTTGTTAAAGAAATACTTTTAGAAAATAAAAAAGAAATCAAATCAATAGATGCAATAAATCAAAATAATATTTTTATAGTCTATTATACAAATGAAATGTATGTAATTGATATTCAAACAAATATACAACAAGAAGTTATTATAAATATGAATAATAAATTTTCACTTGCTAATTGTAATAATATTTCAATTCATGAACAATGTTTATTAAGAGATACAAAACAAAATATTTATATTGGATTTATTTCTGTCAATAATACTGATTTATATTTTGCTTATAAAGATTGGAAAAATAAAAAATATTTTTTGAATTGTATTTTTATTAAATCTTTTAAACAAGAAATTATTCATATTGAATATAAATTTTTAAGCGTACTAAATAATAAAATATATTGTTTTTTATGTATTTTATGTAAATTGGAAGGATTTGTATTTTTAACTGAAGTTAAATCTTCATATGATATAAATCAATTAACAGAAGAAATAAAAAATAAAAATAAATGGATTTCAATTTTTTCTGATTTACATTCAATAAATTATGTTTATTCATTTTATTATTCTCCAATTAATTATGTAAATAATTCATTTTTAATTTTTACAGATGAAAATGAATGTACAATATGGAATTTTAATAAAGAATTAGAAACTGGTCAATTTTTGACAAAAACTAAACTCAAATGTAAAACAGACAAAAGAAATTCTCTAATTAATATAAATCATTATGATAAAATATTATATGTAACAACAAAAAATGATTTTTTAGAATTTAAATTACCTACATTAACAACTCCACAAAATAAAATCAATCATAAAAACATAATAGGAATTTTAAAAACAAAAATATATTCAATTTCAAATTTTAATTTTTTAATTGTAATAACATCCCAAGATATATTTTTATTACAAATAGAAACAGAAAAAAGTTTAAAACATTGTCATTCAAATTTAAGTTTAAGTGGAATAGATCTTCAATCAATGAATAAAAGTAATATAAGTATAACAAATATAGGAACAAATAATGATATTAAAAAAAATAACAAAAACAATATTATAAAAACTCCTTCTTCATCTGAAATAAATAATGATACAATGGATTCAATAAATTATAATTGTTCAGTTTGTTTCAGAAATGCAAAATATAGATGTAATATGTGTAAATTATTTTTTATTTGTGAAAATAATGAACATTTATCTGAATGGGCTCAACATTCAAAAAATTGTCCTGCTTTACAAAAAAAGAAAATTGAAAATTATAATGATTTAATTGAATATAAACCTTTATGGAATAATCAAAGAAGAGAAATTATTGAATTATTAAGAAAAAAAGATTATCCAAATGCAATTGAAAAAACTTATTCATTAATTCAAATTAATTATGAAATGTTAAAAAGATTAGAATTTCAATTAAAAATTTTACCTTTTCAAGATATTAATGTAATAAAAAATCATAAAGAAAAAATTTTAAACTCATATTTATATTATGAAGATTATTTTTGTAATTTATTACTTTTAATACATGCTTTTTCATTATTTAAAACAAAAGATGAAGTTTGGAGATTATTAAATAGACTAATTAAAGATATGGAAACATATAATTTCACAGGAGTAACAAATATTTTTGTTGAATTAAATTCAAATAAAATAAAAGAAAATACAAATTCAGATAAATTATCTGAAGAACAAGAAATATATATAAGAATATTAAAAATTTTAATTACAATTGCAAAATATGGCCATTCATTAGGAGAATTTTCATTTTATGAAAAATATTTATTAGATTACATTCAAAAAATACAAGAAGTATATTCAGGAGATCCATATATATTTTATAATACTTATTTACTTTTAGGAAATTTATATGTAGAATTTGGTTTATTACAAAAAGGACATTTATTATATGATACAATAATAGATAGTAATAATTTAAGTAATAAAGAAAAACAAAATTTATATGATGTAGTTTTATGTGCAAATTATAATTCAGGATTAATAAATTTTGTAATTGATAAATATGAAATGGCAAAACAAAGATTAGAAACAGCATTAAGAATAAAAAGAGATTTACTAAAAGAAAAAAATGATTTACAAATATCAATAATATATGAAACACTTTCAGAAATAGATATTGAGTATAAAAATTTTTCAAGTGCATATATAAATTTACAAAAAGCAATTGAATCAAGAGAATTATCAAATACTTCTGATAGAAATTTTCAATTAAAAGCACAAGAATTAAGACAATATATTGAACAAAATTCAAATGAAATAAAAACTGATTTTAATACAAATTTACAATTAATCAATGGGAAAAAAAAAGAAGAAAATGATAATGAAAAATTAATTTTAAATATGTTAAATGATAATCCTGTTAATGTTGAAAAAAATTTTGATATTCAAGAATTAGAAAAATTCTTTTTATTTATGACAAAATTATCTTCTGAACAAATAAAGAAATTAAATGAAGATCAACCTGAAGATTATGAAAAAAATAAATATTTCCCAATTGTTTTTTCTATGAATTTTAAAAATTCTTTAACACACAATCAAAGATTAAATTTATGTGATTTAAAATTAACAAGTTTAACAAGAATTAATGTATTAAAGGATTATACAAAAAAAATAACTATTAAAAATTTAAATTATAATGCTCTTAATTTAGTTCCTCCTGAAAATAATTTAAATTCAATTAGAAATTTATATGTTACAAAAACTATTTTAAAAAATTGGGAAATTAAAGAAGATGAAGAAAATGAATCAGTTAAAGAAAGTAAAGAAGAGGATTTATCTTTAAATTCAGAGAAAAAAAGTTCTGAAGAAGAGATAAAAAATTCTTTATCAAATTCCAAAAATTCAAAAAATGAAAATGAAAAATCAGATAAATATAATTCAGAAAGTAATAATAATTCAATAAATAATACAATTTCAGATATGAATAGTAAATATGAAGAAAATTCAAATGAAAATATTTCAAATAATGAAATTCAAAATAAAAATTCAATATTAACAGAATCTGAATCAAATAATGAAAATAATAATAGTAATAATGAAAATAATGAAGAAATAGATTTTAATGGAATATTAAATTCAATAAAAGAATATTGTAAAAATAATTGTCCTGAAAATATAAAATATATTGATGAAAAATTCCTTTTTTTACTTTGTAGAGAAATGGAAATGCCAAAAGAAGATTTAAAAGCTCTTCAAAATTCACCTGAAGCTATTCAATTATTAATAGATACTTATAAAGAAATGATTGAAGAAAATGAAAAAGAAGATAAATATAAAACTGAAGAAGATAAATTTATTATTGAAAAAACTTCTCCAATTGATTATGATATAATTAATGATTTTATTGAAAATGAAGTTGAAGTTCCTAAACAAAATATTCCTCATCAAATAATTTCTTCTTCAAAAAAAAATTAAAAAATATATTGTTTTTTAATTATATTATATAAATTTTAATTTTTTTATATTTTAAAATATTTCAGAAATAATTAAAAATAATATAAAAAAAAATTTTAAAATAAAAAGTATTATAAAATTACAAAAAAAAAAATGACATATTAATTTAACCCTTTAAAAAAGTATTGATAAATAATAATTAAAAAAAATATAAAAAAACATTATAAAGATAAAATAATAGTAAAAATAAAATAAAGAAAAATAAAATATAAAAATTCTTTTTTTATTTTAAAAAAATGGAAACACCAGAAGAAATAAAAAAAATTGATTTAAATGAAATAATAAAAGATTTCCAAGTAAAAGACATAAACACATTTCAAAATTACTTAGTAGGAATTTGGGGTGATTTAGCTCGTCGTTCCGCAGAACCAGCAAAAGGAATAGAAAAATTAACCTTTAGTCATTATTATGAATTACCTGGAATTATATGTGATAGATTATTTTCAGTTTTTGATAAAAATCAAAATAATTTTTTAGATCCAGCTGAATTTATAGGAGGAATGAAAATTTTATTCTCAGAAGATTTTACTTCACTTTATAAATTTATTTTTAAATTTTATGACTTTGATCATGATGGTTTAATTTCAAGAGAAGATGTTCGTGTTGTTTTATCTTATGTTCCTTTAAATAAAAAATTTTCTTCTAATAAAATGAAATATGAACAAGATGAATATTTAGATAGAGTTGAATCACAAGATGAATTATATAATATTTTAAATATTGCTTTTGGTGATAAAAATGTTTTGAATTATAATGAATATATTAATGTTATTGAAAATGTTAATAGTGATATATTTATTTTTATTTTAATGTTTCTTATGGAAAAAAGACCTTTTACTAATAAATCTATTGAATTGTTTATTAAAGATAAAAAGAATAATGATGATATGAGTAAGACTCCACAATATAATAATATACATAAAATTGCTTCTCCTTCTTTAACTTCTAAATTTGTTTCTCCAAATTTAAAAAAAAGAACTTTAAATATAGGAAATAAAACAATATTAAGTTTATATTCTGGAAAAAATACAATGTTTAATTCAAATTTTGAGAGAAGAGAAGATGAAATAAAATCAATATTTAATGATAATAATAAAGATAAAATATTAGAAAAAGAAATAACAAAACCACATAGAAGATTAAGACAAAAATTAGATATGTTAGAAGATAAAACTCCAAAAATTAGTGCATTTACTTTTAGTAAACATGAAGAAATTAATAATAATAATGTTGATATTATTAATAATTCTGATGAAAGTGAAGATGAAGAAATTACTACTCCTCCTTTAGTCACTCATGAAGGATTTATTTATAAAATTTCTCATTCTAGAAAATTAAAAAAAGTATATTTTCAATTAATTGGGAAAGATTTTTTTTATTTTAAAGGAAAAGATGATAAAAATCATAAAGGAATGCATAACTTAAGTGGTATATATATTAAAAAAGGTGATAAAGTAAGTATTGAAGGAATGGAATTTTATACTTTTTCAATTTTATATCCACAAAAAGAAAGAACATATTATATTGATAATGAAAAAGAATTTAAAGAATGGATGACTAAATTACATTTAGCAATAAATTACAAAAATTTATTAGATCAATTTGACATAAAAGAAAAAATAGGAAAAGGAAAATTTGGTTTAGTAAAATATGGTATACATAAAGAAACAAATCGTCCAGTAGCAATAAAAATAATGGCAAAAAAAAATATGAAAAAACAAGATTTAGAATTAGCAAAAACAGAAATAGACATATTAAAAATATGTCAACATCCAAATATAATAAAACTATATGACATATTTGACAATTCAGACTACATATATATAGTAATGGAATATTGTAGCGGAGGTGATTTATTTTCATATATAGAAAAAAGAAATTATAAATTAAATGAATCAAAAGCAGCAGAAATAATACATAAATTATCAATGGCAGTATATTATCTTCATTCATATGGTAT
>JAEEGL011600544.1_pt1 | contig 12803 bp, 12 predicted proteins | sample 9134231 | NCBI WGS metagenome assembly JAEEGL01 (sample SAMN16246548, study PRJNA631951) | gut metagenome | biome: gut microbiome; feature: rumen; material: fiber-attached | host: Bos | place: Iran: Karaj | collected 2018-10
AATACTTAAGTCCCATACCTATTGCATCATCATCTTCAAGTAAAAAACTTTTCATAGTTTTATCCTTACAGATAACGTTTTATCCAGCCCTTATCTACAATAATATCAGTAAAGTATATTAACACTTACCTCATAGTGTCCAGCATCCTTAATCCAAATTCGGTTATGTATTCGGCACCGGGGATATTTTTGGACTCAAGATACTGCTCCAATCCCTGCGCGTCTCTGTTAAGTGTGTAGGCTGCGATCCTGAAGACCATCTCCAGCTGTTCCAGTGCATTTATCAGTCCTTCAAGATCCGCATATGATCCGTACGAATTCGGTGAAAGAGAATACCCTATCTCATCATCCCACAGGATCTCATCCAGTTCCTCATCTCCGATATCGGCGGATATCTTTTCCTTTACATCCTCGTTTTCCAAAATGTAATTTCTGGCAAAATCGGGGAACACATCGGAAGTGACTCCCATGATCCCGTAACCAGATCCGCTATACAAGTAACCGCCTCCCGAATATCCGCCGTTTTGATTATCATTATCATCAGTTCCGGCTTCTGTCGGATACACTCTGAATTCCTGCCCTGCGCTGACATCTTCTTCGGACACTTCACCTGTTTCGGGATCGGTATAAGTGACATGAACCACGCCGTCCGTCACTATCAGCCGCTCGGTGCCGTCATCGTTCACCTCTACATATCCGGAAGTACCCCGGATCCCCACCATCATAGTGGATGTTTTGATATCAAAGGTTTCATCATCTTTAAGAGGTTCCTTAACCACAAAGAAAATACTTCCCATTATCAGATTCATTTCCAGTTTTTTTCCGGACTGGATAAACTCTGCCTCGCTTTTTTGATCCATGGAAACAATCTTCACATCATCAAGGCCGATGGTGGCTGTGGAAAAATAAGATGTTAAAAGCTCATTCCCGCTGTTTAATCTGATGTTTTCTTTTATCTTCTTATTCTTTCCGTTTTCTTCCAGAACAACCTTTCCTTCGAAGCCAAGTATGCGCATTGTGGTGGCTTCAAGCCTTTTGCAGCCGGAAAGCATTGCACATAGCATGGATAACAGCACTGTCATCGCTATAATTCTTTTTCTCATAATCATTGTATGTCACCTCTTGAAGCAAACCTGATCATAAATGCAGTAACCATACCTACGTCCGGGGACCTCTTTGATGAATCCCCTCATATGTCTAATGTATATGAAATTGTGCGGATTATCAAGTATTTGCGCGATTCTCGCTTTGTGTCGTGTTATAATTTCTGTAATGTTGTATGATAAAAGCATAAATCGCCGGCAGATTTTCAAAGGAGTAAAACAAAAGAAAAGGCGCCCCACCTATGTGGAGCGCCTCTTTTATTACTGATCTTCAGTTGTCAGTTTATCTTATTAGGGGAGCATATCTGCATCACCGTATGTAGCTTCCCAAGCTGCGGTACGCTCATCGATGATTGCCTGTCCGCCTGCTCCGAGATACTCGGTCATACCGTTATCCCATACAGAATCGAAATCAGCTTCCTTAGCGATAACTGCCTTGTCATAAGTCTGATCTCTCTTACCTGCAAGGTCTGTTCCCTCGGTCTCAGCAGCGATGTCACCTACAGATACTGTAGGAGGAATCTTAGCGTCAAGAGATGCTGCCTGGATTGCCTGCTGAACGTCTGCAGGATCTACATCCGAGTATGAGAATGCAAGTGAAAGCTCTGTAAGTTCAGGTGTTGAAAGTCTGAGACCATTGCAGTTGATGGTCATGTCGATGTTCTTACCGGAGTTCTGATACCAGTCATGATGATCATCATCGGGAGCCTGGATAACTACAGCGCCTGTTGCTGCATCTACGGTGTGTACAACGCCTTCTTCACCGGTCTGAAGGAATTCAACTGTCTCTGCCTGAGACATGAACTCAAGATAGCAAAGAGATGCTTCTACTTCGTCGTTGGTAGCAGGGAAGAATACCTTACGGTCTCCGCTGTTGGAGTAGCTGTACTTGGTGTAGTTGCCGTTCTTATCTTCGAAGCAGTTAACAGCGATGAACTTAGCATCGTCGCCATACTGGCTCTGAAGAGTAGCGTTGATGGAATCCTTGCCGCCTCTGAAAGGATAGTCATAGTTGTGGATGAATGCTCCAACGAATCCGGCCTTGATCATATCATCTTCGGTTGAGGTGGAAGCATCTGTAACTGCGAAATCTTTCCAGATAAGTCCCATGTTGTACCACTTGTTGAGAAGTCTTGTAGCTTCCTTGGCACCATTCTCGGTGAACTTTCTGTCATCATATCCGTTTACATAGTACTCTTTGTCAGTGATATCGGGATCCATGAAGGACTCGATAATGTTGGCTGCTCTCCAACCTACATCGGTAGAGATTGAGAAAGGAACCATCTTGGAAGCATCTGCTCCGAGAAGGGTGTCTGCGTTGTCCTTGAAAGCAACGAGGCAATCCTCGAACTCCTGCTTGTTGGTGGGCTCTGCAAGTCCGAGCTTGTCAAGCCAGTCCTTACGGATGAATGTGTTGATACGGCAGATCTCGTTTCTCTTTCCTTCGATTGCCCAAAGGGTTCCGTTTGCAGGATCAAGATCCTGATAGATCAGCTCTTCGCCAAGCCAGTCAAACATGCTGGGAACAAGGTCCTTGTTCTCCTCAAGAACGGGAGCGAGGTCAATAACACCGCCCATGTCAGCATATGTCTGAATCTGTCCGTAGTTGTAGGTGTAGCAGATATCGGGAGCATTCTGTGCTGCAAGAAGGTTTCCGATGTCATCACCCTCGGTCCAACGAGCAACTGTTACGAACTCAACCTCTACATTGTAGCGCTCGAGCATCTGCTCCTGGATCCACTGGGTCCATGCGTTGTTTCCGGCCTCAGTACCGCCATCAACGTTACGATCGTAAAGCTCTACGCTGATATGTCTGGTATCAACGAACTTTCCGTCAAGCATTCCGCGAGCGTCGGGCTCGTTGCTTACTACTTCAGGTTCGGTCTCAGTATCAGTGTCGGTTGTTGTGGTGGTCTGATCTTCCGTTTTTGTGGATGTCTGGTCCTGAGTAGCGGGAGCATCCTTAGGTGCACAGGCTGCTACTGAAAGAACCATTGCCGCAGATAAAACGATTGACAAAAGTTTCTTTTTCATATTTTTCCTCCTTTGAAAAATGTATATGAATAACGCCTCTCTCATCAGCGTTTATTCCTTCACCGCTCCGAGTGTAACACCGGAGATAAAGTATCTCTGCAGCCAGGGGTAGATGAGCAGTATGGGGATCGTGGCAAACATAACCGTTGCACACTTAAGGGATTCCTTTAATCCGGGCTGCATAAATCCTTCCTGGGCTGCTACTTCCACTGCGTTTACATTATTGAGAATGTTGTAAAGCAGAAGCTGCAGAGGGAAAAACTGTTTATTGGTCTTGATGTACATAAGTGCATCGCCGTAGCCGTTCCATCTTCCTACTGCGTAGAATAATGCAAGAGTGGCCATAACGGGCTTCGACAGCGGAATGTATATCTTTGTAAGGATCTGTATAAAGCTTGCTCCGTCTATCTCCGCGGATTCACGAAGGGAATCAGGGATTCCGTAGAAGAAGCTTCTCATTATGATCATGTTATACACACTCATACATGCCGGAATGATCAGTACCAGAGGGTTCTCCAAGAGTTTCAGATCATTCATCAGCAGGTAGTTCGGTATTGTTCCTGCATTGAAGAACATTGTGATCGTTATGAAAATATTTATTGCAGCGCGTCCCCTTAACTGAGGGAAGATCAGCGGGTACGCACAAAGCGTGGTCATCGTGAGTGAAAGCAGTGTACAGATCAGTGTAAGGATCGCTGTCCATATGAACGCTCTCACATATTTCGCGTCAGAAAGGACCGTCTGATATGCTTCAAAATTAAGTCCTCTGGGCCAAAGGTATACTTCATGTCTGATAAGATGCTGTGTATCCGACAAGGATTTTGCTGCCAGATTGATCATCGGAAGTACACAGATTATAGCGATTAATACACAGATTATTACGAATACCCAGTCGCCGATCAAGGTTTTTGCTGATTTGATCTTCATCAGAAAATCCCCCTTTCTCCAAGTTTGCGGGATAACGCATTAGCTCCCAACAGGAAGAAGAGGCCGACTACTGATTGGAATAATCCGACCGCAGTAGTAAGTGAGATCTTTAACTGCTGTATACCGACTTTATATACAAATGTCGAAATGACTTCCGCAACATTTATTACCAGATTGTTTTTCATAGCGAAAGGACGTTCAAAGCCTCCGCCCATGATGTAACCGAGATTCATAACAAGCAGTACGACGATCGTAGGCTTTATTCCCGGAAGTGTGATGTGCCACATCTTCTGGAAGCGGTTTGCTCCGTCAACCGAAGCTGCTTCATAAAGCTCTGTGTTTATTCCGGCTATGGATGCCAGATAGATTATCGATCCCCATCCAAATGACTGCCATACACCCATCATTACATACGTAACTACCCAGTGAGAAGGATCATCAAGGAAAGGTATCGTATTAAGTCCCATCTTTGCGAGCAGGGAGTTGATCATTCCGTCTGTGGGTGCAAAGAGCTGTGTGCTCAGGCTGGCGATGATGACCCATGAAAGGAAGTGGGGCATGTATGCGATCGTCTGAACGGTTTTCTTAAACCCTTTAAACGGAAGCTCATTCAGTATAAGCGCAAACAGGATCGGGGCCGGGAATCCGCAAACGAGATCGAACAGATTCAGCTTTACCGTGTTAAACAGAGCTCGTCTGAAATCGGGATTTCCGAATGCGATCTTGAAATACTTAAAAATGTCGACGCTTTTTTTGACATTTGCCCAGGGCATCTGCATCAGAGGCATATTCAGCTTATACTCCTTAAAGGCGAGTAATATGTACCTCATAGGAAAATATTTGAATATAAGAAGATAAACCAGAGGCAAAAGCAAAAGCAGGTACAGCTGCCAATATCTTTTGATATAATTCTTGAAACTCTTCTTGGGGCCGGTATAAACTTTTTTCTTATTCTTTAACTTGCCGGCTACAGGTTTTTCGGCCACAGCGTTTGTATTTCCCACATTAACCTCCTATATGAGATCGGTGATCCGATTTGATTTTTGATCTATTCTCGACCGGAGCATCAGGGTGCTTCATGATTTGAAGTATTCGGGCCTTTGCTTAATGATCTCTTTCTGATCTATTTCGTAACGGTTCAAATGCTTTGCAACAAGGGCAACCGCTTTTTCCTTATCTCTTGCTCTTATCGCCTCGAGCATCTGCCTGTGTTCATCCACTATCTTAAAATCCTTGACAGTGAAAACCGAAAGGGATCTTACTCTGTCGAAGTGGATCATTATAGTGGAGTGGATCTCATGGATTATGTCCTTTTTGGCCACCACATAGATCTTTCTGTGAAAATCGTTATCCAGAGCAAATATCTTTTCAGTCATTCCCTTTGAAAGATAAAACTCCTGAAGCATGACATTTTCTTCCAAAAGGGCGATTCCTTCAGCATCGGCAAGGTCGCACGCCGTCTCTATCACAGCGGCATCCATGACTCTTCTTAGGAATCTGGCTTCTTCTACCATCTTGGGATCTATGAGGGAGACAAAGCTGCCTCTTTGAGGATATATTTCTATAATGTATGCTTTGCTGAGTTCGATTATCGCCTCTCTGACCGGAGTTCTTGATATTCCAAGCTGTGCTGCGAGGTCATTCTCTGAAATCGGAGTTCCCGGTTTCAGATCCAGGGAAATGATGTTTCCCTTAAGCACCCTGAGAGCATAATCCCGGGCGGATTCTTTTGTTTCTTTACTATATATTTCCATTTTCCGCCTCGTTCATAATACTTATTAAGGGCTTCAACTTGTATACTACCATTCTTGTAGTCAATGATATCAGAATATTAAATCCATGTAAACAAGTTTTCTTGCAATTTATAGATAAAAGTTCGACTGATTTTTTGTTGAATTTGCTAAAAAAACACATATAATAGCCCTATGTTGTTCCGAACTGAACAGCATAGGGCTCTGAAGGTACAATAAAAAAAACGCCATACTACTTCTTACCGAAGCAGTATGGCATTTTGTCAACTCATTTGTTCGCTGCTATATGATGTAACGATGTAGCCTGTTTTTTCGATCGTGCTTATCAGCATATCTTTATCGAGAGGCTCTTTGGACAGGACGACTGTTTCTCCCTTTTTGTGAGAAGAATAAACTGTCTCAACCTTAAAGCTGTTTCTTATGGCGTCGTTAATGTGACTCTCACACATTCCGCACATCATCCCGTCTATACCGATGACCGTCTTGATAAGATCTTTGTACTTTTTGGGAACTTTTGGCTGTGAGCATGCTCCTCCGCAGCTTCCACAGTTTCCTCCGCAGTCTAAGACGCTTTTGCCACTCTTTTTGCGGCGTATCATACCGATAATGATCGCCGCGACAATGGCCAGCAAAACAGCCGCAGCAAGGATCGTCCCTATATTATTGTTAAACCATTCACTCATATATTACTGTTACCCGGACCGCCCGATCACGATCCCTGACAGATCAGACTTTGACCTTCTGGGTCAGTTTTGTTGCTTCTTTATACTTTTTGAAGAAGAGCATGTAGATCATGCCGCCCAGGAAAAGTACCGCAAAGATAAGTCCGATCACATTCAGATTTCCTGTAAAGATCCCGCCGAACTGATTGATCATAAGAGCAATAACGTACGCAAATCCGCACTGATATGCTATGGCAAACCATGTCCACTTGGGATTGTTCATCTCACGTCTTATAGCACCGATGGCTGCAAAGCAGGGTGCACAGAGAAGGTTAAATACCAGGAACGAGAATCCTGTAACACCTGTAAATACCTGAGCAAGTGTTGCGTGAACGCTCAATTCTCCGCCTCCGTAGAGAACACCCATGGTTCCAACGATGTTTTCCTTAGCCACAAGTCCGGTGATGGATGCAACCGCTGCCTGCCAGTTACCCCAGCCGAGAGGAGTAAATATCCAGGCTATGGCACCTCCGACTTTTGCAAGAATGGAGACAGCAACCTCTTCCTCTTCGATCATACGGAAGCCTGTATCGGTGAATCCGAAGTTGGACAGGAACCAGATCACTATCGTGGAAAGAAGGATAACCGTACCTGCTTTCTTGATGAAGGACCATCCGCGCTCCCACATGGAACGAAGAACATTAGCTACTGTGGGGAGGTGATATGCGGGAAGCTCCATTACGAAAGGAGCGGGATCTCCGGCGAAAAGCTTTGTTTTTTTGAGGATCACACCGGATATGATGATCGCAGCCATACCTATAAAATATGAACCTGCAGCTATCCATGCACTGCCTCCGAATATTGCACCTGCGATCATTCCGATAAACGGAATCTTCGCTCCGCAGGGAATAAAGGTGGTGGTGATTATTGTCATACGACGGTCTCTCTCGTTTTCAATCGTACGTGAGGCCATAACTCCGGGGATGCCGCATCCGGTTCCCACCAGCATGGGTATAAACGACTTTCCGGAAAGGCCAAAACGTCTGAAAATACGGTCAAGCACGAATGCGATACGAGCCATATATCCGCAAGCCTCAAGGAATGCAAGCATAATGAAGAGCACCAGCATCTGAGGAACGAATCCCAGTACCGCACCGACGCCGGCTACAATACCGTCAAGGATGAGTCCCTTAAGCCAGTCGGCTGCATTGATCGCATCAAGCAGCTTTTCAACAAGCACCGGTATACCGGGAACCCATACTCCGTAATCTGCAGGATCGGGCTCATCAAAGCCGTTTTCTTCAAAATACCCGACAGCTTCCGTAAAGGACATGCCTATCACATCATCACCGGCATCCTCGGGAACTTCACTGAAGTATACGGTCATCTCGTCAAGGGCGAGGGTCTCTTCGTCTTCGACTTCCACAGTGGATGTCTCGGGGCCGGTCACTCCTTTCATTTCGGAAAGGACTGCTGCCTCGTCAAACGCTTCATCTTCTGTGTCGAAATCAACATACGCAAGTGCTGCGTTGGTAGCATCGCTGTATGTATCAGCAGCCTCTCCTGCAGCCCTGCTTCCTATGCCTAACAAATGCCAACCGTCTCCGAAAAGTCCGTCGTTGGCCCAATCCGTAGCGGGTGCTCCGACGCCTACCATTGCAATCCAGTATACAAGGTACATTATCAATCCAAATATAGGAAGTCCCAGCCACCTGTTGGTAACGATCCTGTCGATCTTGTCCGAAGTGGTAAGCTTGCCAACATTCTTTTTCTTATAGCAGGACTTGATCACTTCTGCTATATATATGTATCGCTCATTGGTTATGATACTCTCGGCATCATCGTCGAGCTCTGTCTCTGCTGCCTGAATGTCATTTTCAATATGCTCGAGCTTCTCTGAAGGTATCTTCATCTGCTCAAGCACTTTGTCGTCGCGCTCAAATATCTTGATAGCATACCATCTCTGCTGCTCCTCCGGCATATCGTGCACGATCGCTTCCTCGATATGAGCCAGTGCGTGCTCGACAGGTCCGGAAAAAGTGTGAAGCGGAACAGTCTTGCCGTTTTTGGCAGCGGCTATTGCTGCTTCTGCCGCTTCCATCACACCATCTCCCTTGAGCGCAGATAAAACTACCACCTTACATCCCAGGCGTCTTGAAAGTTCCTCGATATTTATCTGGTCGCCGTTTTTCTTAACGATGTCCATCATATTGATAGCAACCACTACCGGTATACCGAGTTCGGTAAGCTGAGTCGTGAGATACAGGTTTCTCTCAAGGTTTGTTCCGTCTATTATATTTAATATGGCGTCGGGGCGCTCCCCGATAAGATAATTTCTTGCTACCACTTCCTCGAGTGTATAGGGAGAAAGTGAATAAATACCCGGAAGGTCGGTTATAACAACATCTTCATGCTTTTTAAGCTTTCCTTCCTTCTTTTCAACCGTTACTCCGGGCCAGTTACCTACAAACTGGTTCGATCCGGTCAGTGCATTAAAAAGGGTTGTTTTACCACTGTTAGGGTTACCCGCAAGTGCTATTCTGATACTCATTTGCTCTGTTTCCTTTCCGGCTCTACTCTACTTCTATCATCTCTGCGTCGGCTTTTCTGAGCGACAGCTCATAATTCCTGACGGTTATTTCTATGGGATCACCCAAAGGCGCGACTTTGCGCACATATATTTCCGTATTCTTTGTTATTCCCATGTCCATTATCCGGCGTTTAACGGCTCCTTCCCCATGCAGTTTCACAACCTTTACCGTCTCCCCGATCTTCACATTTCTAAGTGTTTTCACCGACAACTCCTCCTTATTTCAATCCGGATGATCCTATACCATGATCTTTCTTGCCAGCTCATCGCTGACCGCAACGCGGCTTTCCTTGATCTTAACTATAAGGTTTTCTCCCAATGTGCTGATAATGCTTATTTCACCGCCTACGTTAAAACCAAGGTCCTCCAGATGCTTTTTTACATCCGGGCTTCCTCCGATTTTTCTGATGATCTGCGGTTCACCGGGCTCTGCGTAAACTAAAGGCATCATTTTTCTCTCTCTTTCCTCTTGATCGGTAGCGATCACCGTTGTTAGCTTTTTCTAACTCATGTGCAAAAAGATAAGTTAGCTTTTACTAACCGAAGTACATTATAGTTAGTGGCAGCTACCTTGTCAAGTATAATTTATATTTATTTTACTTACAGTTTATAGTTTTTTTATTATTCTATGACCTATCCGTTATCAAGTACCACAGGTATTTTGCTTTTGCTGCGGGATTCCTGCTTCCCGCGAGGGTTTTCCTGATATCTGCGTAGTCGTTTTCTGCTGTGGATACATCCCCTTGCAGATTATTATATGTCCCGTACTTTCCCTCTTCCGAATACAAAAGTCTTTCATATATATCTATAAATCCGGTCTGTCTGATCCGGCTATCTTTTTCTATGCGTTTTCCGAATTCCTCCAGGGTTTCTCCCTTCCCGGGCTTCATCCCCAGGCATCCGAGGATCGTAAAGGTTCTTTCGCAGAGCAGTATGATCTTCTTTTTTCCTTTTGCTCTTCTCAGAGCGATCCTGCTTATGAGGAGTCTCAGAGCCACAAAAACCGCCAGCACCACAGCAAGACTCCCTACTACGATAAGCAAAGAGGTGATGATCATTCTCCTTTTCCGGAGTTTTTCTTCGTGTATCTTTCTCTTGTTTTCAAGCAGACGTCTTTCCAGTTCCGCAGCTTCTTCATCGGTCAGATCGGCGGCAATTTCCTCTGTTTCGGTAAGACTATTGTCGCCGTTTCCAAGCCGGCTGTAGTACTCCGGCTCCCTCAGAGGCTCTCCCCATTCGGCAACGGCTTCAAATCCCGGTGTGGGTTCAAAGCGGATCCACCCCACATCCTCAAAGTATACTTCAGGCCACGAGTGCGCCATGGACGAACCGATCCTTGTTCCCTCTCTGCTCCCTTCGGGAGCCTGAAATCCCTCTACGTATCTGGCGGGCATCCCTATCTGCCTTGCCATAAGCACAAATGCGGTCGCATAGTAACTGCAGTATCCGGAAGTCTTTTCCGTAAGGAAGAATCTGAGAAATGCATCCGGCGATACGGCAGCATCCCCCGGTATATTTGCTTCGGTATCGTATTCCCCCGAGTACAGCCATTTCTCTATATTTTCCAGTCTTTGATAGTCCGTCAGCTCATCGGAAGACCCGCCCGATATGAGCTCTATAAGCCTGCAAATATCCTCCGACAGCTCGGGCTTTTGTCCGTATACTTCCCTTACCGCCATGCGATAATTCATTAGATCCTCATAAGAATAAACACTTCCGTCACTTGCTTTATAGTTTGCCGATACACTGTTCCATGTCTCTTCACTTATCCTGTGATGGAATTTTATAAGATCCTCACCCTCCCGGTTCAGGACATAATACCCCACTTTGTATTCATATCCGAATCTTTTCTTTTCGTTAAAATAGAGATTGTCACCTTCACTGACAACCTTAAGGCTGCCCGTCGTTCCGGCTATCATCTTATACGGTACAAAGGCATATTCGCTCCTCATCTCTCTGATCACGATATCCGCAGTAGTGTACGCACAGACATCATCCATATTGTACGGATATGTTTCATACACGCTGCTGAGAGTCTCTATGGTATCTATCATGCGCCCGGGCAGAGCATTTTCACTATTTGTGGTCCATTCTCTTCCGTCAAAATCCGAGTAGACTTTTCCCGCAAGATATACTTCCCCGTACTTTGGATCGGCGTCATACAGGAGCATCACTTCTCTGTCGTTTTTCCTCAGATTTGCCGACAGCCTGCCCTCTCCGTCAAAGCCGATATCGGCACTTTCGTAATCATAGACACCGATATTTAAACGATCCAGTATCTCTTTTCCCTTATCGGCTATCCTTTCAAATGCTTCCGCTACGCCGCTCCAGTTGACCGGCTTTTCGGATACCGGAATAAACTCGATTATCAGAAAAAACATTAAAAAGAAAGGCGTCAGAAAGACGATCCTTGTTTCGTCCTTTTTTTCGAGAACCGCCCTTATCACGTCTGCTGCCAGCACAGGTATCATCGACAACAGTCCGGCAACAAGCAGCCTTTCGGGCTCTGCTTCAAAGATCATCAGTACTGCCATCGATGCGATTATCAAAACCGCAAACACCGTCTTGGTCCATTTCGACAGTGTAATGACCAGACTCAGCGCAAATCCGATGAGAAAGGATCCCAGAAATGTTCCGGCATAAATAAGGCCGTGAATATAACCCGCACTTTCACCTTCGCCAAGCATTCCGTTTTTCGCCATATAGCCGAGCAGAACCCTCATCTGACCGAATATGGCTATCCCCATCGGGATCGCATAAAGCAGATGGTATATAAATGTCCGTATTCTGTTTTTGCCCGCTTTATTGTTTTCCATTATTCCCGTCCGGCAAATACAACCTTCACACTCTTTCCCATGTTCTCAAGAAAACCCGGCAGTTTACCGGCATCCTTAAACCGGCCCGATCTGACTATGATGATATTGTTTTCGCCGCGTATTATCTCCGACCCGGGAAGCAGCAGCGAGGCCTTATCATCCGTATTGTTTTTATCAAACATTATTCCCGATACATTTTCATAATAGGGCAGAAATCCGTTATCGGAATGGGCGGTAAAATGAATGACCGATGCACTGTTTTGGATCGCCGCCAGAGTAACCGGGATGTGCAGACCGGAATAATACCTGCTGATAGATAAAACCGCTCTTAATATGCTGTCTTCCACGGGGATGTAATCATGCTCATCCTTCGAATATCTGCAGGTATCGGGAATTATGACGATTCCTTTTTTCTCTTCACCTGTCTCGTTTCGCACATACAGTTCATCCATGCCGGCGGACTGTTTCCAGTTGATCCTTTTGGGATCGTCCCCGGGATAATACGCCCGGGAGATCACATCAAGGGAGTCTTTCATATCCCTGTTTTCCGTTATTTCTTCGATCGGAAACAGTTCCTTAAGGCTCTTTATTTTTGACATATCCGGCTTTACGACCACTCTGAGCGGTTCCGAATTGTTGAATGAAATACAGAACAGTCTGAACATATCGGTGATCAGGATTTTCTTTACGCCCACAAGATACTCACCACGGTATTTGCAGATCAGCTGCGTTTCAAGGCGTATTCCTTCTCCCGGTGCCATCTCGTATTCTTCACCGCCTTTTATACCCTCTATCTCGGAAAAAGACGAATAGAATCTCACCCTGATGCTTGAGAATAACAGTTTTTTTTCATTCTGAAGGGTAATGTAATAAGGAACTCCCTGATCCGCTGTCAGGTTCTTTGATCCGATCTCCTGATA
>JAEEGL013209128.1_pt1 | contig 12803 bp, 12 predicted proteins | sample 9134231 | NCBI WGS metagenome assembly JAEEGL01 (sample SAMN16246548, study PRJNA631951) | gut metagenome | biome: gut microbiome; feature: rumen; material: fiber-attached | host: Bos | place: Iran: Karaj | collected 2018-10
CAATCTCCTTCTCAGTTATAAGCCTCCGGCGGATTGCAGAAATGCGCAGATGAAAATGTCAGCATGAGATAACTTACAGAGTAAATTATCTCATGACTGACGCGCATTTCGCAGCAAGAACGCTGAGGCGTTCTTGAATTAAAAATATAAGAGTAAAATAAGGTGAAAGTACAGGAGGAAGAATGCAGAAAGAGAACTGGAGAATAAGAGCTAAAAAAGCAGATTTCTACGAGATCGGTCGCAAATATAATATTAGTCCTATCATTGCCAGGATAATTAGAAACAGAGACATTGTAGGCGATGATAATATTGATTTCTATCTGAACGGTACTTTGGAAAAAATGTATTCGCCCTGGCTGTTTAAAGATATGGATAAGGCTGTTGATATTCTCTCGATTAAAATAAAGCAGAATAATAAAATCAGAATAATATGTGATTATGATATAGACGGAATATGTTCAGGATACATATTATTAGACGCATTCAAATTTCTTGGTGCAGATGCAGACGTTGTTGTTCCCCATAGAATTGAGGATGGTTATGGAATTAACGAGAATCTTATTGAACGAGCCTTTGAAGAGGGAGTTGATACGATTGTAACCTGTGATAATGGAATTGCTGCCTGCAAGGCTATAGATTTTGCAAAGAGCAAGGGAATGACAATAATTGTGACTGACCATCATGAAGTACCTTTTGAGATGGCAGGAAATGAGAAAAAATATATCATTCCAAATGCAGATGCGGTAATTGATCATAAACAGAGTGACTGTGACTATCCGTGTAAAGAATTATGTGGTGCCATGGTGGCACTTAAATTTGTTGAAGCCTTATATGATTCCATGGGAATAAGCACAAACGTTGTAAAAAAATATCTTCAGTTTGGTGCTATTGCAACAATTGGGGATGTGGTTCCGCTTGTTGATGAAAACAGAGTTATCGTAAAATACGGTTTGCAGAAACTCAGACATACGGAGAATATAGGGATAAATGCACTAATAAAGGAATGTAACATAAAGAAAGATATCATCAGCTCCTATCACATAGGTTTTATTATTGGACCTTGTTTGAATGCCAGCGGAAGGCTGGATACGGCAAAAAAAGCAATCAATCTGCTAATGAGTACAGATAATGATAAGGCTGAAATAATAGCAAAGGAACTTAAAAAATTAAATGACGAGAGAAAAAACCTTACTGATTTGGCTGTTGACAAAGCAAATATAATTGCAAAGAAGATGGATGATAAAGTGCTGGTTGTATACCTTGAAGACTGTCATGAGAGTATTGCCGGGATTGTGGCGGGAAGAATCAGAGAGTTATATAATAAGCCAACCATAGTTCTCACAAAAACTGAGAATGGAGTTAAAGGCTCAGGCAGATCGATTGAAGCATATAACATGTTTGAGGAGCTGACAAAAGTTAAGGATATATTGCCTAAATTCGGTGGTCACAAAATGGCTGCAGGAGTATCTCTTACAGAGGAAAACGTGGATGTTTTGCGAAAAAGACTAAATGAGCAGTGTACACTCACAGACGAAGATCTTATTCCTGTTGTATGGATTGACACGGAATTGCCTGTTGAATATATTACTTTTGATTTGATTGAGCAGTTGTCAGTAATAGAACCTTTTGGAATGGGAAATGAAAAGCCTGTATTTGCAGCAAGAAATCTCAAGGTTCTAAGTATGAATCTGCTTGGAAAAGAAGGTAAGGTTCTCAAGTTTAATATAGAGTCGGAGAGTGGTAACAGGATTGAGGGGATTTCCTATAATAAAGCTCAAAACTTTATTAATTTCATTAATGAAAAGTTTGGAAATGAGGAACTAAAAAAGGCGATGCGTGGAATGACAAATAATATTGTTCTCAATGCAGTATATTATCCTTCGATAAATGAATATAACGGTAATAAAAAGTTACAGATGGTGATAAGTAACTTAGGATAATAATTATTTTGTCATAATAATTGATTAATTTTAGATTTTACAATATTATATATATGTAAAAAAATGTTTTTGTTCAATTATTTAGTTAAACCATTTAGTTTGATTATTAAGTTTAATTAATTTATTTATAATTATTTTAAAAATATTTGAGAATTATAGATAATAATAGTTTTATACATAGGAGGGCAAAATGAAAAAGATTGAAGAATATGTCAGAGCAATACCTGATTTTCCTGAAAAAGGTATTGTTTTCAGAGATATCACAACAGTAATAGGTGATGCGGACGGATTCAAACTTGCAATTGATGAGTACGCTAAAATATTGGAAAATATGGAATTTGATGTGATTGCAGGACTTGAGTCACGTGGTTTCATATTCGGCGCACCACTTGCATATAAGTTTAACAAACCTTTTGTACTTGTTAGAAAGAAAGGTAAGCTTCCTTGCAAAACAATCAGCAAGGAATATGAATTAGAGTACGGCACGGCGGAGATAGAGATGCATGTTGACTCTATTAAGCCGGGACAAAAAGTTGTAATAATTGATGATTTAATTGCAACAGGTGGAACAATAGGTGCTTCGATACAGCTAATCGAAGAGCTGGGAGGCGAAGTTGCCGGCTGCGTATTCCTTATCGAATTGAAAGGATTAGAAGGAAGAGATAAGCTTAAAGATTACAGAGTGGAATCAATCATTAGTTATGAGGGTGCCTAATTCGTAACTGTTTGTTTTATTGACAATTCTGAAAACAGTTATCATGCTACTGTTTAATAAGGGTTATAAGATTGAATGATTCCGGATGATTTTGTCTGTTTGGTAAGTTCTACATTTGATAAATGATATGGAGATGATGAGATATGAGCGAAAATCATAAATTGGATACTAAAATTGAAAAACACGGAGTCACTCCTAAGCCTCAGGATACCAGAGGTCCGGAGGAACTTTATGATATTCTTATTGCTACAATCAAGAAGTATCATCCGTCAGGAGATGTTTCTCAGATTGAAAAAGCATATAAGATGGCTCGTACTGCCCATGGGGATCAGCGTAGAAAATCAGGTGAACCATACATTATTCATCCCCTTCATACTGCGATTATTCTGGCAGAGCTTGAACTTGACAAAGAGACTATCATTGCCGGTCTTTTGCATGATGTACTAGAGGATACTTATGTAACAAAGGAACGAATGATAGAAGAGTTCGGAGTTGAAGTCACAGAGTTAGTTGACGGTGTTACAAAACTTACAAAACTCAATTATGATTCTGATAAAGTTGAGGAGCAGGCAGAAAATCTTAGAAAGATGTTTCTTGCAATGGCAAAGGATATCAGAGTTATTCTTATTAAACTTGCGGACAGACTTCATAATATGAGAACTTTGCAGTTCATGAAACCTGAGAAACAGAAAGAAAAAGCAAGGGAGACTATGGATATTTATTCTCCAATTGCTAACAGACTCGGTATTTCAAAGATTAAAATTGAGTTAGATGACCTTGCACTCAGATATCTTGAGCCGGAGAAATATCAGGAACTTGTTGACAAAGTTCATGAGCGACTTGAGCATAGAGAAGAATTTATTGCTTCACTTATAGAAGAGGTGAGCGGTCACATAGAAAATGCAGGAATCAAGGCAACTATTGACGGAAGAGTAAAGCATTATTTCAGTATTTACAAGAAGATGATTAACCAGCATAAGACATTTGATCAGATATATGATGTCTTTGCGGTGAGAATTATTGTTGATTCCGTAATGGAATGTTATGGGGCACTTGGTGTTATTCACGAAAAATATACGCCGGTTCCTGGAAGATTTAAAGATTATATAGCGATGCCAAAACCAAATATGTATCAGTCCCTTCACACGACGCTTATCGGACCAAACGGTATGCCTTTTGAGATTCAGATAAGAACATATGAGATGCACAGAACTGCTGAGTACGGTATCGCTGCCCACTGGAAATACAAAGAAAACATTTCCGGAGATGGAAATAATGAAGAACAGAAATTGAGTTGGCTTCGTCAGATTCTTGAGTGGCAGAGAGACATGTCTGATAACAAGGAATTCCTCAATCTTTTGAAGGATGACCTCAATCTTTTCTCGGAAAATGTTTACTGCTTTACGCCAAACGGAGATGTTAAGAACCTTCCTACGGGTTCCACACCTATTGATTTTGCATACAGCATTCACAGTGCCGTTGGTAACAGAATGGTTGGTGCCAGAGTAAACGGCAAGATGGTAAATATTGACTACAAGCTTCAAAATGGCGACAGAATTGAGATTATAACATCTCAGAATTCCCGTGGGCCAAGTATGGACTGGCTGAAGATAGTCAAGAGTACTCAGGCAAAGAATAAGATTAATCAGTGGTTTAAGCAACTCTCAAAAGAGGATAATATTATCAAGGGAAAAGAACTTCTTGAAAAGTATTGTAAGACAAAGTCTGTAAGTCTTCCTGATCTGATTAAGCCTGAATTCATTGAAAAAGTAATGCTTAAATATGGATTCAAAGACTGGAATACATTACTTGCCACTATAGGACATGGCGGACTCAAGGAAGGTCAGATTGTAAACAAACTTATTGAGGAGTACGATAAGGTAAATAAAAAGGTTGTAACGGACCAGAGTGTTATTGAAAATATAGAGGAGGCAAATAAGAATAAGCCTTCAAAGACTTCATTTAAGAGCGGCATTGTTGTCGAGGGAATGGATGACGTTGCAGTTAGATTTTCTAAGTGCTGCAGTCCTCTTCCGGGAGATGAGATTATCGGATTTGTCACAAGAGGAAGGGGCGTTTCTATTCACAGAACAGACTGCGTCAATATTATGAATCTTCCTGATATTGACAGAGCCAGACTTATTGAGGCAACCTGGGCCAAGAAAGAAAATGAAGAGAATGAGAAATATCTTGCAGAAATTATTATTTACTCTGAGAACAGAATTGGTATTCTGGCAGATGTTTCTAAGATATTTACGGAAAAAGATATAGATATTACTAGTCTTAACTGCAGAATCAGTAAGACGGGAACAGCGTCGATTTCTGTTTCGTTCCAGATACAGGGTGTCGATGAACTTTCAAAACTTATTGATAAGATAAAACAGATAGACAGTATCATCGATATCGAGAGAACAACAGGCTGATGATTAAAACATGAGAGTACGGGTAATGATAGCGGAATATATGTTAGATAATCTGGAAAATGCCCAAAAAAATGACTCAAAAAGATGACCAATTAACAGAACTGGATAATTAACTGAATGGAGGATAGAATGGCTAAGATTAATATTGTGCAGATGAGAGTTGGAGAAATTGTTGAAAACTGTTATCTGTGCGCCAATGCTGATACAAAAGAATGTTTTATTGTAGATCCCGGCGACAATGCGAGACTTATCAATTTGAGGATTCATGAAAATAATTACAAACCGGTTGCGATTCTTCTTACACACGGACATTGGGATCACATAGGTGCAGCTAAAGAAATCAAGAAGGAGTATGATATCCCTATTATTGCATCAGCTGCGGAGGAAAAAGTTCTCACTGATCCAAGAGTGAATTTGTCTTCCATGTTTGGTGCATCATCCATCCTCAAAGCAGACAGATTTGTTAATGATGGCGATGAGCTTGAGTATGCAGGGTTAAAGATTAAGGTTATTTCTACTCCGGGTCATACATGCGGAAGCGTTTGCTTTTATATAGAGGAAAATGGAGTTTTGTTTAGCGGTGATACTTTATTTGCGGCAAGTTATGGAAGAACAGACTTCCCTACAGGAAGTACAGCGGCACTTTTTAACTCCATAAAGAATAAACTTCTTGTGCTTCCTGAGGATACAATAGTGTATGCGGGGCATATGGAAGCCACATCCATAGGAAATGAAAGGTCATATTTCTAATGATAGATATTATTATTAAGCCTGCGGATTTTGAATACGATGTTCAGTCGTTGGTGCAGGCATTTTACCAGGGAGTAGAATTCCAAGTGAATAATATTGACAATGAAAACAGCTCTGAGAACAGGGCTGTTTCTTGTGGTTATGATGATATTCAAATAAATGTGAATATAGGTGCAGACGGTTTTGAAATTACAGTTAATGACCAAAACAGTCATATGGAAGACAAAGTTATTTGTGATATGTCTGATAGAAGAAACGCAAAAAACGAACTGAAAAAACTGTTATATAATATGCTGTCAGCAAAGACAGGGAAGGTTCTTCCCTGGGGAAATTTGACAGGAATCAGGCCTGCCAAGATACCTGCGCTTATGTTGGAAGAAGGAAAAGAAGAGTCAGAAGTAAGACAGTTTATGAAGGAAACATATCTTTTGTCTGATGAAAAATTGAATCTGGCACTTGGAATAGCAAAGAGAGAAAATGAAATATTAAAGGGAATACCGTACAAAGAAGGGTACAGTTTGTACGTGGGAATCCCGTTTTGTCCTACAACATGCCTGTACTGTTCATTTACATCCTATCCAATTACGATGTACAAAAACATTACAGACAAATATGTGGATACTGTTATAAAAGAGATGGAATATGTTGGAAGTGCACTTCGCGATAAGGTGCTAAATACAGTGTACATCGGAGGTGGAACACCTACAACACTTGAATCTGAGCAGTTGAGAAAACTTATTACAGCACTCAAAACCCATTTTGATTTTTCAGGTGTTGTGGAGTTTACTGTTGAGGCGGGAAGACCTGACAGTATCACAGAGGAGAAACTTATAACGTTAAAAGAACTGGGGGTAGATAGAATATCCATTAATCCACAGACTATGAATCAGGAAACCCTGGATGTCATTGGGCGTTTCCATACAGTGGAGGATGTCATAGACAAATTTAAGATGGCAAGAGAGTGTGGATTTGACAATATTAACATGGATTTGATATTGGGGCTTCCGGGGGAAGATGTAAAAAAAGTTCAGGCAACACTAGAAAAAATATGTGAACTGGGCCCTGACAGCCTGACAGTCCATTCACTTGCAGTAAAAAGAGCGGCAAGACTCAATATACAAAAAGAAAAATACGAAAATGTCAGAATGGATAACAATACAAAACTGATGGAAATTGCAGAGAGTTATGCAAAGAAGATGGAAATGGAAGCCTATTACCTGTACCGCCAGAAAAATATGGCAGGAAATCAGGAAAACGTTGGATATTCCAGAGTGGGATGTGAAGGTATATACAACATTCTCATGATGGGGGATAAACAAAATGTCGTTGCCATCGGAGCCGGCGCAACTACAAAGATGATGTCAAAAGACAGGCTTAGTGCGAAGAGAATTGATAATGTAAAGAATGTTGAGATATACATTGAACGAATAAATGAGATGATAGAACGAAAAAGAAATTATTTTGAGAATAATGAATTCTATACAAACTAACAGTGTAGTTGAAAATACAGATTTATGTGTTATCATATAGTAGAAAACTTAAACACATTGCTAACTCATATAGAGATAGCAGTGATAATTCACAGCGATAACTTGTAGAGATAACTTGTAGAGATAACTGACAGTGAATATATAACAGTGAAAAACACAGCGAACAATTGGCAAAGAAAATGGCTAAACTAACTTAGAAGATAAAATTTGGAAAAAAGATAAGGAGAATTATTATGGCACTTAGTAAGAAACCCGTTACAGGAATGAAAGATATATTACCTGAGGAGATGAAAATCAGAACTTATGTACAGGATGTTATCAAGAGTACATATGCAGAGTTTGGATTTACACAGATTGAAACACCATGTGTTGAAAATATCAATAACCTCAGCAACAAGCAGGGTGGAGAAAATGAGAAACTCATCTTCAAGATTTTAAAGAGAGGTGAGAAACTCAAATTAGATACAGCACAGACAGAGATGGATGTTGTTGACAATGGTCTCAGATATGACCTTACAGTGCCACTTGTTAGATTCTATTCAAATAATGCAAATAACCTTCCTTCGCCATTCAAGGCATTACAGATGGGAAATGTTTGGAGAGCAGACAGACCACAGAGAGGACGTTACAGACAGTTCATGCAGTGTGATATCGATATTCTTGGAGAGCCAAGTAACCTTGCAGAGATTGAACTTATCCTCGCTACAACTACAACTCTTGGAAGACTTGGATTTAAGAATTTCCAGATTAGAATCAATGAAAGAAGAATCTTAAAAGCTATGGCTGCTTACAGTGGATTTCCTGAAGAAAGCTATGATACAGTATTTATCATTCTTGATAAGATGGACAAGATTGGTCTTGAAGGAGTAAAAGAAGAACTCCTTAAAGATGGTTTTGTTCAGGAATCTATCGACAAATATACAGATTTATTTGTAAATGTTGAGAAAGAAGCAAATCCTGTTGCTTATCTTGCTGAGACATTAAAAGGTTTCCTTGATGAAGATGTTGAAGAAAACCTTACAGAAATAATTGAGAGTGTAAAAGCTACAAAGGCATCTGACTTTGAGATGGTATTTGATCCTACATTAGTTAGAGGAATGTCTTATTATACAGGAACAATATTTGAGATTGCCATTCCTGAATTTGGCGGAAGCTGCGGTGGCGGTGGACGTTACGACAAGATGGTAGGAAAGTTCACAGGAAATGATGTTCCTGCATGTGGATTTTCTATCGGATTTGAGAGAATCGTACTTCTTCTTATGGAGAGCGGATTCAAAGTTCCTGAAAAGAATGACAGAGTAGTTTACTTAATCGAAAAAGGTGTTAAGGGAGAGGCTCTCTGCGATGTAATCGCTCAGGCACAAAAAGAGAGAGAAGCAGGTATGAGTGTACTTGTTACTCGTATGAACAAGAATAAAAAATTCCAGAAGCAGAAACTTATGGAAGAAGGATATGAGAACTTCAAAGAGTTTTACAAAGATTCACTTAAATAAATTCAGAGTATTGAGTGGTAATTGGAGTTGTTAGAATGAAATATGTATTAATATATCTGGCAGTGATTAATATTATTGCATTTGCAATGTATGGTATCGACAAATCAAAAGCTGAACATAATAAATGGCGTATCAGCGAGAAGGCATTGATACTGGTTGCAGTGTTTGGAGGAAGCATAGGTGCATACTCCGGAATGCAGGTATTCAGACACAAAACAAAACATCTCAAGTTTACAATAGGAGTTCCGGTTATATTTGTGTTACAAATCCTGCTTGGGATATTGATTTGGTCAATTTAAATATGATTGCTTTTAAAGGACACTTTGTGAGTGTCCTTTTTGCAAATACAGTCAGAAGACTGGACAAATGGTAACCAAAGCTTAGAAAATGATCCATTAGAAGTACTCGAAGATGCTATTTGTTTTATTAGAGAGGTAAGGTAATGAAAAAGATTTTCACCGCAACAATTGATTGGATTTCAAGAGAAGAGGGGGGACGTGTTGTAATACCACTAAAAGGAACTCGATATTGTCCAATAATTAAGTTTGATGCTTCAAATGAAAAGTTATGGAGTATTGATTTTATATGCCCTGATTTTTGTGAAACAAATATCATTCAATTTTCTTTTTTGGTGGGTAATGCACCAGAAAATAGAATAACTATAAATAATTATTATGATTTATTTGAGGGTGATAAAAAAGTTGCAACTGTAAAAATCAAATCAGTAATATAAGAGGTAATTTAACTTCTAAGTTTAAAAAGTCTGGAAATGTAGTAGTTGCGGATGTAAATATAGAAGGCATTTCCAAAAAAAATTTTTTGCACATAGTGGAATGAGGAAAATAATATGATTTTTGAGATAAACGAGATATTTGAATATATTCAAGCATCATATCTAGAATATATAAGTATGAATAGGGATGAAAGATATGCTGTTGCACGTATATTTGATGAATATGATGTCTTTGAGGATGATTCAGAAGCTATTATGGAAGATATGATTACGATGTTAGCTATTGGTGAAATGATTGTTAATAATGATTGTATTTTTATAAAAACAATTGAACGGCTAAAAAAAACGTATGGAAATATTCAATTATTTATTGAAATTGTAAAGGATCAAATTACAGAGAGCGAACTTAAAGAATTATTAATGCGTGTTAAAAATGTTGAGGAGGCATTAAATACTGTTACAGTTACGTATAATCCGAATTATTGATAGTTGGTTGATATATTGGATAGCCTAAATAGACGACAACAGTAGAATTCTTATAATGATATGTAATACTAAATACATATTTAGGTGATGATGTGTTTGAATTACTGAAGGGTAAAATGTTAAAAATATCATAGGAAGATATTACACAATTTGGTATTTAAAATATTCATATCTTTTTATATTATATAGTTAGATAAGTTTGCGGGATAAGAGGATGCTTTCGATGGGTATATGTTTTGAAACAGAAAAGAAAAATATAATAAAGGTTCACAATCTCCATAAAGAAAATAAAATAGAAGATTAGTTACTTGAATTTTTAGCATGTACTTATATAGGTGAAGAATATGATAATAATATAAAGTTGTTATTTAAGAAAGATTTTGAGAAGTTTAAAGATTTCATTGAAAAATCAAGAGAACCACAGGATTTGAAACAAATACTTAATAAAGGAAGGTATAATGCACGAAGAGAAAACGCTAATTCACATAATAGAAGTGATTACACATATTGTGGGTATTGGAGTTTTGAAGCTGGAGCTATAGTAAATTTGTTAGGTATGGATGACATGTTATTAATCTCAAGCCATCCTTTAGAACGGATCGCTTAAAGGTAAAATTGAAAAAGCACTTAATAATGGTAAAATAGTTATAGTGCCTGAGAAGGACATGTATTACTATGACTGGCACGGAACAGGTTACGTAGTATTAAACACAGACACAGGCGAAGCTGCATATATGATAAGCGGAGGCCTGTGCGGAGGTGAAACATCACATGATTTAGGCTGGTATCTTTTTACATTCCTTCTTACAGTAGTTGCAATATTAGCATTATGCATATGTGCTCATTTCCTTTGGGTTTCAGTTTATGCATTTACAGGAATAATGATGGCAATAGGTGAGGGAATAAGCCTCATGGATTTGTGTGTACTGCTGATGAGTATAATGGGAGCAGTGTACGCAATAGAGTCATCAACGGTACTATACAGTAATTATCTTAATTATTTGGCAACCGGAAATAAGGAAGCGGCAAAGAATATCTTTGAAGAAACTTATGAACTTGGAAAGATAATGCTGATATTTGAGTACTTTATCCCCAATGTAATGGGTCCAATGATTGCAAAATCAGGTTTTCAGGAAACAAAGTTTTATGAGTTTTTAACAAGAAAATATGGCGGAAAAGACATAGAACTTCCTGATACTGTTGACCCGGGAAAACCAAAGGATCCGTTTGAAGGTGAGAAGCCAAATGATCCGGACAATCATAACAACAATGAAAAACCAAAGGATAACAATACCGGAAACGATGAGAATCCAAAGGACAACAACATCGGAAATGATGAAAAACCAAAGGATAATATTTCCGAAAACAATGAAGCTGGAGAGATAAATAATTCAGATAATACATCAGATAATACATCAGGAAATAACACTGATAATAACCAGTCGGAAGACTTGAAAAATGGTAACCAAAGCTTAGAAAATGATGAGTTTTGGAAAATGGCTTATGAAAAGTATGGATACGAAGTTATTGAAAAGATAAGACCATTTGGAGAAGACGGAAGAGCATTAATAGAAATCTATGAAGAATCAGGTAGAATAGATGAAATCATAGATATAATCAACAACTTGCCGGAGGAAGACGTAGAACAAGGCATACAGTTGATGATAGATTATCTTGATGATGCGGTTGATTCATTAAAAGCTGGAAAATCACTTGATAATGTTAAATATGATTGTCTGGGTGGAAAACAATATAGAGATAGTCTGCTTGATGATGTTGAAACAGGGAAAATCGAATTAAAGTCTAATAAGCAAAAAGGTAATTATGGCGAAATGAAAATGGATAAATATCTTGAAGATTTGGGGTATGAACGTATAAGTTTAGACAGAGTTACCGGATTAGATGATCCTATTCATCAGGGAATAGACGGAGTTTATTATAATCCAGAAGGAACTCCACAGTATATTATTGCTGAGGCAAAATATGGAAGTGCAAGGCTTGGAAATACCATAGATGGACCACAGATGAGTGATTCGTGGATAAATGGTAGTAATAGGTTAAGGAAGGCTGTTGGAAATGAAAAAATGACAGATATCATTATTAGTGGATATGAAAAATGGCTTGTTAGGGTTAAAACTGATGGAAATATAATAAAAACAGTATTGGAGTAATATATGAGAGATAAAATAATGACAGAAGAATATTTTGATAAATATATTGAAATATCATTTGGAATAATGCGAAAGTATAATGAAGCTTTCGAAAATGGAAAAGTAAATAAAGAACGTGAAAAACCTGTCAAATATGCTATGAGCCTAATAGAAGAGTATATGCTTATTACGAGATATTCACGTGGCGACAGCATTTTGGAAATAAAAGAAATGTATGAGGAAATTTTTGATAAGTGGATATATGTATTTGCACCAGATAATTACAATCAGATATTAAGAATGCTCTCGATAGGGATATGCCTTGAAACAGAAAAGAAGAATATAATAATGGTTCACAATCTCCTTAAAGAGAATAAAAAAGAAGATTGGTTACTTGAATTTTTAGCATGTACTTATATAGGTGAAGAATATGATAATAATATAAAGTTGTTATTTAAAAAAGATTTTGAGAAGTTTAAAGATTTCATTGAAAAATCAAGAAAACCCTCGGATTTGAAACAAATACTAAATAAAGGATGGTATAACGCACGTAGAGAAAATGCGAATTCACATAATAGAAGTGATTTTACATATTGTGGATATTGGAGTTTTGAGGCTGGTGC
>JAEEGL013338811.1_pt1 | contig 12803 bp, 4 predicted proteins | sample 9134231 | NCBI WGS metagenome assembly JAEEGL01 (sample SAMN16246548, study PRJNA631951) | gut metagenome | biome: gut microbiome; feature: rumen; material: fiber-attached | host: Bos | place: Iran: Karaj | collected 2018-10
GAGCGTAGCTTCCCTCAAGACGGTGCAAGGTCTCAAGAACTGCACCAAAAAGCTCTCCTGTCGTCTCATAAAAATAATTTATCAGATGGGCGATAACCTCGGTGTCAGTCTGACTCTTAAAGACAACGCCCTGATCCTGAAGCCAGGCCTTAAGCTTGGCATAATTTTCGATGATTCCGTTGTGAACGACAGCAATCGTTCCAGATACATTTGTGTGCGGATGAGAGTTAAGGTCGCTTGGCTCACCGTGTGTTGCCCACCTTGTGTGGCCGATTCCAATGTGGCCGTGAACAAAATCAGCTGTTTTTTCGATTAATGAGTTGAGGTTTGCCTCGTTTTCTGATTGAGCAAGGTCAAATTCCTTTTTTTTGGACTGTTTTACGACCTCACCGGTAATTTTTTCAACAAGAAATTTAAGCGCTCCCTTTGATTTTTTTACGATAATCTCATCATCAGAATCAGAAAGCACCGCAATTCCGGCAGAATCATACCCACGGTACTCAAGTTTTTTTAATCCATTTATTAATACAGGAGTTGCATTTTTAGAACCGACATAACCAACAATTCCACACATTTTTTATCCCCAAAAAAGATTTTCCACAGTATATCGATTTTTTTGACAAGTGTCATTCAGAATTTTTGGAGCTTTCCACAGGGAGCTAAAGCCCCCTGTGGCCGGCAGTTCCGCCCTTCGCTATCCGCTCATCCTCCTCGCTTCGCTGCGGTGGACGGCTACGCCGGGGCTACATTGCCTAAGCGAGAGGAAAATCATTCTCAACAAAAGTCTCGGTTCAATCAGCCTTAGTATTGAATACCGTTTACCGTAAAAGAAACTTTATCCACACCAGAAACAGAAGGAATAAGAGTCGGAAGGTAAGCTGCTTCCACCATTATACTTTCATACGAATAGCCCGGAATCCATGGTTTTGCTGAAGAAAGATGCTCTGCAACGGAGGCAGCCGTATCACCATCGGTCGCCATATCAGAATTTCCGGTAAACGTGTAGTTGTTTCCATTCTGATAGAACCTTGAGAATGTATTCGCAGCAGAGCCGCCGGAAGATGTATCGAAATACTTCAATTTTTTTGCGCCGCTGTTCACCATGCTTCCAAGATAACAGTTTTCTACGATATATTGTGAATTGATTCCAGGCCCAAACATGAATCCGCCGTTACTAACAGTCTGACCATTGCTGTTGTCATCAATGCCGTTAAAACCAATCTGATTCCAGTAACAGTTGTACATATGCAACTGGCACCCGCGGCTTCGCGGAGTTCTCTGAACCGTGTCGTGGTAGTAAACATGATGAAAAGTAATCTGGCGCTGCTCAGCAGAGGTAAAGTCATCATCTGGAGCAATCAAAGTCACTTTATCATGGTTTGTAAATTCACAATACGAGACTGTAACATTTTTTCCTGCCTTCATATCTAAAGAACCGTCATGGTTGTAGTTGCGTTTCATATCACGGCAGTCACCATCGCTGAATTTACAGTGGTCAATCCAAATATTCTGCGGAACAAAAGAATAAACACCATTTGAAGCAGAACCAGCTTCAATCGAAAGATTGTCTGCACTGGCTTTTTTAGACGAATAAGTAGACACAGATGTATCATATTCCGTTGAGCCGTGTGCATCGCTGAATTCAATATTGCGAATAATGATATTCTCACCTGGCTGACCGCTCTGAGCCTGAATTTTTAGTCCGCCATGAGAAAGCTTTGCTCCATTTATACCAATAAGCGTTTTGTTTGAACCAATTTCATAGACAATATCATTATGCTTTCGTTTGTGGGTTGCAGTATCAAATTCCGAAAACCAAGATTCTACAGTATACCCTTCACTAATTGTGTTCACGCTCAAATCAACTTCACCCTTAAGAACGATAATAGCAGCCGTTGAATTGACAGACCTGCTTGAAACAGAACCAGAAGCAATCGCATTTGTAAAAGCAGTACACTTTGCTTTTGCAGTCGTATATGTTGTATCGTCGATTACAATAATATTTGTAGTGTTCGGATAGCTCATTCCAGCGCCGCCATTAGCCATATCCGCCCAACCGTAAGTCGTAACAGAAGCTCCAGGAACTACATTAAGTACAGTTACCCCACTTCCGCTTGTGATTCCTGCTCCGGAGCTTGCCCCACCACCACTAAGTCCAAGCAATGCAAGACTGTTGTCGCTCGCGGAGTGCTCGCACCCTGCAAAAAGAGCCATCGCAAAAACAACTGAAGGAATCACTCTAAGAAATCTTTTCATCTATATACTCCTCATAACTCTCATGCACTATAAAAACATCTATTCAAAGGAAACGAAATTAAAAATATAACTATAATTCTGCTGATATTTTAAACTTTTTGCCAAAATCGCAGGAGCCCAAAAATCCAAAGTGCGGAAAACTATAAAACCGCCTGTACAACGTGCTAATCAGCACTCCCTAAAGCAAAGGGATAAAAAAACCGATTCTAATATATATGGAAAAGAAAAATCAAAAAATTTTAATCATCGCACCGGCTGTCATGGTGCTTTTTATATTGCTTTTTGCGTTCATAAAAAACATAAAAGGCTCAAAGACAACGATCGCATTCTACAATCTGAACGAAAGGGAAGCGAACGGCCTCCAAGAAGAAATCATCCGCCTGAGCGGGGAAAACGCTTTCTCGTTCGCAAGGCTTGAAGGAGAAGATGGCTTCAAAGAAAAACACGCCGACCGGGAATTCAAAAAGAAATTGCAGGAAGAAAACGCATCCCTCGTTTTCGTAAAATCGGACTTCCTCGCACAAAGTGCTGCCTCTTTCGCAAAAAAGAAAAGTGAGATCAAAGAATCCGAGCTGAACATCGACGGCATGACGACATCAATCCGTGGCGCAGTCAAAAAAAATGCGCGCGGGGTAACGGCAGTCCCGCTCCTTACAGACAACCTTGAGATCGACATCGATTTCAGCGCGTTCCGAAACTCCGGCATGAAAGCGATTTCCACATGGAAAAATATAGAAGATTTCGCCATCTTCCAAAAAAGATATGTTGACTATCCGATTGTTTTCGCAGGAAAAGATGAGAAACTCACGCTGGACATTTTCGGTGCGCTCACGGAAGCATTCGACGGAACGGAAGAATACAAGCGGGCTGTGGAAATTATAAGCGAAAACTCAGGAAAATCATTCAACGCGCCAAAAGTGGCAGAGCTTCTTGCCGCAAAAAAATCTGGTCCTCTCTATCAGTCGGTGCGCTACATCTCAAAACTTTACAAGAGCGGACTTTTGCACCCGAACACGTTCACGCTCTCAAAGACAGATATAAAAGCATACGCAAAAGCGAGAATCGCATCCGTCGTCTTCATGACGCTAGACGACCACAGGGATTTCGACACAAATGTAATCTCACGTTACAGCTCGATTTATTTTCCGTCGGACAATCCTGCGAGCAAGAGAAATTTCTCAGCCCCGCTTACCTACGCGATTGTGCTGGAAAATAACTCATCAATCAAAAACCTGGTCTCGCGCCTCACGCAAAACGACTCTGAAGAAAGGCTCTCATTGAGCACAGGCTTAGCTCCGACACTCGCCCGATGCCACACCCCAGACAAACAGTCCGACGACGTGCGCTATTGGGTCGCGGCGACAAACACGCCTCTCTCAGGCTTGAGCAACGATTCAAGACTCACGAAGATCCAGCAAAAACAACTTGCAGCCGAACTCATCGCCCTGGCAACAAGATAAGAGGGAAACGGCTGCGAAAGAAAAGAGTTCTTATCTGTAGAATAAATTTAACAATAAAATTTTAACGTTTCATCACCAAATGTTTCAGTCCACTTTGAGCAGATGTAGAAAAATTGATCTTCTATAATTTCTATCATCTTATTTAATTTATGCTCTGGGATTTTACTGTTGTTGTTTGCGATAATACACCTACCGGCCTTCGTTAACCAAATCTTTGTCGCATTATCAGTTGGTTTTGACTCACTTATATGAACATGCACTGGCTCTGAGTTTTCGTTTGTCCAAAAATAAACATAGTAGCTTCCGATACGAAGGACATTAGGCAATTTGAATACCTCCGCATTTAGCATACTTAAAAATTGTATGTGCATTATGCTCCAAAAGCGTCGTAAAGAAGTTTAATTCTTCCTCTGAAAAACCTTCATTGCTGAGCCATTTATATGACGGCAATACTGCACGAGCTGATTTAAAACCGCCAGTCTCAAGAGGGCGCTCAAAATGGACTTCTACAAAATCTCCATTGCCATTATTTCTAAGTTCAGAATGCACGATCATTGTTTCATCTGCCAAAGTAATATATGGATACATCATAATTCACCCCCAAAATGTTTCAGTCAAAATTATTATACATCAAAGCAGAATAAAAAAAAGGCTGCCCTTATACTTTTTTGAGAACGTTTGCAGGGAAAACAACAAGATAAGGCTCGGTGGCTCTTTCGCTGGAGCAGGTGATTGAATTAAAAAAAAAGTGCTAGAGCAGGAAACAGCTACCCAAAGCTAAAATACAGTGTAAAAGAGGCGTTTTTTTCTAAAATTTTAGATACTCAAACAAAAGACCGCCCACAATGAAAAGTTTTTTCGTTGCGGGCGGTCTTGCTTTCAGCAAAATTAAGAAATTTTTATAGCGTCAGTGCCCCGCGAGCTGTCTGTAGCGTTTTTTGCACAAACAGCTCACGGTAATTTTGACAGAACTTTTTACTTCAATTGTGCAGTTTCGATATAGCCGTTACCTAAGTATTTTATACCATAAGCCATAACAGGATTTGCCGTACCGTTTCCTCCTACAGTTCCTGTCGTAGAATTTACAGTTCCGTTTAGTGTCGGAATCTCACGGATTTCGCCTTTCAGATGACCGCCTGTTGCAGTCTGATACCTGTAAACACCGATACTAAAGCCATCACCAACAAATTCACTCATTACAGGAAGCATGATTGATTCCCATGCACCAGTATACATGTCATCATCGTCAGCACCGGCTTTTGGAGCATAACTTGCACCGTTTTTGCCCGATGATTCAAAATCAACGAGATAAGCATACTTTGGTCGCCTGATAGATGCCATGTAGTAACTTATATGTGGCACATTGTGACCATCACTGTCTTTGGCAACTTCAAGCTTAAGATATTCACCGCTGGTACCGTAAGATTCAACAACACAAGAATTCTTTTCATAGCTGTAACTTGATCCATAAGTATCAAGATAAGTATAAATCAAAGAACCTGTATTCTCAGTTGAGTAAGAAGCAATATGAACATGCTTGTCTGCATCAACTGCGATAGCACAGTAACCGCCTGAAGTTCCATCCAAAATCTTAACCGGAGTATGCCAGCTTGTATTAACATGAGTAGTCGCATCTACATTCTGGTGATTGTTTGTAAGAGGATCTTCCATGTAGCTGTACCACAATGTCGCAGCAAGAGAATCATACCAGACAGCAACTACAACATCTTTTCCATTTTTTGCAGATGGAACAACGGCAATATCATAGTAACTTCCTGCTCCATACGATGTAGTCGTATTTGCAAGTACAGAACAGTTATCATAGACAGTTGCATAGTTGTCATTACCATCCGAAACATCCCGATATGCATCATCAGCAAAATCACCATACTGAACAGGTGACTTACTGAAATTGGTCGTATACGGCTTGTTTCCATTTGCATTAACAGTACCAGCCCTAAACCTTAACTCTGACTGTAAGTCATCATAGTAAAGATGGTAGAGGTTTGTAAGGTTGTCGGAACTTCCCGGTGCAGAAGCGAGTTTCGGATTGAGGAATCTGAACGGGTTAGCAACAAAAGGATTTGGTTTTGCCATGTATTCAAGTCTAAGTGCATGATTAGCTGAGTAAGTAGTATTTGCATCACTTTGACGACCAAAATCAGATGTTTTACCCCAGATGCTTGAAACGAGACGATATCTTGCAGCTTTACTTTGAGGAGTATAGGTGTCCGTTCCACCCTGTGTTCCAAATGTTCTGCCCTTCCAGTCGTAGATAAACTCCATTGAGTTTATACTTGTCCAGTCCCAGCTCCACTCATCATAAGAGTTTGTATTTCCGTTTGGATAACTTGCACGCTCGGCACCACTCAAGAAACCGAATCCAAGCATACCATTTGTAGGGTTTACATGCATTACTGGTTCCCTGATTGTACCAGAAGTTGAAAGAACAGCTCGTGCATTAAATCCCCAAACCGCAAGTTCAACATTGTCTTTGAGAATATCACTGTTGCTATTGTTTGCCTGCCTGTTGTAATAATGCTGATAGTTCTTGTAGGCTGATGAAGGATTTTCAACATCAGTATAAGAACCTTTTGCGTTATCATTGTTTTTGTTGTTGAGAGATTCAATATCGTTTACAACTACAGAAAGTTCACCAGATTTTGCACTTGCAGGAAGAGTAAAGCTAGAAGATGCCAGATCAATTGAATCTGCTACGCCTGTAAGTTTTACAGCACCCGAGTCAAGGTTAAAACCTTTTACTCCGATTGTTTCAGCTTTTACAGAACCATTACTAGCTGTTGAATAGTAATAAACCGGATACTTTCCGAGTACAGACCGGCCATACAGTGAAGAAATCTTCTTGTTCTTTTTAGTCAGCTCAGTCTCCAGCTCTGTAATATACGGCACAACGTCCATCGTGTATGTCGGATAGTTCGTTGTTCCGTCGGTTACGGTGTACTTAACGGTGTCAGAAAGTTCCTGTCCAGGAATGTAGTTTTCGCTCGTTACTGGTGCAGAAATTTTTGCTGATGCGGTTGAAGTCGTGTTGCCGGCAAGGTCTGTTGCGAGAACTGTAAGAACCATATCCTTTGCGGCAGGAGCTGTCGCTCTGATTTTCTCCGTGTCGATTGAGAGAGTCCAGTAGATTTTGTGTCCTTTCTGACCGAAGTATGCGGAATCTTCAAATACGCCGTAAGTATTTGTATTACCCTTCGAGTCTTTTTCCAGATAGCTGATACTGACTTCATATCCGTTTGCTGCGATTGTCGCAGTCGAAGGAGTCCATTCTGAATCAGCAGAGCTGTAGGTTGCCATCGTAACATTTTCGAACGGCTTTACAGTTCCGTTTGAGAATGTGAATTTAAGGCTTCCCAAAGAGTGCTCATCGTAAGCAGTTCCTGTGACAACGATTTTTCCTGAAACTTTCGGGTCTGAGTCGAGGGCTGTTCCGCTCGTGCTTCCGTCCCAACCGGTAAGTTTTTTGCCTGTTGAGTCTGTCGCAGTCCAGTCCTCTTTAAGCTCAATGTGTCCAGAAAGTCCGAAAATTGTCTCTATGCTTGAAGAACCGTAAATCGAGTTAGATGTTAAATTCTGCCAGTAGAACGGATTGACTACGACACAAGGAGGAACAGAGTCGACCTGAGCTACGGTAAAGTTCTTGACGTAGAGAACTGCATTCTGTGAGGTAGAGCCTTGGGTCGTCTCTTCGGTTTCGTCCCAGAAGGTGAAGCTCATTCCCTTGTTCGCGCCGTCCGTTCCACATTTTGAAGAATCGATGACGAACGAGTGCATCTTGTAACCTTCGGCAGAACCGGTGAATGTTCCGTTTACAGATCCTGTCAAAGTTGCCCGTTTTGCAGATGTTACGCTCTGGCTGTCTTCTGCAGAAATCAGGTTCGCGCCTGTTCCGCTCACGGCAGCGTGACTTGTAGCACCTGTCTCTAATACCATACCAACGTCGCCGTTACCGCCGGTAAGTTCAGGAATTACGGCAAGTCCGTTTTTAATCGTGAATACGCCGTTCGGGTACTTGGCTTTTGTAGAAGAGCCGCTTGCTACGGTCTCCGTAAAGTCGAGCGTGTATGCAGACTGAGTTAATCCTTCAGCTCCGAGAATGTCGTATTCTACGATCTCGGTGATTGAGTCTGAGTTAGTGTATTTTCCATCGCCAGACAAGTCTGTTCCCAAGAAGACTTTTGCGAGTCGTGGCGCGTTGTTCGTAATCTTTGCGTTGATTATCTGCTGAGCAACGTTACCAGCCTTGTCGAACGCAAGGATTACGAGAGAAACAGGGCCGTCCGGCATGTTATCGGTGTGCAGAGATGCATCCCAGTTTGCGGCAACGCCCTGCTTAGAGAATGATTCCGGCATCTTGTCGCCATCGTCACCTTTCTCAAATGTAGTTTCTTTTCCTGCGTGGCTTCTTACCTTTTCGGTTGCGGTGTTGTCAACAACCTGAGCAATCGGGAATATTGCAGTTACGCTTGATTTTGCGGCTGTCAAAGACGGAGTGAACGTAACGGTTTTTCCGGAGATGCTTGAAATCGTTCGCAAAATACCGTCTATATAGATGAGTCCGCCCTGGCGTACGTGAGAATCGTAGTTAGATCCAGAAGTGAACGTGTCTGTTGTTGCGCTTCCAGAATATTGTTTTCCGTACAGGTAATAGCTGTCATCGCCCTGGGTAAGCTCAATCTCTTCAAGAGAAGACATATCGACTTTAGAATCATCCGTACCAGTTGTAATCATAGGATCCATCACAACATCGTCCGCAATCGTTCCGGTAGTTCCGTTCTTTCGCATAAAGAAGAACGCTACTTTCTCAACTCCAGAACCTTCGTCGGTCGCTTTTCCTTCGAGAGTGAAAATATAGTTATCGTTTTCAATTGCCTCAAAATCCGTACTTGTGAGGCTCGTTCCGTTTCCTTTTAAGTTCTCAAGTTCAGGGGCTGTCTCATCAATCTTGAAGCTGAACTTCTGAGTTGAGTTGTGATCAGCATCGGTAGCGTTGACGGTAAGCTCAACACTGTCGTTGTCTTTTGGAATCGGGATGTAGAGCCTATAGCCTTTCTTTGTTGTTGTCGTTCCGTCAGAGTTCTGAACGTCAACGTTTACATCAGATTCTACGAAATAGTCAGTGTTTTTCGTGAGGCCTGTGCCGTCCAAAAGTACGTCATAAGTCTTAACTTCTGTCTCATCAACAACAGTTGCGACCAAAGTCCAGCAACCCTTAAGGTACATGTCAGATTCATAAGTCTGGCTTGACGTAGGAGCTGCAGTTGGGCGCGCCGTAATCGCACTTGCACCGCCTGCGTACTGGTTTACCTCCGATGTGATTACAGGAGCCGTATTATCGACGTGAATTGCGATCAAGTCGTCGTCTGTCGTCCATGCACCGAATTTTCCTTCTGCGTTTACACCGCACGCACGGAGCGTGATTTTTTCGGTGTCGTTCTGCGCAGGGTTAAGCTCACCGCTTGAGTTAAGGATAAAGTTCCATGATGCAGTTCCGGTTGCCTTAATACCCCACCAAGCCTGAGCGATTGCATTCGAAGTAAATCCGTAAGTCTTGAGCTGCTCATCGGTGAACGTCGTTGTAGATGTATAAGAAGTTCCGAGCAGAGCATTGAGAACATCGTAAGCGCTTACGACCGTATAGCCATAGCCTGTAGGTTTTCCAGAATCATCTTTTGCGGCGGCAGCACTTGCCTTTGCTTTATCCGTAGCGTTGAACCTTGCGTTCTCATCCGCAATCTGATAATAAACAGCAGCTACGGTCGTTGTGTGAGAAGGAATTTCTGCAGAACCTGTGGCACGAATTGTTCCACCAAGGACAGCGTAAGGCTCTGAAGCAGACTTATAGTTGTCAGTTGTCGGATATGTGAACTCAAGTTTTGGTTTATCCGCATCCGGGTTGTGCTTGATATAATATCCGGTCTCAGCAGCAGCGTTGCCAAAATTGTCCGTCGCAAGGAAATAAATCGGCAACGTATAGATACCGTCAGTCGTTATGTTTGATCCTGCGTATGTCGCAGAGTCATAGGCTTCAAATTTAGGATTTACGTCTCCGTCAAAATTAAACTGCCAAGAAGAAACAGTAGAATTTGCTGCGAGAGCCGACAGATTCAAGAACGGTAATCCATTCGCATCTGTATCCTCAAAACCACCGTTCCACGTAAGGGTCTTGAGATATTCAAGTTTTGCGGCAGAAGTTGTCTTTGAGTTATATGTAGTTACCTGAGATGTTGTAGGAACCAGCCACTGGATGTTGTAAGTTCCAGCCGTTCCGTTGTCATTTGCGCTTCCCTCAATCTGTACGGTTCCTGTTACTTCGCTGCCAGAAACAGGCGTTCGCACTGTAATGGTTGGCGCGGAGTTGTCAACGTAGAACTGAGATGAACCGTTTCCTAAAAGTCCCGCGTTATCGTAAGGAGTTACGGCAACGGCAATCTGGCCGGTTGTTACGCCAGCAAGGTCTATGTAGCTTGTTGTCCAAGTTGCGTCTGTAGAGCCGTCAAGAGATGCAGTAAATGATGTTCCGTCAACGACCCATGGATCAGTACCAGTCGTAGCAAAACTTGCGTCACCAATATTTGCGTCCGTGGTAAGTTTTTTGATAGAAGTTCCGCTCTCGTCTTTCAGTTCGACCGTCATTCCGACGATTCCGCTCGCATCGTTTGCGGCAAAGTGAAGTTTTACATATCTTCGCTTTGTGCCACCTACCTTAAACGTAGATGAGAGAGATGCGTTTGTAGTCGGCGTTGTGCTCGTAGTAAGCGCAAAGTCATTTCCACTGTCATCTTTTGCAACAGCGGATGTCGTTGAGGCAAAAGGCAAGCCCTCGCTCAATTTTACGACTGGGTTAGTTCCGTCCGACTTATAAGTAAGCTTGTCAGAGCTGTTCTCCGGAGTACTTGTCTTGTACTGGAAGTACGGCTGATTAAGACGTGAAGTCTGTTTTGTAACAAATACTGCGCCTTCATTATCTTCTATATAGAAATAAACGTCTTTTGTTCCATCTTCTGTATCAGAAGGAGTAAATGTCCACTCACCGCTGGCAGTATCAAAATCAGTGTCCCCGCTGACAGATGTCATGTCGATTTTTCCGTCTGTGCCAAGCACAATCAAGGCATCTGAAGCAACAAATCTGGTAACGACATCATCAGAAGTAGCATCATCATCAGAAATAGTTCCTGAAATCTGAGCGTCAGTTCCGTACTTGAGAAAGTAGTCATAAGTACCCGAAGCATTTTCAACTCGCGTTAAGTTGCTTACTTTTACTGTCGGACGGTCTGTGTTCAAATCAACATTGAAAGCCTTGTATTGAGCAGCAAGATTGTATGTTCTTGTAGCGCCTGTTGTAGTGTAAATATTACAGTTTCCTGCACTGTCAAGCACTACAGGAAGAATATAAACGATGTCTTTTCCGTCTACAGCATTTCTAGCCTCAGAATTTGCCGTAAAGTCAAATCGGTAGTCAGTTGTTTCGTTTGTATAGGCAAAGTTTGCAATTTCAGAACCATCTGAAATAGTAAAGCCGTCATCTGGAGAACCGTCTGCATATGTCGTTGCATCATGGTGCTGAATTTTTACCCAGCTTGTAGTTGCGTCACTTCCTGTAACAAATGAAGTTGCAGAAGGAGTTGCAAGAGTATAGTAAAGCTCAAAAGATTTTGTTTCGTTTGATTCCCTTACTTTTCCTGAAATATCAAGTTTTCCGTTCAATCCCGATGTCGCCTGAGCGTTTGATGGAGACAAGAATGTTACGACAGGAGCAGTAGTATCAATTGCGACTTTAAATATTGATGACTGGCTTGTGTTTCCAGCCTTATCTGTAATCGTTGCTGTTACAGGATATGTTGTATCTGCAAGAGAAGAAAGGATGTTTGCAGGGATTGAAGCCGTCCAGGTTCCCGTCATGTTTCCGTCAGCATCCGTTCCTGTAGATGGAGCAACAGTTGCGTTTACAGTCTGATTATTAAGCTTTAAGACAACGCTTTCAATTCCAGAGGCATCATCAGAATAAGTTCCGCTGAAACTAATAACCTCAGATTTATTTGAGAATACAGTTCCACTCAAGTTTGATTCAAGCAATGGAGAAGCCTGGTCAACAAGAATAGTTCTTGCTGTTTGAGAGCTTACGTTTCCTGCCTTATCAACAGCAATAAAATAAATGTAATTCGGATTTACTGCCGTACCATAGGCAAAATTTCCAAGAGTAGCCTTAAATGTCTCGATTGTACCGTTGTCGGTTGTTGAGAAACTTCCAGTCGGTGCATATTCAGTCGTGTCAGACTGTGAGACCTGGAATTTCGGAGGATTTACTGAATTGTTGTAGTATGGGGCTGTAAATGTCTGGGGTGAGCCAGCTGCAAAAATCCAGTAATAAACGTCTTCGATTCCGCTCAAGTCTTCTTCATATGCGCCAACAAATGAAAGCGACTGAGACTTGTACCAGTTGGAAGCGTTGTAATTTTTTCCGTCGATTTTTGCATTTGAATCGGCAGCATCGCCTGCAAGCCGCCAAGTCTCTTTCCATACAGGGGCATTTGTATCAATTACAAAGGTTCCGGCTGGAGTTTTGGTGTAAGCCGTTCCAACTTTGTCTTTTGCCTGCACGCTGAATGTGTATACTCCGTCAGTATTTCCGTCAGCAGGAATCTTAATCTCAAATTCGTGTGAAGTTCCGCTCAAGCCTCTTCCACTATAGTTTGCGGCATTTGAGTTAGTCGTGTTTACGTAAGTTGAAGTAACGTCAACATCATCTTTCTTGATTACGAATCTGATTTCGTCGAGCAAGTCATCGCTTACAGTTCCCTTTAACGTGAGGTAATTTGGATTTGTTGCGTCAGAACTTGCCCTCGTATAAGAAGGCATGTCATCAATTGTAATCACAGGAGTATCAAAATCGTAGTCTATTCCCGTAAATTTAAGGGTATCGCTTTCAAATGTATTTCCGGCTGCGTCAACGGCACGGAATTTTATTCCCCGGTTCATTCCAGGAACAACAGGGATGTCGCAAGACCAGCCGGACCTTGTCGTTACGTTCGGAATTGTTGAGTCTGTCAATGTTGTCCATGAAGA
>JAEEGL013493107.1_pt1 | contig 12803 bp, 7 predicted proteins | sample 9134231 | NCBI WGS metagenome assembly JAEEGL01 (sample SAMN16246548, study PRJNA631951) | gut metagenome | biome: gut microbiome; feature: rumen; material: fiber-attached | host: Bos | place: Iran: Karaj | collected 2018-10
CAGCTCCAAAGTCTCATCTATCTTCGCCTGTATCTCTGCAGGTGTCGTATCTACCGGCATTCTTAACTTTGCCGAATACATGAGCATGCGCTCAAGTGTCAGATTATCGTATACTATGTCATTTTGCGGAACATATCCCATCAGCGACCTGAGACTTCTCTCATTTGTCCTTATGCTTTCACCGTTAATACAGATATCTCCCGCAGAGAATTCTGCCATTCCCGATATACAGTTGAGCAAGGTCGTTTTTCCCGCCCCGGAGCCTCCGACTATCGCTACAAATTCTCCCGGTTCTATATTCAGGTTTACGCCGTTCGTAATGAATTTCTCGCCGTTCTTTGTTTTTACCTTCTTATAGATATTCTTTACGGATACCGATACACCGCCGCGGAGCTTCTGCATATAGAGCATTCCGTCAGTGAATATAAGCGTGGTATCAGCAATGGTAAGCTTATCCATCTGGTTAAGTTTAACTTTGCCTCGAAGCTGCGCGCCGTTTAAGATGATCCCGTTTGTGGAATTGTTATCCTCAACAAAGAATTCACCGTTAATCCCGGTTATCACACAATGCCATCTTGAAACCGACGGATGATCCAATACAAGATTACAGGAAGCATCTCTTCCTATCACGTACTTGCCGCCCGGATTGAGCTTATACTTATCTATAGGCTCCGCTGCCCCGGCTTCTCCGAATGAGTAAGCGATGACCAGTCTTTCTTCGATGCTCTTGCCTATATAATACTTATCTCCATCGCTCATCATCTGCGAGAAGATCTTAACCCCGTTAAAGTTAAGACCGTTCGCACTGTTATCATCGAAGATGAACCAATGTCCCTCGGACTGATAAAACGTACAGTGTGCTCTTGAAACAAATGCTATCTCGTTCGGGATCGCAATATCATTGTTTATCGCTCCCGTTCCTCCGTGTATGGGACCGCGCCCCAGTCTTACCGTTTCTTTCCCGAAACTGTCAAGGTCAAAGACCGCCGGTTCATGGTTTGGTATATATATTGTTACCCTGCTGCTTTTAGCCATAATTCTGATCTCCTGATCAACATTGATAAACAAAGCGAATTATTCGCCATAATATTATAATACAAATAGAAAAAAAACAGAAGTGTGATATATTATTTTGATTTAATATTATCAGGCATCAACCTATGGTGAACATCGATATATCTGAATATAGTGATAAAAACATCTTTCTTTGCTATAATATTTCCCGTTATAATTCAGAGATCGCTTCATCGACTGAATGACGGAAACCTTTAACAGGAGACAATATCGGCATATGGTATTTAATTCACTCACATACCTTATATTCTTTCCGCTGGTAACACTGGTATATTATATGCTGCCATGCAAAGTCAGATATATCTGGCTGCTCGCCGCAAGCTATTTCTTCTATATGCAGTGGAACGCTGTATACGGTCTGCTGCTTTTTTATTCCACGGCTATAGCCTATGCAGGCGGATTTGCGATCGAAAAAACAAAACAACTGAGCCTTCGGAAACTCTGCCTTGGCACTGCCATGACTTTAAGCTTCGCGCCGCTGGTATTCTTTAAATACACAGGCTTTATCATCGAGAACATCAACCGGCTTTTATTCCATGTAAACGGATCCTCTCCTTTTACAGTACCGGACATCCTGCTCCCCATAGGCATATCCTTCTTTACCTTTCAGGCCGCAGGTTACGTGATAGACGTATTCCGGGGGGACATTCCTGCAGAGCGCAATTTCCTTCGCTTTGCCCTGTTCGTCTCATTCTTTCCCCAACTTGTGGCGGGACCTATAGAGCGCACGAAAAACCTCCTGTCACAGCTTGAATGCAAAGTGAAGTTTGACTTTGAAAACGCAAGAGACGGACTCTGGCTCATGCTCTGGGGTTATTTTATGAAGGTCGTTATAGCCGACAGGATAGCCATATTTGTGGACTGTGTATATGCGGATTACAAAACCTACAACGGGGCATATATCCTTGTCGCCTCCGCTCTCTTCGCCTTTCAGATTTACTGTGATTTTGCAGGATACTCCACGATAGCGATCGGTTCGGCAAAGATACTCGGTATCCGCCTTATGGACAATTTCTCCTCGCCCTATCTTTCATTATCTGTTCCTGAGTTCTGGCGCCGATGGCATATTTCCCTGACCTCATGGTTCAAGGATTACGTATATATCCCCCTCGGAGGCAACAGAAAGGGAAAGATCAGGACCCATATCAATCGGCTTTTTGTCTTTTCTCTAAGCGGACTATGGCATGGAGCAGACTGGACCTATGTGATTTGGGGTGCGCTCAACGGACTTTTCATAGTCCTCTCCGATGTGCTGCAGCCGGTCCGGAAGTTTGCGGCGGATATATTCAGATTAAAGCCCGCTTCTTACGCAAACAAAGTTATAAGAGCCATATTCACCTTCATCCTTGTTGATTTCACATGGATATTTTTCCGTGCTGAAAGCTTAAGCGACGCCTTTGGCATACTATACAGCCTTAAGGATTTCCCCAGAATTGACAACCTCAACATCCTTTTCGGTGATGGGCTATACGAATGCGGGCTGGATGAAAAGAACTTCCATCTCCTCCTTCTTGTGACAGCCTTTCTCCTGATCGTTGATTTGTGCAGCCGGAAAGGCATCGTGATAAGACAGAAGATAGCGGAACAGAATCTTTGGTTCAGGTCATGTTTTACTGCATTTGCCATTATCTTCATACTTATATTCGGCATTTGGGGCGGAGCATATGATAAAACATCATTTATATACTTTCAATTTTAGCGATAAAGCCCGGTCTTGATGACATTACGGTCAAATCGCTTGCGGTTTTGAACGCAGTGTCATCAATAAAGTTGCGGAGCGATGCGTAGGGCTTTATCTGAAGGAAAGGGTATTCTATGAAGAAAATCTTAAATCCTATAATAGAAGTTTTTATCACTTTATTGCTGCTGTCGGCAGTACTGGGATCTCTTTTCAGGATTATGCAGGACAAGCAGAGCGTCCGTAAGTACCGCGAATTCTATGAGTGTCCCGGTGAATACGACGTGCTCTTCTTCGGCTCATCCCATATGCTGCAGACCGCACTCCCGCTTGAGATATGGAAGGATTACGGTATCAGGTCCTACAACATGGGGAACGGGAACGAAAATATCGCCGTATCATATCAGGTAATAAAAAACTCTCTTGATTACGCATCTCCAAAGGTCATCATGCTGGATGTCTACAATTCATTCGACAACCAGAAAATACCAAAAGAGCTGGAGAATATGGCCCATCAGTACTTCGATACGGTCCGGCAGGGCTCCCCGCACAAAAAAGAATCCATTTATGAAATGTTCCCGGACGATGAACGACTGAGATGGAATTATCTTTTTGATTTTTCCGTATACCACAACAGATGGAATGAGATATCAAAAGGGGATCTGTATGTTCGCGATGACGGTCTCGGGGGAGCGCGTTTCTCCTTGGGTTCCTTCTCTCCGAGAAATCCGGATTCGGGAAGCCATGATACCGTCGAGATGTCCCCCGAAGCAAAAGAATATCTGAAAAAAATAAAAAACCTGTGTGACGAACGCGGAATCCGCTTTATCTGCGTAGTAAACCCGTATCCAGCATGGTATGAGATGGGCTATGAAGGCTTTTGGGATGCAGTAAAAGAAAATGATATAGAGCGCAGGGGCATGAAATTCCAGGATGTGGATTTTGAGCCGGCTATGCAGGAGCTCGGACTTGAGTTTATCGATCTGAGAGATACGGATATCATAGATAAATATGCGGACGGATGCGACTTCATGCATGTGAACCTTTGCGGTGCGAGAAAGATTTCCGATTTCTATGGCCGCTACTTAAGGGATACCGGTTTCAGCCTGGATACCCCGCAGCCATCAAAAAAACTTTGGGAAAAAAGATACCGCACCTATATCATGCGCAAAGCCGACATGTTCCGGGAATGCGATGACTGCGCCGCAATGCTGTCAGACCTGAATGATCCGGATTTCATCTTTGAAATAAAACTCAGAAGCGATCCAAATCTTTCAACCACCATGAAACATATGCTGGATGATGCCGCGGACTACGAAAATGTCTCCATAGTCACAGACGATTCTATCGACTCCAGCATAAAGATAAAAATAAGCGTAAAAGAGACCGGTAATTGTATAGCAGAGAAATTATTTGATCTGTAAAGGATGTATACAGACCGCCTTTTTCCGTCAGACAGACCATATCTCCGGTTCTTCGCACTCCAAATTCAATATGGGATCATCGGCATCATATGTTTCTATCTCAGCGTGATATTCATATGCCGGCGACGCATCTCCTAAAACCTCTATAAGGACCTCACCGTAAAACTTGATCGTCAGGATAAAAGGAATAGCTCCCAGAATGATCAGTATGACGAGCAATACCGGACTCATAGGTTTCTTCCCTGTATATTTGGGCTCGTACTGATACGGCTCATTCCTGCGGCGTTTTTTCTTCCCCGTGTTCCCCGCCTTCGGCTGTCCTGAAGACCTTCGGTCCGGCTGCGGACCGGAAGCACCTTGCCTCATCTGTGGCTGAGGTCCCGGCTGTGGTATACCGGGCTGTCCGCCCATCTGGGATCGCATCCCCGGCTGTTGTCCCGCGGGTACCGCCACGGGAATCGCTCCCTGCTGCCCTGTAAAACCTCCTGTCATCGGCTGCTGCGGCACCGGTTGAGGCACAGGCTGCCCAGTGAATCCTCCCGTTACCGGCTGCTGCGGCATCGGCTGAGGCGCAGGCCGCCCCGTAAATCCTCCCGTTACCGGCTGCTGCGGCATCGGCTGAGGTGCAGACTGCCCTGTAAAGCCCCCTGTCATCGGCTGCTGCGGCATCGGCTGAGGCGCAGGCTGCCCCGTAAATCCTCCCGTTACCGGCTGCTGCGGCATCAGCTGAGGCGCAGGCTGCCCTGTAAAGCCCCCTGTCATCGGCTGTTGCGGCACCGGCTGAGGTGTTCCCGTATATGCAGCGGCTGCCTCGGGAGACATTGCCACCGTCTCATTAGAAGATCCGTTACTTCCTCCGTCTTCCCCCAGAAATACGGTAGCATTAGGATCTGCTGCAGGCGCATAGTTTGGAATATTTGATCCCAATGCTCCGCCTTCAGGCACCTCTCCCCTCAGGAAATCAGTTATCTCCTCTTCAATATCCAAAAATCTCTCAGACTCTATTCCGACAGAACTGAGATCTTCTTTTAATTCCTCAATATTTTGATACCTGTCCTGGATCTTAAGCTGAGTACATTTATAGATAATCTTCCAGAGCGGCTCTGATATGCCGTGTTTATTGCTCGCATACTCAGAATCATCCTCTAGTCTGGACATAGGATCAGTCAGCATATCTCCTGTAAGCGCTGCATAGATTGTGGCACCCAGCGCATAGATATCAGTCCATGGTCCCTGCTTTCCTTTTTGCTGGTATTGCTCTAATGGAGCATACCCCTGCTTCAGTATCACTGAAAGGCTCTGTGACTGTTCTGCCATTACCTGTCTTGCCGCACCGAAATCCAACAGCCTTATAGTCTTATCATCGCAAAGCATTATATTGTCAGGCGATACATCTCTGTGCAGAATATTCATGCCATGTGAAGCAAGCAGCGCATTGGATATCTGATCAAAAATATTGACTGCCTGTCCCTCTGTTACTCTTTTTGTCTTGATATATGTTTTCAAGGTCTGTCCCTGCAGATATCCCATTATGAAATATACTGTATCGTTCTCGTAGAAGAAATCATGAACACTCACTATATTGGGATTACCGTTAAATTTAGCGACCATCTTTGCTTCGCTATAGAATTTTTCGGCACCGGTTTTAAATGATTTCTGCGTTTCTTTACTGGACACTGTTACCTGCGTGTTTCCCGGACTTCTCAAGGCAAGCCCCATCGGATAGTATTCCTTTACGGCAACTCTTGCATCAAGTTTCAGATCATAGGCAAGATACGTAATGCCGAATCCACCTTTTCCTATGACTCCTCCTATCATATAGCGTCCGCTTAATACACTTCCCAGCGCAAGAGCTACAGGATCCTGTCTGTGTTTATTCTTCTCAAATCCGCAATGCGGACACGGCTCCGTAGATATTTCCGAAAAACAGTTCTCGCAAAGCTTTTTATTGTTCAATGTGATCATGACTGGTATCCCCCATATAATGCTGTTTATTTAACGATAAGGTTCGATCTTTTATTCTCTGTCATCCCTGATGTTTTTTATAGAAAATATCATAACAAACATTTCTCAAAAAACAAACACCTGTTACAAAATATTGATCCTGATGAAACACGTTTATGATCATTGCCTCTTATTTACATTTTACATTACAGTACTGAATTTGTTATTATATGTTTTATCCTGACATTAAAAGGTGCTTTGCACCTCACATTTTATAAAAAAATGCGAACTGCTTTTGATGCTAAGATCATAAATTGAACTATAGTTTAAGAAAGGAATAAGAGCTCATGATATGTCCACATTGCGGTGAAAACAACCCGGATAACGCCAAATATTGTACGCGATGCAGCGCTACCCTTCACAGGAAATCCAGACCTGCCTCCGGAAAGGGAGCTTCGTCAGGTTCCTCATTCGATCCAAAGATCATTATTATCATTATTCTTGCTTTAGTTGTCGTCATAGGAGGTATTGCCCTCATTCGTTCAGGATCCGATGATAAAAAAGAAGATACTTCCGAAGAGGCATCTACAGAAGAAAAGACAGAGGAGGAAACAGAGGAAAAAACAGAGGAATCCACCGAAGAGGCCTCTGCTGAAGAAGAAGATTCCACTACTGACTGGTTTGATGAACATGAACTGGGACTCTCCGCCAATGAATCATTCACTTTTAAAACAATGATGAATGATGGTGAAGATGACACAGATGAAATGGAAGTCACCTCCAAGGTCACGATAACCGAATCAACGGAAAACGCTCCTGACGGATATAAGATGGTAAAAGCAACCTTCATCCATAATGTCAGCGAATCCGACGGCGAACGCGGGATAATCGCAGACGGGGCATTTGACCGGTATACCGGTACATATTTCGGTTTCGAGGATGAACAGCCCGAACAGGACGATGACAACAAGGCTGACATGGATGACTTTGTCAGGATAACAAACGGCAGTAAGCATTACGATATCGCTATAAAGACGGATCAGAAAACCGAACAGCCGATCATCACAAAGAATATTACAGTAATCTGTCCTAAAGATTATGATGGAGTCATTTTCTTCGCCGGCTATGACAGTCTCGATCTTGATAAGGATCTGAAAAAACTTGATCCGGCAGAGAAGTTGTATACTTTTGACGAGCTTCCTTTCATGGATGATGACCATGAGTGCTATTACTTCGCTTATTCTAAAGACTGTACCGGAAGAAGCAGCTGGGGCTCTTATGAAGTAACCGAGGTCGAAGAGGTCAGCGAAGAGAGTCAGGACTCAGGCCCGCAAAGGCGTTAGCATTGACATAATATAAAAAATAAACTAAAATCTTACGTTGTTTATATTTTCTGGCTAAAGGAGGAACAAATGGAAAAGAGATTTAACAAGCATATGTATGTGTGGCTTTTTGCATGGTTTTTAGGCGCTCTTGGCGTTGACAGATTTGTCAGGGGACAGATCGGACTGGGAATCTTAAAGCTTATAACTGTCGGCGGCTGTGGGATCTGGGCTCTGGTAGACTGGATCATCGCTATCACCAAAGCATACGGTTCCAGCGCTTTCGGAGCAGAGGAAGAAATCGTATTTATTGACGGAGCATATGCAAAATAATTGAACTTTTATCTGGTACCATATTGATGCAGTCTGTCTTTTGACAGACTGCATCTTACTTTGTTAATGAAATCCAAACTGAAACAACTTTTATTTATAGCAGCCATAACCTGTCTGCTTCTTATATTGACGATAGCGGGGATATACAAATGTCCCCTTGATTTCATATTCGGGATCCCATGCCCCACATGTGGCAGTACCAGAGCACTTATATGTTTGGCAAAGAGCGATATTTCCGGGGCTTTTTATTATCATCCTCTCTGGCCCATGATCATCATTGCCATTCCCTTATTTTTACTGTATTTTTTTGAAATCATCCATCCTTCGAGAAAACTCATTACGACAGGTTGTTGCATGATCAGCGTTCTTTTGATCTTATGTTATATCTTACGTCAAGTTGAGGGTTCACCGATAGTAAGGATACATTTTGAAACGTCTCTTATCCACAGGTTCATCACATTTATTGCCTCACTGAGGTGATAAATACGGATTTACCATAGATCAACGCCATGACTGATGTATTATCAGTCATGGCGTTTCTCAGTATGCTAACCCTTAGCCCTCACCCTTTACGGGCTATTTATGAAATAGCGTTTCAGCGGACAGTTTTATAAAGTGGGCCATATGCCTTACAAGCACGATAATCTGCCCCTTCTTTATCTGCACCGAACGCGTTCCAAGCGGCAGGACGATAAATGTCATCCAAAGGAACATTGTGCATGCAGACCGGTATACGGAGCATCGAAGCCATAGTGATAAGATCGGCACCGATATGACCATAGCTTATAGCGCCGTGATTTGCTCCCCAGTTATTCATGACATCATAAGCCGTCTTAAACGGTGAGCCATCCTTGCCGTCGCATCTGGGTGCGAACCATGTGCAAGGCCATGTATAGTCTGTCCTCTTCCAAAGCACATCTGATACCTCATCGGGAAGATTGACCGTCCATCCCTCAGCAATCTGAAGTACAGGGCCTAAATTCTTCACGAGATTTAGTCTTATCATGGTAGCAGGCATCTCCGCCCTTGTCAGGAATCTGGACGAATATCCTGCGCCCCGGAAATAACCGTTATCGGCAGGGCACCATTCGGTAGCGTTCATTATCGTCTCTATATCCTCTTCCGTAACATCAAACCACTGCTTCATCACAGGATTTCCGTTCTCATCCTTTACCTCACCGCAGGCATCCAGACAGCATGCGCCTGAGTTGATCAGATGTATGAAGCCGTCCGCATCCTTTGCATGTCCCTCAATATCATAATTCGTGACACGTTTTACGGCGCTGGTGCTCCAGTATGTCCTTACATCTGCAAACATCTGGGGACGGTTAGTAAGCAGCTTCATGAAGAGCATGCTCGCGGAGTTCAGTGTATCATTCTCGGTTGCAAGTATAAAGGGCTCCCTTGCACCGTTCCAGTCAAATGAAGTGTTGAGTATTGCCTCGGGAAAATCACAGTTGGGCCAGTGATCTGTCCACTGCCTCTGTCCCTGGAACCCTCCGGCTATCGCATTATGTCCTACGGCTTCCTCACCGCAGCCTTCCGGAAGGTTTGGATTGCCCTGGAAAAGATCCTCTATGATGCAGGCCATCTTTGCAGTAAATTCCCAGTCTTTTTCCTTCTGCTCATCGGTCTTCCTTACAAAATCAGGGTTCTTATCGAATCCGCTCTTACAGTATTTTTTTATCCATGCAAGAGCCTTCTGATATTCATCTTCGTTATAAATATGCTCTTCCATGCGGCGCAGTATCTCTACCTCATCCACAGATTCTACCCTCATACCGAGATATTCTTCAAAGAAGCTCTGGTCTATGATCGAACCTCCGATACCCATGGTAACCGAACCGATCTGAAGATATGATTTATCCCTCATTGAGGCCGCTGCCACCGCTGCCCTTCCAAACCTGAGAAGCTTCGCCTTTACATCCTCAGGGATCACGGTATCATCTGCATCCTGTACATCCTTACCGTATATGCCAAACGCCGGCAATCCCTTCTGCGCATGTGTTGCGAGCACTGATGCAAGATATACAGCGCCTGGACGCTCTGTAGCATTTAGTCCCCATACGCCTTTTATCGTCAGCGGATCCATATCCATTGTCTCAGACCCATAGCACCAGCAGGGTGTAACGGAAAGCGTGATCGCTACGCCCTCTTTCTTAAACTTAGCCTGACACGCAGCCGACTCGGCCACTCTGCCTATAGTCGTGTCAGCGATAACTACCTTTACAGGTTCTCCGTTTGAATACTTAAGGTTCTCTTCAAAGAGTTTCTTGACGGACTTAGCCATTCCCATTGTCTGATCCTCAAGAGATTCCCTCACCTTCAGCGGTCCCCTTCGTCCGTCAATACAAGGACGGATCCCGATAGCCGGATAATCCCCGATATACCTGTTCTTTGCCATAATTTAATACCTCCTCAAAAAAACGCGCAAGCGAAACGTTTCGCCCTGCTCCAATCCAATTCGCATAAATAATATAAACCAATCCTTCGTTTTTGTCCAGTGTAACGTTTCGTCTGTAAGAAAGACCCTAATCCTTTAGAGGTGTTGCCTTGCCACCGTCAATTCCGGACAGATCCTGTACCGGAGCTCCGTAAAATCTGAACCCATCCGCAATCTCCGTAAGATAATCCAGATCCTTTTCAGTATCATCTATAACGATAACATAGGTTTTGTATTTTGAATCTGCTTCTTGGGTTGTAAGAGCCATGAACAGGCCATAATACGTATCGTCACCGTCTTTCCATGTAGTACTGCACATATATCCATTATACCTTCCGCGTATCACCGGGTACATATCATCATTAAATGTCAGATCGGAATACAGTACATCTGCGATACCTTTAAACATGGTTTCATAAGAATCTCCATACAATTCTCCGGGGAATATTCCTGCATACCTGCTCTTTCCTTCCGGATCAAATTGAACTGAAATTACTCCGTTTTCTCCTATCTGAGCTTCACTCTCCGTTGTCGTAGATAGCTCTATTCCATATTCATCTGATGTGTATACATAATAATTCTCGCTGTCAACAGCATCAGTTACGGTGAAAGTATCAGTACAGTCCTCCCCCATGCTTATCAGATAATCCCTGTTCTCCGCTTCGTCAAGCACTATGGAGTATATCAGATAGCAGCCGTAATCCCCTGCGCTGTCGGCTATATTAAGAGTTGCCAGCCATTTATCTTTGTCGTCATCTGTATATGAATATGTATAGGTTCTTAAGTTCTCTCCTTTGGAATTAGTGCTTTCACTATAGTCGAGCACTTCAAGGTCACCGTAGGACGACTTTGGCAAAAGCAGATCATTTCTCGCATCTATTCTGTCAGCATAATCTCGCGCATCGTAGACAATGATGCCATCATCGTCTGCCTCCGTATAAATAACTGCCATATGATGGCTGCCGTCTGCATTCATGAACTCCTCAGGATTCGGATCACCCTCATCCGCACTGTATTCATCTGCATTATAGTCAATACTGTATTTATATGTATCACTCTTATATGTATCTGTAAGCTCTGCTTCCGGCTCTTCTTTGTAGTAGTGCTCAGTACTCCCTCCGGTCTCAATTCTTATCTGATTAGCCGGATCACTCCTATATGTAATGAATTTAGCAACACCTGATATCAGAAAGATCACTGCCAGCACTCCCGTAACCACAGGAGCTATCATAAGTATAATGTTAGTCCGGCTTTTGTCGTTTTGTCTTTTCTGCGGCTTTGACACCGGTACTACCGGCTGTCCTGTTACCGGTCCCTGTGGCTGCCCCGTTACCGGTCCTTGTGGCTGCCCCGTTACCGGTCCCTGTGGCTGCCCCGTTACCGGTCCCTGTGGCTGCCCCGTTACCGGTCCCTGTGGCTGCCCCGTTACCGATCCCTGTGGCTGCCCCGTTACCGGTCCCTGTGGCTGCCCCGTTACCGATCCCTGTGGCTGCCCCGTTACCGATCCGGCATAAGCTGCCGCCTGTTGCGGTGTCAGCGCCATGGTTTCATTACCTCCGGCGCCGCCGTCTCCCTGTCCGGATAAAAGCATTGTTGCATCAGGATCCTCTTCTGTGCTTCCGAATGCTTTTGCGGTACGCCCCATTGTGCTGAATAACTCTTCCTTTACGTCATAAATCGGTTCCGGCTTAATATCAAGCGCATTTAGATCCTTTTTCAGTTCAAATACATCCTGATATCTGTCCTCAATCTTGAGTCTCAATGATTTTTGAATCACTTTCCAAAGGCCTTCGGATATTCCATGTTTATTGTTTTCAAAAGCCGAATCGTCATCCAGCCTTGTCATGGGATCATCGAGTATATCCCCTGTGAGGGCATGATATATTGTCGCGCCAAGTGCGTAGATATCCGTCCAAGGTCCCTGTCTGCCCTTTTTTTGATACTGTTCCAGCGGCGCAAAACCTTGCTTCAGTATTACCGACAGACTTTGAGACTGTTCCGCCATGACCTGGCGTGCTGCACCAAAATCCAGCAGCTTTACGCTTCCGTCATCACAAAGCATTATATTATCAGGTGATATATCCCTGTGAAGGATGTTCATACTGTGAGAAGCCAGAAGAGCATTGCTTATATCCTGCATAATCTTAACCGCCTGCCCTTCAGTAAGCTTTTTATTCTTCAGATAGGTTTTCAGGGTCTCTCCCTCCAGATAACCCATAGTAAAATAGACTGTATCGTTTTCATAGAAGAAATCATGAACACTGACAATATTAGGATTACCGTTAAATTTGGCAACCATTTTTGCTTCACTGTAAAATTTCTCAGCGCCGTTTTTAAAAGGTTCTTCAGACTGTTCATTGGAAACTGATACCAATGTGTTTCCGGGTGTCCTTATCGCCATCCCCATAGGATAGTATTCTTTCACGGCAAGCCGTGTATCAAGCTTTAGATCGTATGCAAGATACGTTATCCCAAACCCGCCTTTACCGATCACACCTCCTATCATATATCTTTGATTCAAGATGCTCCCTATCGCTAAAGTAATGGGATCCTGTTTGTGGGCTGATTTCGAAAAACCACAATAC
>JAEEGL016182269.1_pt1 | contig 12803 bp, 9 predicted proteins | sample 9134231 | NCBI WGS metagenome assembly JAEEGL01 (sample SAMN16246548, study PRJNA631951) | gut metagenome | biome: gut microbiome; feature: rumen; material: fiber-attached | host: Bos | place: Iran: Karaj | collected 2018-10
CTTCGCTCGCCACGCCGGGAAGTCCTCGGGACGCTTCACGGTGTCGAGCGAATAGATCGGCTTCATGTTCCGCACCATGTCCTGCGCCCAGGCGACGTTGCTTTCGTAGCGCCCGTCCGCACGTTGCGGTTCGAAGTCCTCGGGCATGAAGTGCCCGCGCGTACGCGGCCCGAGGTTCTTCGTGTCGGGCCCCGCGAGGAGTGTCAGCACGCCGAGCGCGACGCTTCCCGCAACCAGCAGTCCGCGGCACGTGTCCGGCGGCAACACCAGCGTCCCGTCCGGCCTCTTTCGAATCCTTCCGGTGACGTTGGTTGTGCTCGTGACATCTTTTGAGTCCATCATTTCTTGCCTATTGACGTCGTTATTATATCAAGATTTGGCTGGAATGAGCTGAGCATTTTTCGTATTGGGCCGTATCGCCAAAGTTTAGAGTAAATTCGTCACGATATCGCCAATATGTTAGGGTTGGTTCCCGTCGCGGCAAGTCCGGCAAGAAGAAAGAAGAAGAACAATAGAACTGTCAATGAAAGGAAAAACCAATGCTCATAAAGGTACTCGTAATCGTTGGAATATCCGTCGGCTCTGTCGTGGCCCTGTTCGTGATGGGGCACTTCCTCGACAAGAAGCCGAGGGACAACGAACAAGACACGGCGAGCACCGACGGAAAGGCTCAAGCCGGCTAGGTCACTTCCGCGAAAAGCGGAAGGAGTACAGGTCGGCGTCGGACATCACGAACTCAAGGCGCACGGGCTTGCCGGCGAAGGCGGAGAGCTTGCCCTTGGGGAAGGTGGCCGGCGAGTCCACGCGGTCGCCGAACATCCATGTGGTGGAGAGCGACGGCTTCTCGGCGCCATCCAGATAGAGATACGCGGCCATGCGTCCGCGGGCGGAAGTGGAGAAGTTCACGAGCATCTCGTCGCCGACGAAGGTGAACGTCTTCGTCGTCACCCGCTGCTCCCGGAACGTCGCGTGGCGCGACACGAAGCCGTCCATCCGCAGCGTGAACCGCTCGAGCCTGGCGCTCTTGCCGGTCATGTGTCCGTGGGGCTTGTAGATCGAAAGCTCGTCGCCGGATCCGTCCGCCGCGGGAGTGGGGATCACGAACGCGCCGGGATAGCAGCTGCCGTACACCCACGAGCAGTGGCGCTGAGGCCCCGGACGGATGAACGCCTCGTCGTACCGGACGAACCTCTGCCCGTCGCGCGAAACCATGAACAGCGCGTCGGTCAGTGCCAGGCCAAGGCGGTTCTCCTTCCGGAAGCGCCGCTTCCGGAAGTCGACGTCGGGGAGCAGGTCGTAGTTCGCGTTCCAGCTGCCGCGCTGGTTGTAGCGGGTGGGGAAGCCTACGATTATGTCCGGGTTCCGGTAGTAGGGGAACGTGCATGCCGTATACATCGGATATTCCTCGGACGCCTCCCCGTCCGGCGTCACGCAGTCGATCACGCGCGTCTCCTCCACGCGGCGCAGATCCTTGAACGCCGCGTGCCGCACCTGGCGGATCTCGATGTCGTTGAACATCTTGCCGCGCTCGTCCGGCTCCAGCTTGCGGTTCCCGCGGAGGTAGACATGATACTCGCCCGTCCTGGGATACCAGAAGGACGCGAGATGCGTGTCGTTCATCACTGCGCGAGGAGCGAGCTTGACGATGTTCCATCCGTACTTGAAGTGGATTCCGTCCGCCGACACGAACACGCACAGATAGTTGTTGTAGTGCGCGCCGCCTGTCACGCCCTTGTACCGCTCCTCGGGCGGACACGCGGGATTGTTGTCCTTGAACACGAAGAAGTTGCTCTTCCAGTTCGGCGTCTCGTAGCCCACCAGTATGTTGTTCTTCTTCGATCCTTCGAATTCCACAAGTCCCAGCTCCGGGCGAATCCAGTTGATGCCGTCGCGGCTCTCGGCGTAGCACGCCTGCAGGCGCTTTGGTTCGACGGGTTTTGGCGGATCGAGTATGTCGCGCGTAAAATTCCATCCCAGGTAGTACAGGCGGTATAGGCGCCTGCCGTCCTTGTCGGTGTCCACTACAAGGCTCGGGAACTCGCTGCCGTCGCCCTCCCACGGCTTGTCCCATACCATGACCGTGTCGGCGTAGACGGGATGGTGGATGAGCCGCGTAGCCGTCGTGCGCGACACGTCCACGATCTCGTCATCCCACATCACCTGCAGCTTGTCGCCGCAGTCCACGGGCGCCCCGATGCAATGGCCGCACGCGGCCATCAGCGCCAGGAGCGGCGTCGCCGGAATACGAAAACCATACTTGAGCGGCCTTGCCATGCCACGGATTATACCATATCCGCGCCTATGGCAGCACGGCGCTGGCGTAGCGGTCGTGGCCGGCGTAGTCGGGCTCGATGCGGATGTCGTCGAAGCCCGCGTCGAAGAGTCGCTTCTGGAGGGCGGGGCCCTGTCCGTCGCCTATCTCGAAGAAGAGGCCGCCGCCGGGGCGGAGCACGTTGAGGGCGTCGCCGATCAGGCGGTCGTAGAAGTCGAGCCCCTCGCGTCCGCCGTCGAGCGCGGTCATCGGCTCGAAATTGCGGATGCGCGGATCGAGCGCGGCGCAGTCGGCAGTTGGGATGTATGGCGGATTGGAGACGAGGATGTCGATGGTCTCCGGCTCGTCGAAGTCGTCGAGACCGTCCGCGACGGCGAAGCGCACCTTGTCCGAGAGCCCGCAGCGGGCGGCGTTCTCCGTGGCGAGGGCGATGGCGTCGGGCGAGATGTCTATTCCGAGGAAGATGCCGTCGGCCATTTCGCGCGCGAGGGAGAGTATGATGCAACCCGATCCCGTGCCGACATCCACAACGAACGGGCGCTCGCTGGCGCGGGCGCGCGCGAAGGCGAGGACTCGCGTGACGAGCTCCTCGGTCTCGGGGCGGGGGATGAGCGCGCGCCGGTCACAGGCGAGGGTGAGCGTGCGGAAGTCCCACTCGCCCAGCACGTACTGGACCGGCTCGCCTGCGGCGAGGCGCGCCATGCCGCGGCGCAACGCCGCCACGAAGCGTTCGTCCGGCACCTCCTGGAAATGCGGCGCGAGGAATCCTCGCCCGCACTTCAAGAGGCGGGCCATGAGCAGCTCCATCGCCACGGCGGCGTCAGGCACTCCCTTGCCTTCAAGGTACGCGCCGCCGAGCGACAGCAACTCGCGCCAGGTCTTCACGTCTCAGAACGGGAGGTCTTCGGGGTCGCCGGCGTCGACGTCCGCCGGAGCCTCCGCCGGCTGCGGAACGGGAACGGCCTCGGTGGCGGTGCCGTCGGCGTTGAGGACCTCGATCTTCCAGCCGGTGAGGTCGGTGAAGTAGCGCGTGCCGTTGGGGCCGTCCCAGCGGCGCCCGTCGATGGTGAACTGTACCTTGACGCGGTCGCCCTGCTTCACGGCGTCGACGAGCGAGCACCTGTCCTTCTTGAAGGTGAACAGCACCGGGTTGGGATACTTGTTCGGCGAATTCACGTCGTTGCCGACGACGAGCTCGCGCTTCGTGAATCCGTTGGCGCCGAACGCCTTCGTCTCTCCGACGACCTCCACCACTCCCGTGTAATCGTAAGTGACCATTTTCTTTCTGCTCCTTGTGTCCTGTCGGCGGTGATTCTACCAAATCCCCGTCTCGCCCGCAATATGTGATATAATGGAACCCATGAGCGAAGAGTCGAAAACGCGCGGAAAGGCCGGCGCCGCGAAGGCGAAGGCCGTCGGATGCCTTCTGGACATCGTGGTCATGATATGCCTCTTCTTCGCGATGAAGGAGGACACGATGATCAGCATGATCGCCTACCTGGTCGTGATTGGCGTCCTGGCGCTGATCGTCGGCTGGGTGGCGAGCAAGATACCTGGGCTGGACGACCTGGTGGACCTGCTTCTGGACGGCCCCCTGGGGATGGTGTCGATACACGTCCTCGTCGTCGCGTGCGCGCTCCTGGCGATATTCCGTCCGATCGAGGTGGACGACGGGAAGGGCGGGAAGGAGCCGGCCACGCCGCACAACGTCAGCGGGAAGGTGGCGGAGAAAGTGGTGGAGACGGTGTCGGGCAAGAAGCCCGTCGATTCCAAGGCGGCCTCCACGAACGACGTGCCGCACTGGGAGCTGCCTCCGCCGCCTGGGATACGCTACGTGCCGGCCAGCACGAACGAGGTGACGGTGGAGGCGGCGCTCGCGGAGCTGAACGAGCTGATCGGCCTCAAGCCGGTGAAGGAGGAGGTGGCGAAGTTCACCGCCTTCGTGCGCGTGGCGCAGCAGCGCAAGGCCGCGGGCCTCAAGGTGGCGCCGATCTCATACCACATGGTGTTCACGGGCAACCCCGGCACGGGCAAGACCACAGTCGCGCGCATCATGGCGAAGATATACAAGGCGCTGGGCGTCGTCAAGAACGGGCACCTCGTGGAGTGCGACCGCGGGGGGCTGGTGGCGGGCTACACGGGCCAGACCGCCATCAAGACGGGCAAGGTGATAGACTTCGCGCTCGACGGGGTGCTCTTCGTGGACGAGGCGTACGCGCTCGTGAACGGCCCGCAGGACAGCTACGGCGACGAGGCGATCTCCACGCTCCTCAAGCGGATGGAGGACGACCGCGACCGGCTGGTGGTGATCGTGGCCGGCTACACGCACGAGATGAAGCGGTTCATCGACGCCAACTCCGGCCTAGCCTCGCGATTCAACCACTACGTGGAGTTCCCCGACTATTCCGTGAAGGAGCTGGCCGCCATGTTCCGCATGAGGGCGAAGAGCAGCCAGTACGTCCTTTCCGCGGACGTGGAGAAGTACCTGGAGGGCTACATCTCCATCCGCACCGCGAAGCGCGACCGCAAGTTCGGAAACGGCCGCTGGGTGCGCAACCTCTTCGAGGAGTCGGTCTCGCGGCAGGCTACGCGCGTGGCCGCCGTCGCGAACCCCACGAAGGAGCAGCTGATGACGCTCACGATGAAGGACGTGGGCATCAAGCTAAAGGATCCCAACGCCTCCCAGGAGGACTGAGGGGGCCGGCATTCTCTCAACGAGCGAAGGAGCAGACATGAACATAACGACGAAGAACATACTGGCGGCCGGCCTGCAGATCGGCATGTGCCTGGCGGCGGCGGCCGACGTGAGCCTGAACGGCGAATGGACGCTGGACTACTTCCCGCAGCCGGACTCCGGCGCGGTCCGGACCCTGCCGCTCGCGGTGCCGCACAAGACGGTGAAGGCGACCGTGCCCGGCAACTGCGAGATGGACCTCTGGCGCGCGGGCGTGCTGCCAGACCCCACGAAGGGGCGCGCGGGCGAGGCGTACTACCCCTACGAGGGCCACCAGTGGCTCTACACGAGGAGGTTCGAGGCCCCGAAGCCCGAGCCCGGCGGAAGGGTGCGCCTCGTGTTCGACGGCATCGACACGCTTGCCGACGTGTTCCTCAACGGCGAGCGCATCGGCGAGGCGGCGAACATGTTCATATCGCATTCCTTCGACGTCACGGACAAGCTGAAGGCAGGTGAGAACACCGTGCAGGTGCTCTTCCGCAGCATCTACATCGCCGCGCAGCACGAGACGGTGGGCGAGCTGGGCTACTCGATGCTTGGCGGCGCGGAGGGCGAGCCGTTCCGCAAGGCGGCGCACATGTACGGCTGGGACATCCTGCCGCGCATGCTGGCGACGGGGCTCTGGCGCGACGTTAAGCTCGTGGTGGAGGGGCCGGTGCGCATCGACCAGCCCAGCTGGATCGTGAGGAAGATATCCGTCCCGGGCCGCACCGCCAGCATCACGGCCAGGTGCCGCGTGCAGGCGCCGTTCCGCCACATCCGCACGGCGCGCATCCGCTTCTCGCTCGTCAGGGGCGGCAAGGTGCGCGCCTCCACCGAGCAGCTGCTCTACAACTACTTCGCCCGCGGCGACATCAACCTGGCGAACGCCGATTTCTGGTGGCCGCGCGGAATGGGCGAGCCCGCGCTGTACGACGCCGTCACCGAGATATTCGCCGCCGACGGCACGCTGCTCGCGAAGACCTCGTTCCCCTACGGCGTGAGGACCGTGGCGCTCGAGTACGACGACATCTACTCCGCGGAGCGCCCGGGCAGGTTCGTGTTCAAGGTGAACGGCGAGCCCGTGTTCATCCGCGGCACCAACTGGGTGCCGATGGACGCTTTCCACGGGCGCGACCTGGAGTTCATGCCGGAGTCCCTGGCGATGATCGCGGACCTGAACTGCAACATGGTGCGCGTGTGGGGAGGCGGCGTGTACGAGCCCGACTGCTTCTTCGACTTCTGCGACCGCGAGGGCGTCATGGTGTGGCAGGACCTCGCCACCGGGTGCAGCGTGTTCCCGCAGGGCGACGACTACGCGAAGGCCACGCGCGAGGAGATACTCGCCGTGGCCATGCGCCTGCGCAACAGGGCGTCCCTCGCGCTCTGGTGCGGCAACAACGAGAACGACCTCGCCGGCAGGTGGTCGCTCTGGGACCTCTACCGCAACCCGAACAAGGACCGCAACTCGCGGCGCACGATCCCGGACGTCCTATACGAGTTCGACGTGACGCGGCCGTACCTGCCGTCGTCGCCGTACGTGAGCCAGGACGTGTGGGACAAGAAGGCGAAGCCCGCGGAGCTCCACATGTGGGCGCGCAAGTACTACCGCGACGACTACTACCTCAAGTCCCCGTGCTGGTTCTCCAGCGAGATCGGCTGCCACGGCTGCCCCAACCGCGCCTCGCTCGAGAAGATGTTCTCCCCGGACAAGGTGTATCCCTGGACGGACGGCACGTTCGACAGCTGGAACGACGAGTGGAACTACAAGAGCTCCAACCCGTTCATGCGCCCGTGGCACAACTACCGCAACCCGTTCATGGTCAAGCAGATACTCACCGTGTTCGACTCCTGCTCGCGCGACCTCGACACGTTCATCTGGCAGAGCCAGTTCGTGCAGGCCGAGGCCAACCGCACCTTCATCGAGAACTTCCGCGCCGGCAAGTTCAAGACGAAGGGCGGCATCGTGTGGTGGAACCTGCGCGACGGCTGGCCGATGATCTCGGACGCCGTGGTGGACTGGTACGGCGGCCGCAAGATGGCGTACGAGGCCATCAAGGAGGTCCAGCGCGACGTGCTGGTGATGGTCGGCGACGACTTCACCCGCGTGAAGGCCGTGAACGACACCCGCGCCGGGGTGAAGGGGCGCGCGAAGGTGACGGACGCCGCAACCGGCAAGGTGTTCCTGGAGAAGGAATTCTCCGTGCCGGCGAACGGGGTGGCCGAGGTCGGCGCCGTGGAGATGCCCGGCCAGGGGCTCGCCCTCATAGAGTGGACGGTTGGCGGCTGCAAGGCGAAGAGCCGCTGCCTCTACGGCAAGCCGCCGTTCAAGCTCGCGGACGTGCGCGGCTGGACCTCCAGGTAGCCCGTCCGCCCCGCGACGCCGGGCGCGGTCATTTTGCGCTTGCGTCGCGGGACGGTTTCGGTGTATAATCATCCCACCATGAGACCTTTCCATAGATATGCCCTGGCGCTGGCCGCCGCGGCGACGTTCGCGTGCGCCCCCTCGCGCGCGGCGGACGAGGGCGCCACCGCCGCAGACGACGCGGCGGCGAAGGAGGAGCTTCGCTTCATAAACGCGCTTGTCGATTCCGGACTGCCGGACTTCGCCGAGCCGGTCATCGCGGCCGCCAAGAAGAAGTGGCCGCAGCTGGGGCCGAAGCTGAAGGTGCTCGAGCTCCAGGGCGACCTGCGCCTCGGCAAGTTCGACTCCGTGCAGAAGGCGATCGACGCCATCAAGGACAAGAAGGGCGGCGAGTACTGGGCGCTGCGCCTCTCGATGGCGGACGCGTACTACGCGCGCGGCGACCTGGCCAACAGCAGCAAGATATACAAGGAGTTCTTCGCCGCGGTGCCGAAGCCCGGCCCCGACCTGCTGGACTTCTATGTGGAGAGCGGCTTCAAGTGGGCGCAGATGTGCGTGAACGAGCGGCAGTTCGACGAGGCCGCCAAGATGTACGACGGCCTGCTGGCGCGCCCGCTCGAGGAGGGCACCTGGTGCCTGCTGGCCGCCGAGAACGTCGAGATGCTCCTGCGCCTCGCTTCGGAGATCACGGACCCCAAGCAGGCGAAGAAGCGGGCCGACTACATCGAACGCGCGAAGAAGTACGTCAAGGATCTGCTGTGGAAGTACGAGTCCCAGCCGCTCTACTTCGGCAAGGCTGTCGCGTTCAAGGCCCACATCGCGATGCTGGGCGGCGACCTTGCGGCGGCCCAGAACCTGGTGAACGAGCACATGCCCCAGCTGGCGGAGCTGCATAAGACGCTCCTCGAGCAGGATCCCGACGGGCGCAACGGCTTCATGCGCATGAGCCCGATGCCGGAGTGCCGCTACCTGCTGGCGTCCGTGCTGTGGAAGGCGGTGCAGGACGAGGCGAAGAAGCCCAAGCCCGACGAGGACATGATAAAGGACTCGCTCTTCGGCGCGCGCAAGGGCGGCAAGCGCAACGGCGCGGGCGCCTACAACCACGCGATAAACGTGTTCGTGAAGTACCCCGAGTCCAAGTGGGCGTCGCACGCCGGCGAGCTGGCCGAGACGATCGCCAAGTTCGTGAAGGCGCGCTACCACAAGGACATCAAGACCAACATCTCGTCCGACCAGATGAAGAAGGTCCGCCGCATGCAGTTCGCCAACGCCGACGAGGATTTCCGCGGCGGCAACTTCGCGAACGCGGTGAAGGCGTACGGCGAGATACTCGCGCAGTTCCCCGAGGCCGAGGAGTCCATCGGCGCCCTCTCCAACCTCGCGGAGAGCTGGCTCAACCTGTGGCAGAACGAGAAGGACGCCAAGGGCAAGCTCGAGCCGCGCCTCTCCGCCGACGCGGTGGAGGGGTACATCGCCGAGCGCTTCTCGGGACTGAAGCCCGACTTCATCCGCCCCGCCGGCGACGCGGTGCTGCGCCTCGCCGCGCGCGAGCGGGACATGGGCGCCCTCGCCCGCTCGCAGCAGCTCTACGACGAGTACTTCGAGAACTTCCCCACCCACTACAACGCCCCGCATATGGCGCTGACGCTCGGAAGCCGCGCCTTCAAGGCCGAGGACTGGGACTCGGCCATGCGCTACTACGGCAAGATCGTCACGGTCTACACCAACTCCACCGACTACTCGCGCGCCGTGCAGTACATGGCGATCTGCTGCGGCAAGACGGGCGACGTCGACGGGCAGATGAAGTGGCTGCGCGTGTTCTCGTCCGTCGCCAAGCGGCCCGTCGAGCGCACCACAGCGCAGCTTAGCCTCGCGCTCATGCAGCAGAAGCGCGGATTCGCCTCGTTCATGGAGGCGGCGGAGACGAACGAGACCGAGCGCGTGGCGATCCAGCGCTCCGCCACGATCGACGTGATCAAGGCCATCAAGGACTTCAAGACCGTGGCGGCCACCGCCACGAAGCTGCTCGAGGACAAGTCCACCGGCAAGGAGGACCGCGAACGGCTGCTTCAGCAGCGCGAGCAGGCGATCTTCCTCGAGGGCGAGAGCTGGAGCCGCCTCCAGATGCCCATCGGCAAGATGACGCTCTCCAACTTCCGCGCGAACGCGGTGACCGCCTACGAGAAGTACCTCTCGCTCTACCCGAAGGGGCAGTACGCGCCCGTGGCGCTCGTGAAGATCGGCACCATCCACACGGCCGAGAAGGACATGGAGAAGTCGCAGGCGGCGTTCGCGCGCCTGCAGAAGGACTTCCCGGATTCCGACGAGGCGAAGAACTCCGTGCCGCGCCTGGCGAAGACCCTCATCGAGATGGGCCTGCGCGCCGAGGGCGTGAAGCAGTACAAGCAGATGCTCGAGACCTCCGGCGGCAAGTACACGGCCGGGCAGTTCCTGGCGGCCGGCAACGCGCTCCTGGAGGCGAAGGAGTGGGACGTGGCGCAGGATGCCTACACGAAGTCCATGGAGCTAGGCAAGGACCAGACGAACGTGACCACGATGGCCATGATCGGGCAGGCCAGGGCGCACGTGGGCGCGCAGCACTACGCCGAGGCGCACGAGGTGCTCGACAGGTTCATCGAGAAGCACGGCAAGTCCCAGCTCGTGCTGAGCGCGTACGAGATGATGGTCGAGGTCGCCTCCGAGGAGGGCCGCCGCGAGAAGGACGACGACCTCCGCCGCAAGTACTTCAACCAGGCCGTGAAGGCCGTGAAGACGCTTCGCAACTACAGGAAGACTCAGCCGGAGCTCGATCTGCTCGACCTGCAGTCCGCCGACGTGCTGGTGCGCAAGATGGAGGCCGAGGAGGCGATGAACCTGCAGGAGCAGGCCAAGGAGACGTGCGGGCTCGCCACGGCGGCGTTCCAGGCGTTCCTCATGGCGCACGAGCCCACGGACGAGCATCCCGCCAAGGACATGACGCCCGCGCAGCTGGCTAACCTGGAGAGGTGCTACTCCTCGGTGCTTCCGCTGATGGCCAAGCTCGGCAAGGAGCAGTCCGAGGACATCCTCAAGTACGGCGAGACGTACCTGCAGTTGTTCCCCGAGGGCAAGCACAAGGTGGTCGTGCAGAACGCGATGAACCAGGCGCGGGCGGACCAGTAGGGGGAGTGAAGAGTGAAGAGTGGAGAGTGAAGAGTTGAGAGTGGAGAGTGAAGAGTGAAGAGGGAAGAGTGAAGAGTGGAGAGGGAAGAGTGAAGAGTAAAAGTTTGGAGAAAACGAAATGAGAAAGTTGACAGTCCTGATGGTGGCGGGCGTTGCGTGCGCGATGGCGTTCGGTGACGTGCCGGGGTCGATCACAACGGAGTCCGGCGAGACGCACAAGGGCAGCGTCCGCTGGAGCACGCGCGACAAGGCGTACGTGGTCACCAAGGGCAGCGTGGAGCTCCAGGTGAAGGAGACGGAGGTGGCCGAGCTGGACATCGCCAAGCCCGCCGGATACGACGCGGCGGTCGACCAGGTCCAGAAGGGCCAGGGCGCGGCGGCGATCCCCGCCCTGCAGAAGATCACCAAGGACTACCAGCACCTGCAGTGGGACAAGCCCGCCGGCCGCTACCTCGCCGAGGCGTACATCTCGTCCGGCAAGGCGGAGGAAGGCCTAAAGGTCTGCCAGTCCATCATCTCCGGCGAGCCTGCGGCCTCGTACCGCGGCGAGCTGGCGCCCGCGTACTGGAGCGCGCTCCTGGCGCTCAACAAGACCAGCGCGCTCGAGGCCGCCCTCGCCAAGGCGGCCAAGAGCGGCGACCGGTTCTCCAGCGGATCGGCCCTCATCCTGCGCGGCGACATCATCATGAAGGCCGGCAACGAGTCGAACGACGCCGCGAAGAAGGCGCTCACGGACGGCTATCTGCGCGTCGTGTACCTCTACAACGACTCCGAAGTTGCCGCGCGGCTCCAGCCCGAGGCCCTCTACAAGGCGGCGCGCTGCTTCGAGAAGCTCGGCCAGAGCGGCCGCGCGGACACGATGCGCACGAACCTGAAGAAGAACTTCGCCTCCAGCCCGTGGGCGGCGAAGTAGCCGCATCGCGCGCTGCGGATGAAGACACTGAACGAAATACTCGACGAGGTGAACGCCGCCGTCGCGGCGGCGTGCGGACGGGCCGGACGAGACCCGTCGGAGGTCGAGATAGTTGCCGTGACGAAGACTCACGGCGCGGAGGTCGTGCGCGAGGCGTGGGAGGCCGGCCTGCGCATCGTGGGCGAGAACAAGGTGCAGGAGGCCGCCTGGAAGAAGCCGCAGAGCGTCAGCGGGCCTGACTGGCACCTCATCGGCCATCTCCAGAAGAACAAGGTGCGCCCCGCGCTGGAGCTCTTCTCCACTTTTCATTCCGTGGACTCGGTGGCGCTTGTCGACCGCATCCAGCGCGTGGCCGAGGAGATCGGGGCGCGCCCGAACATCCTCCTGGAGGTCAACATGAGCGGGGAGCGGTCGAAGGACGGCATGCGGCCGGACGACGTGCCGGCGGCGGTCGACCGCGCACTCGGGTGTCCCAATGTAACGCTGGAGGGCTTCATGACGATGGCCCCGTTCGTGCCGGCGGACAAGGTGGAGGAGACCCGCCCGGTCTTCGCCGGGCTGCGCGAGCTGCGGGACGCCATGGAGGCCAAGTTTGGCGCCGCCTTCCCCCGCCTCTCGATGGGCATGACGAACGACTACCGCGTGGCCGTGGAGGAGGGCGCCACGTGGATACGCCTCGGCACCGTCCTCTTCGGCGAACGCCCCAGGCTGAAGCCCGTCCGCCTCGTGGACGCCGGCGACGCCGGAGAGTCCGGCGAGGGCGACGGCTCGTTCGACAGGGTCCTCGACTGACGCCGCTGCGCCGGGAAATGTGGTATAATTAAACCACCAGCACGGAAAGGAACCAAAGACATGAAGATCATCGCTTCACTCTTCACTCTTCACTCTTCACTCTTCACTCTACTCTTCCTCTTCACTCTTCACTCTTCACTCTTCACTCTCTACGCGGCCCGGCCGGACCACGCCACGTTCATATGCCACCGCGGCGAGTCGCACGACGCGCCGGAGAACACGCTGCCGGCGTACAGGACGGCCGTGGAGCGCGGTTTCGGGTTCGAGTGCGACATCTACCTCTCCGCCGACAAGCGCGTGTTCACGTTCCACGACAGCGACCTCTCGCGCACCACTGCCGGCGCATGCACGAAGAAGTGCCGCGACGCCAGCTGGGCCGACGAGATATCGAAGGTCGACGTGGGAGGCTGGGGCAGGTGGAAGGGTTCAAGGTTCTCGCCCACGCGCCCGGCGCTTTTGGAGGAGGTGCTTGAGCTCGCCGTCGATGGGCGCCAGATATACGTGGAGGTGAAACCCGGCCCGGAAATCGTGCCGTACATCAAGGAGGTGTACGCGAAGCAGAAGAAGGCCACGAACAAGAACACGC
>JAEEGL010773117.1_pt1 | contig 12802 bp, 7 predicted proteins | sample 9134231 | NCBI WGS metagenome assembly JAEEGL01 (sample SAMN16246548, study PRJNA631951) | gut metagenome | biome: gut microbiome; feature: rumen; material: fiber-attached | host: Bos | place: Iran: Karaj | collected 2018-10
AATAATTTGAAATTTGATAATTTTTCTTCTTTATATTTATTATTTTTATTAAATAATATTGATAATTTTTGTGTTTGTAGATGAGAATTAATATTAATATTTCCTTCACTTTCAATATATTCTCTAATACTTATTAAATGAGATGTGTCAAATTTACTTAATTTTGGATTTTTTGATTTTTCTTTTTTTGTAGTCACAAAATCTCTTAAATTTATTGTATTTTGAATTGAAAATAATAATTCTTTTCCAGTTAATATTTCATAAATATTTTCAACAGTTTCTATTAAATTTTTTTTTAATGGAGTTTCTATAAAATAATCATATTCATTGTCATCTCCATGAATAACTAATTGATCACATAATTTTGATATTGTAAATCCTTTTATTTTTGTTATGTCAATTTTTCTTTGGTTAGATAAATTTTTTAAATTATAAATTGCTTTATCTGTTATTATAAAATTTCTTTCTTGATTCCATCTCCAATCTCTTATTTTAGTTACTTTTCCTGAAAAATATATATTTTCATTATTGATTATTGATTTTATTTCTGGATTATCTTTATAATTTAAATTATCAAAAATTTCAATATTCATTCAAATTTAAATAATTTTTTTTTTAATTCTAATCAATTTTATTCTTTATTTAATTGTAATTTTATAAATATGAAATGTATTAAATGATTTCAAAAAATTAATCTTTATATTTTATTTATTAAGAGATAAAATTGAATAGTAATATATAAAAAATATGAAAAATTCAAAATATTTAAAAAGGGAAAAATTAATTAATAAATTAGGTATTTAGTATAGAAAATTTAAATACATTTTTTTTTTCAAATTTATGTTATAAAAATTAATTTATTTGAAAAAAAATGAATGAAAGATTACAAAAAGATTATGATAATTTAATGAAAGGTATTGAATTATTAAAAAAAAATTTCAAAGAAAGAGATGATGCAATTAAAACGTTTCAAGACAATTATTGTAAAAAGAAAACAGAACTTGAAAACAAATCAAAAAAAATTGAAACATTATTATCAGAACTACAAAATGAAGTAAATGATGTTGAAAAAATTAAAGATGATATAATAGAACAAATTGTGAATAAAAATGAATCAATATATAAAAAAGAAGAAAAAAAGAAATTACCTTATAAAAAATTTTACATTAGAAAAAGTTTATTAACAGAATTATTAGAAAAAAAAACATATCAAGCAATATATAATATTATCTTTTCATATTTTATTATGAATATTATTTTATATTTCCTTAATTTATATATTGAAGGAAAATCTCTTCCAATTAATTTACAAAATATTGGAGAATATATTAATGATTATATTCATTTTATATATTATTTTATCATAAAAAAATTATTTATCATTTTTTATATCATTTTAATAAATATGACTCCAAATTTAAATGAATATATCAATTTTTTAATACTTAATTTTATTCTAATAATAAATATATTTGTTTTCTATAATCAAAAACTACTTGTAACATGTAATTTTTCTTTATTATTAAAAATAATATTTTATTATGATAATGCAAGTTGTGTTTTAAAAATGCTTTCATATTTTTTTGAAAAAAAATTATTTATCACTTATAAAATATATTGTGAATATAATAAGAATAAAATTAATATACCTAAAAATAATATAATAATAATAAAAGATTTAGGAGATTCAAATAATCAAATTGAATTTGAATTTAAACCATCAAATCTTTTAAATGAAATAAAAAATTTTCAAAAATTCTATATTATTTCTACTTATATTTATAGAGATGAATATCCAAAAAATAAAAGTAATTATAAAACATTAAATCATTTCTTTAATACAATTTTTTGTATAATTTTTTGTTATTTATTATTTGAAATATGTATTATACCATTATTAATTAATATGAATACAAAAACAAATTTAGATATTGCTACATTTGCATATATTTTTGTTAGTTTTATTTTAGTTTCAATTTTAGGATTTTTTGTTTCATTTTTTGGTTTCATTCATTCTTTTGGAAATTTTACTGCAGATTTATGTAATTTTGGAGATAGATATTTTTATAGTAATTTTTATGAAGCATCAAATCCAATTAAATTAACAAAAAAATTATCTTATGTTTTAATAGATTTTTTTAATTATTATTTAATTCAATTATTTTATAAATTTTTCCTTTTAAAAGATAATAATCAACAATTTCATTTACTTAATAATATAATTAAATATTTATTTGTTGCTTTATTTTGTGATTCTATTTTATATTTTAGTTTTGGAATTAATTATCCACATTTATTTGTTTCTCTACAAATTTTCCTTTTTATATCATATCCAATTGCAAAAATTAAAGGAGATACTAAATATTTATTAACTTGGAATATAATTATTACTGGAATAGGAGCAATTTTTATGATAATAATAAGTGAAATTTATTTTAATGAAAATAAAATTGAATTTGATTTTGGAGATTTAAATAAATTTAATCAATTTATCCCTAAAATTATTTTATTATTAATGAAAAATATAAGAAAAAATAAATAATTAAAAAGATAAAATTAATAATAGATAAATTTAATATATATAAGTTTGATTTCATTCAAATTATATGCTAAGTAAAATTTTATAGAATTAAATCTTATTATAAAAATATATAGGTTTAATTTTTATTGTAATTAAAAAAAATAAATTTTTTTTATCTATTATATTTTTTTCTTGTCATAATGAAATAAATATTATGATTATATTTGAGATAATAGATTAATAATTATTATAGTGAAATAATATTTATTTAAATTATAAAAGATAAGTTAATCTTTAATTATAAAATAATTAAATTGTTTTAGTATTTTTGTTTATTTATTATTATAATAACTGAAGAACTTGTTTATATTTTATTAATTAGCAAAATATTTATATATGATAATTAAATTATATATTAAGTGATTTGAAAATTATATTATATTAAATTTATTTATTTATATTTTCTAATATTGTTAATTTAGCTTTTATAGCATCAATAAGCATATTAGAAACATTTTCTTGCATTTCAATATTAATTTCTCCTTTAGTATTTAATAATATTTCATTCATTTTTGCTTTATTTTCAATTTGTTCTGCTTTAATTTTAATTTTTTCAACATTTTCAATAAGAGTATTTTTATTATCATTAATCATTTTTTCCCATTGTTTCCCTCTATAATGACTTAATGAACTATTAATATTTCTATCATGATTTCCTTTTTGTATTCTCATTTCAGTTAAATAATCAGGTGGTTTTGCCATTGGTTTATGTTTATTTGCTGATTTACTTCTTGATTTATTTTGTTTTATTTTCTTTATTTCATTTATTTCTTTTTTTTCTTCAATTGAATTTAATTTTAAATCCCATTTATATTTTTTTGGTTTATTTGGATCTGGTTTTACTAATAATATTCTTTGATTTTTTTTAGTATGATGTTTTTGAATATTATTTTTAACTAATAAATGTTTTATTCTATCTTCTCTTTCTTTTTTTATATTTTCATCTATTTTTGGAAGAAATAATTTTGTAACTGCATCTGAATAATTTTTAATTTCTTTCAATTTTATTTTTCTTTTAAATTCTTCCATTTCTTTTTGTTCTTTTAATTGTTCTTCTTCCATTTTTACTTTTTGCATTATTGATGATTCAAATTTATGTAATTTTTGTTTTGTTTTTTTCCATTGTTCATGTAATTTTTTTCTTTCTTCTTCAACTTCTGCTAATCTTTTTAATTCATTTTCTTTTTGTTTTTTTTGAAATTCATTAATTTCTTCTTTTGTTACAAAATTTTCTTTTATTCTTTCTTTATGTTTCATTATTTCTTTTTTTATTTCATTTTCTTCTTTTTCTTTATATTGAGTTTCTAATACTTTAAATAAATATACATTTTCATTTGCTGGTTTATCATTAACATGTTCTTTTATAAATTGTATTTTTTCTAAATTTTCTTTTGTTCTTTTTTGAATTCTTTCTAATTCTTTTAATCTTATTTGTTCTAATGATTTTTTTTTTTCTTCTTCTTCTTTTTTTTTCTTTATATTTATTTCTTTTTCTTTTTTTTCATTTGCTTTTATTATTGAAGAATTCATTTTTTGTTCACGTAATTTTTTTTCTTCATCATATTTTTTTGCTCTTTGTTCAATTATTTCTTTATCTTTTTCAAAATTATCTAAAAATTGTTTTATATTAACTTTTTTCATTTTTGATATTTCTTCTTCATTAATCATTAATTTTTGTACTTGTTCATTAATTCCAGTTAATTTTTGTAATAAAATTTCTTTAGTTTCTTTAAATTCTTTCATTTGTGCTTTTCTTATATTTTCATCTACTATTTGAGAATTTGGATTTCCATAAAAAGAATTTTCTCTACTATTATATTCAATTGTTTTAATTTCTTCATCTAATTTTTCAATTTTTTTTTTTAAATCTTGTTTTCTTTCTGTCAAATCTTTTATTTTTTGAATTTTAATTGATTCTTCAATATCACCAGATAATTTATTTGATATTTGAATTTCATTTATTAATTTTTGTTCTGGATTTATTTCTAATTCATCTTTTTCTAAACATAATTTTATTTCTTCTAAAATACTTTCTATTCCTTCATTAATTCCATTTATTATTTCTGGTTGAATATCATCTTTTATTAAATTAAATTTATTTTCTAAATAATAATTACCAAATGTTTTATTTGGTTTTTTTGGTTTTAATGGAATATCATTTTTTATTATTTCATTTTCAGATAATATTATTTTTTCTTCTGTTAATAACTCATTATTTGATTCATTTTTAATTTTTTTTAAGTTTCTTAATTGTGCACTTTGGGGTTTTTTTTCAAATTTTGTTGGTATTATATTTGGTAATTTAAAATTTTTATCTTTTGTATTTATTATTTTTTTATTAGATGAATTCTTTGATAATGGTATTGGTGCTTTATTCATTTTTTCCTTTTTTGTTTTTAAATCTGGACGATTTTTATTTGATTCTGTATTTTTATTTGTTTTCATTTTTTCAAAATTAAATTATGTTATTTAAAAAAATATATGAATTTTCTATAAGTTTTTATTATATATATATAAAACAAAAAAAAATTAATGTAAAAATTAATTTATTTTTTTTTATTCAAACACTAAATTAAATTTTCATAAAAAAAAATAAACAAAAAAATAAAAAATGGGTTGTTGTTGTTGTTGTAAAGACAAAACAAAATTTGATGAATCAACCCCAATAGAACCACTTTCTTTAAAAATTTCAATAGGAAAATTCAAACAATTAAAAGTAATAGGAAAAGGAGCATTTGGTAAAGTATTTTTAGTTCAAAAGGAAAACACAAACGAATATTATGCAATGAAAAGATTAAAAAAATCAGAATTGAAAAATAAAAAACAAAAAGAACACATATTAAACGAAAGAGATACATTAATAAAATTAAATCATCCTTTCATAGTAAAATTATATTATGCATTTCAAGATGAAAACAACTTATATTTTATAACAGAATTTATGCAAGGAGGTCAACTTTTTACATATTTAAAAAATAATGCACAATTAAAAACAAAACAAGCAAAATTTTATTTAAGTGAAATTCTCCTTGCATTACAATACATGCATGAAAATAATTATATATACAGAGATTTAAAACCAGAAAATATTTTAATAGGAAAAGATGGTCATATTAAATTATCTGATTTTGGTTTTAGTAAATTAGTAACTGATGAATTAGTTTTTACAATATGTGGAACTCCATCATATGAAGCACCTGAAATAAATAAAAAACAAGGTTATGATAAAATGTGTGATTGGTGGTCTTTTGGTATTATTATGTTTGAAATGCTTTCTGGTTATAAACCTTTTGATATTGAGAAAAGAAATACTATTCGTGATAATATTTATGAAAATATTACTTGGTGTGATGATATTAAGGATGATGCTAAAGATTTAATTTCTAAATTACTTGTTGTTGAACCTAATTTAAGAATTGGATATCATAGTATTGATGATATTAGGAAACATAAATTTTTTGAAAATGTTGATTTTGATAAAGTTTTAAAAAAAGAAATTGAACCTCCTTTTATTCCTGAAATTAAAGATGAAAAAGATTTAAAATATTTTAATCCCAAATATACTCAAATGGAATTACAAACTTTTCCTAATGAAAAAATTATTGATGATAATGATAAAAATAATTCTATTTATGAAGGATTTAGTTATTATGACAATTAAAATATTTTTTATTTAAAAATAGTTTATTATTAATAGAGTAAGTTATATTTATTATTCATTTAAAAAATATATTTAAATAAAAACCTTCAAATTTTATCTTAAATCAATTGTTGATAAATGGTTAAGAAATAAATATAATGAAAATAATGTTAAAAGAATTTTATAATATCTTTTTCCAAAATATTAATAAAAATATTCATTCAAGATTATTTTTTAACAAATATTTTTCTAATTTAAATAAAAAATTTAATAATTATTAATTCTAAATATTTTTTTAATAAAACTTTGGAAAACAATTTAATAATAAAGGATGTTTTTAGAATGAAAAGAAAGAGAAAATCAAATTAATTCGAATTAAGTTTTAAAAAAAAATAAACAAATATATTAAATCTAGAAATTTATCCTAAAGATGATATATACTTTAAATAAGATAGAATGATTGAAAAAGAAGATAAATTATATAAACAATTAAAAAAAATAAATATAAAGAATTTATGTTGGAATTTTTATATTTATTTAAATACACAAAAATAATATTAAAAAAAATAAATTAAAACCCCAAATTTAAATTAAACAAAAACCTCTTAAAAAAAAACATAAAATATTTTAAAAAAACCCCCAATAACCTTATTTTCTTTTTTTCTTTAAATATTCATCATAAATAGAAGCACAAGCAATTGAAAAAACTTTAGTTTCAACATCATCACTTCTACTAGTTAAAACAACAGGATGTGAAGTCCCAGAAAGTAACATTCCAGAAACATGTCTAGCACTATGTATAATAAATTTCCAAGAAATATTATTACTTTCAATATTAGGAAAAAGTAAAATATCAGCATCCCCCATAATTTTTCTATTAGCTCTTTTTTGTATACATGCTTCTCTAGAAATAGCCATATCTAAACTTAAAGGACCATCAATAATACAATTCTTAATTTTACCTTCTTCATTCATTTTAACTAATTTATCAGCATCAACAGTAGCTTGCATTTTAGGATTAACAACTTCAACTGCAGCTAATGCTGCAACTTTAGGATTTTTAATATCAAAAGCATTAGCAATTTCAATTGCATTTTCTATTAAATGTACTTTATCTTCTAAATTAGGATACATTACAACACCACCATCAGTCATAAATAACATTTGTTCTATTCCTTCTACTTCTGCTATTACAACATGACTTAATTCTCTTCCTGTTCTTAATCCTACTTTTTTATCTAATAAACTTTTTAAAAATGATTTTGTTGATATTAATCCTTTCATATATATATCAGCTTTACCATCATGTACTAATTTAACTGCTTTTAGACCTGCTAATTTTTCATCTGGTTCATTTATTATTTCAAAGGGTGATATGTCAATTTTATGTTCTTCTGACACTTTTTTAATCTTTTTTTCATCTCCTACTAATATTGCTTTTCCATATCCTTCTTTATATGCTTGTACACATGCTTTTAATACTATGTCATCATCTGGACATGATACTGATATTGTTTTTAATGGAAGATTTTTTGCTTCAAGGATTTTTTTGTAGAGATGTGTTGACCAGGATTTGTCTGAGTTGTCGAAGTGACCTCCTGTGTTTATTGTTGTTATTAACAGGATTATTATTGTTATATGGAATTTTTTTGACATTATTTTTTATTATTTTTTTTACGTTTTTTTAATGTTTTTTTTTTTTGTTTAAATATAATTGAAATGATGATTTATTGTATAATAATCAATTAAATTAATAAAAAATATTTTTTTTAAAATAAAAAAGTTTAATAATATCAAATAAAATAATTAATTCTTATTACAAATGTCAGAAATTGAACAAATATTAACTAGATTATCAAAATTAGAAGAAGAACAAAAAAAATCTAATTTAAAAATCCAAAATTTAGAGAATAAACTCTCAAATTTAGAAACAGAAAACATGAAATTAAATCAAAAAATAAAATTCTTAGAAAGACAAAACGAAAAAACAGAAAAACAATCAAAATTAGTAAATGCACCAATAATGACAATAAAACACGAGCACAAAGATTGGATAAACACAATATGTTTAATAAAATATAATTACATAGTTACAGGATCAAGAGACAAAACAATAAAATGTAGTCATTTTGATGATGGTGTAAAATTTACAATAGAAAATGCACATTCAAAGGAAATAAATTACATAATAAAAGACACATTAAACGATTCAAATATTTTTTCATGTGGTGCAGATGGATTAATTAAATATTGGTCATTATCTCCATTATCATATGATAATGAATACGAACTTCTCATAACAATTTCAGCACATGATGATGTAAAAAAATGTATAATTTTAAATAATGGTTATTTATGTTCATGTGGTAAAGATGGTAAAATTAATTTTTGGGAAAGAGAGGCTGAAAATTTTAAAAAAATAAATAGTTTAACAGCAAGTAAGGATTATCTTCAAGCAATAATAGAATATAAAGATAAAAAATTAGTTTCTGGTGCTTGGGGTGCAGTTGATTTTTGGGATATTGAAAATTTAAAATTAGAAAAAACTATTAATAATGTATCATGTCATGATGGTAATTCTATGATTATTTATCATAATGATACTTTAATTACAACTGATGGTTCTATTTTTATTTTTAATTTAGAAAAACAACAATTAATTCAAAGAATTTTAATTGAAAATGAAATTGATGATGAATTAGGTGTTTATGGTGTTTGTTCTTTTTGTGATCATTATATTATTACTGGAGGAAATTCTAGAAATTTAGAAGTTTTTGATATGAATGATTATCAAAAAATCGCATCAAGACCTGTTAATGATATGTTTATTTTTGGAATTATTAATGATGGTCCTGGTTATATTGTTTGTGGATCTGAAAGTGTTTTTGCTTTTATTATAAATCAATTTTAGATAAATTTTTATTATTTTTTGTTTTATTTACTTTTTGTTGGTTTATTTAAATTTATATTTAAATGTTTTTTATTATTTATTTAAATTTTTTTATTAAGTTAAGTTATTATAAAAAAATGAAATCAAAGAAAATAATCATATAGATTCTCAAATTTCAAATATAAAAAAAATATAATAAAATTTGAAAATATCTTTTTTTTTATTATTTAATAATATATCAAATATTAAAAATATATTCTTTATAATAATAATATTTAATAACATTTTATAATTATATGTAATTATTTATTTTATACAACTATTTAAAATCTTAATAATAAAACATTATTTTTTTAAAAAAAAAAACAATAAAAAAATAAAAAAAATAAAAACATGTCTAATCATCAAATTCCAAATGAATCATCACAAAATAATTTAAATTCTCCAGCAAATTTAATACCAAATAGTACCCCAACCGCATCCCATTCAAGTTCATTAGAAAAAAAAAAAGAACAAAATAATGAAGAAGCAAAATCTCCAGATAATAAAAGTTTAGGAAGAAGATTTAGTTTAACACAATTAAGTGATTTAAAAATGGTATTTTTATCCAATTTTTTAGATAATGAACAAAGTTTAGAAGATGAGCATTTAACAGAAGAATATTTTAATACAATTTATATTGATGAAATGATTTCAACTCTTTTTGTTGCTTTAAGTGTAGGAAGTGGTGTAATTTATTATGAAACAAGAACATGTGATTCAACAAAATGTAATGAATATGGTTATTATAATGATGTAATTAATATTTCTTTAGTTGCAGTTTCTGTTGGAGTAGCTGGTTTTATTTTAGTATTAATACCAAAATATATTCATTATTTTTATTTATATAGAGCTGCAAAATATATTAGTTCTATTGATAATTTTTTCCAAAGTGGTTTATTTTCTTCTTTTTTAATTGAACTTATACTTGCTTTAATTCATCCTAATTTACTTTTTAAAGATAAATATTGTACAACTTCAAAAAAATGGAATTTAATAGAAGTGAAATATAATATAAATGATTTTTTCTTAGCAATAATGTTATTTAGAAATTATTATTTTGTTAAATTTTGGATTTTATGTTCAAATTATCATGGAGCTCGTGCAGATAGAATATGTAAAATGATGGGTAAACAATCAGGATATATTTTTTCATTTAAATGTTTATTAATAAGTAAAACTTTACAAACTTTAATCTTTATAACACTTTTAGTATGTTTTTCATTATCATATATGTTAAAAGTTATAGAAGGACCAGTATATAATATATTAGGATATACTGATAATACAAATAATTATATGCAATATATAAATTGTTTTTGGAATGTTTTAGTAACAATGACTACTGTTGGTTATGGTGATTATTATCCTATTAGTGTACTTGGAAGATTTGTTGGTTTTATTATTGCTTTATCTGGAACTATTATTGTTGCTTTAAATATTAATTTTTTTCAATCTACTACTGAATTAGGTGATGATGAAAAAAGAACTTTAGATTTTATTCAAAGATTAGAAGAAGGTGATGAAATTAAAAATTTAGCTGTTTCTTATTTTAAAAATAATTTTCAGTATGTTATTACTAAAAGAAAATATTTTAGAGGTGATATTCCTAATAATAATTCACAAAAAAAAATTATGATTCAAAAAGCTAGGGATAAATTTTTTTATAGGAAAAAATATAAAGAAGTTGTTCATCGTTTTCAAATTAAATATAAAATGGCTGTTGATGTTGATATGGTTAAGAAAAAAATTAGATTTTTAGATGATAATGTTATTAATTTAGATAAAAGACTTGAAGCTTTAAATGAAAAAGTTGAAAAATATTTTTCAAAAGAAAATTTATAAATTATAAATTAATTTTTTAAATGAAATTTTATATGATATATTGAAAATAATTAATTATTTTAATTTTTAAATATTTAAAATTTTTTTTTTTAATTTTTTTTAAAAATGAATAAATTGATATTATTATATTTATTTTCTTTTTCATTATGTTCACTATCAATTTTATCTCCATCAGAATTAATAGAAGAAATATTAAAAATAACAAATAATAATAAAGAAATACAACATAAAATAGGAAATTTTGGTAAAATTCCATATGGTAAAACATTAACAGGTCAAATTTATATTCAAAAACAAAATGATGGTACAAATTATTGGTGTGATTATTCAAAAACATCATTAATTAAAAAAACAAAAGATTCTCCTTCAATAATATTAGTTGATCATTCAGATGATTGTAAATATACAAAAAAGGCATATAATGTTATGAAAAGAGGAGGTGATATTATGTTATTAGTTTTTGATCAAAATTCATTAGATGATGAATATAATGTTGATGATATTTTAGGAGAAATTATTGATATTCCCACTATTATTATTCCTAAAAATATTGGAAATTTAATTTCTAAATATATTAATAATGGAAATAGTGTTGTTTTATCTGTTACTTTTTCTGGGGTAATAGAAAATAATATATTGGAAATGAATTTATTTTTAAGAAGTGATGATATTAAATCTTTATCTTTTTTTAATGAGTTTAAAGAATATAAAGAATTATTAGGTAATAAATTTAAATTTAAACCTATTTATAAATATCATAGTTTTAATAATGAAGATTTTGATAATTCACTTAATTCTAATAGTGAAAAAGCTTGTATTAAAAAAAATATTAATTATTGTAGTACAGATAATACTGATTTAAATATTTTAAATCCAAGATTAATATTATTAGAAAATATTAGACAAAGTTGTATTTATAATGAATTTGGTATTGATAAATATTGGAATTATATGATTTTTTTCAATCAAAATTGTTTAAAAATTGGAAATATTAATTTTTCAGAAGAATGTTCATCAAAAATTATTTTAAAAAATAATTTAAATTTAAAAAAAATAAATTCATGTATGAATAATTTAATAAAAATTGAATCAAAAATTGATGAAGATTATAGATTATATGATAATATGAAAATATACAAATATCCTCAAATAACATTAAATGGTGTAAAATATAAAGAAAATTGGTATAGTAAAAATATATTTAATAGTATTTGTCAAGGATTTATTGATGATGATGGGATATGTTCAATAATTAATAGAGAAGGAATAAAAGAAGATAATGATTCAACTTTTTGGTTTATTATTTTTATTGTTATTATTTCTTCAATAATTGTTCTTATTATTTTACTTATTATATATAAAAAATTTGTAAATTTATCATTAGATAAAACAATAAATGAAAAAATTGAATATGAAGCAATGAAAGCTTTTTCTAAGTTTAATAAAAATCAATCAAGTAATACATTTTTCCCTGAAGTTGAAATGTCAAATAAAGAAGAAAAAAAAATAGATTTATCAATTTAAATACACTAATTAATATTATAAAATATAATTATTTTTTATTATTTTATCAAAGAGAATATAAAGGTTCAAAACCTAATTTAGGATTTCTTTGATGCATTTGATAATAAATTTTATCATTATCAGTTAATTCACAATTTCTTTTAAATAACTTCCCAATTTTCATATTAGTTTCCTTATCTTTATAATTACAAGTCCAAATACAAATTTTATTATTATAATGACGAATACTTAAAACAATTCCACAAATAAAATATTCATTTTCTTCAAATAAATTACCAATAAG
>JAEEGL010858081.1_pt1 | contig 12802 bp, 8 predicted proteins | sample 9134231 | NCBI WGS metagenome assembly JAEEGL01 (sample SAMN16246548, study PRJNA631951) | gut metagenome | biome: gut microbiome; feature: rumen; material: fiber-attached | host: Bos | place: Iran: Karaj | collected 2018-10
AATTCGCCTCTTCCGGAAGCAATTGCCGCAAGATAATAGAAGGACATTTCCTGCAGTTCATTGGTCCAGGTCGCTTTGTAGAAGGCATCATAAGCCTCGTCATACTTCTTGCGGTAAAAAAGTGACAGACCAAGGTTGTAGTAGGCTTCAGCGTCATAAGGTGCAGGGTGCATTTTGGTAAGCCGCTTTATGGCAGTTTTAAAATACTTTTCTGCCTCTTCAAACCGGCCTCTTCTGAGAAGGAGAAGACCATAGGCATTATTTATCCTGGTATCTTCAGGATCTCTCTCAAGTCCTTCAAGATAATAGGGGTCAGGAAGCCAGGTGGCATGCCTGTATTGCTCTATATGTTGTCCTGTCAGATAGAGCTCCTCGTTTGTCTTTATCTCTTTTGGAAGGAGGGCTGCCTGAGCAGGCTCCGCAAATTCAGGTATTCCCTGGTCCTTGGGAGCATAGGAGATAAGCTCCCTGCCGTTTGAAACAACCAAAACCTTTACCTTGTATTCATCAGGAATATCAATAGACAGTTCCTTTTCATAGATATCAACGGGAGAAAGGACTGCAGACTCCCTCAATACCTCTTTTCCCTCATATAAAACAACTATCTGTGCATCTTCATATTTCTCTGTGGCATAGGCGCAGACATAAAGGTGAGAATCATCTCTTTTTTCCACGTTGAGTGCCGCGTGAATACCGGCATTTTTTACCTGGCCGACAGCTTTATAAGGCATAAAGTACTGATTAAAGACTTTCTCCTCGTAGGGCTTAAGCCAAGTGAAATCAGGCTGGTTGTCACAGAACATACCGGTCATGAGCTCAATGTAAGGACCATCCTCGTCTGTAAGGTTTCTGTCCCAGGCTCTGCCAAAGTCGCCACAGCCCCAGGTCCACTGCTTCTTGCCGGGAGAAATGTGATGGTCTGCCACATGTAGAAGACCTGCCTTTTTCTGATAGTCATAGCCACCTACAAAGTCGTAGTCAGACTTTTCAGCCATGTAAGAAGTGGGAACCGGTATATTTTTGTAACGCGAAATATCTACACCCTCGCTGTAATCATGCTTGTAATATTCACCGGTAGCGATCGGAAAGCGTGAGACAGCTCTTTTGCCATGGTCATAGACGTTGTGTACGTCGGGTGGAAAAACAGACTGTGTATAGTCATTTACGGACACGGCCGGATTTGCCCACCAGAGGAAGGTCTGCGGGAGGGGAGTTCTGTTATAGAGCTGACCTGTTATCTCGATGTATGCCTTTCCCGGGTAAAGAGTGAACTTTGTCACAACCTTTGTGCCGTACATCTGGTCCACATCGCCCACAAGAAGAGAACAGCTTCCATCTTCATTTTCAACAATTTTGTAATCCACAGGGCTGTATGTGGTTGGTCTGTGGTGCTGGGGCCAGTTAAACTCAATTCCTCCGGAGATCCATGGCCCGGTAAGACCGACGAGGGCAGGCTTTATAACTCTGTTATAGTATACAAAGTCGTAGTTATTGGTCTTGTCCAGGGCGCGCTGGATCCTTCCGCCAAGCTCAGGGAGGATCATTATTTTCAGATATTCATTTTCAAGAAAAACTGCGTTCCATTTCTTATCATTTTTTACTCGACTGATCTCGTTGGTAGAAGGGTATGGATAGATTTTGCCTGTGCTTCCCTGATATACACGTTTTTCAAGGAACATAGGATTTTTATCCGCTTTTCCCACCTCATAGGTTGGTATTGTCACAGATTCTTCCCAGATCTTTGCTTTTTCCATGGCTGTCTCCTTGATTTTGAAAAAATGCTATTTAAATTGATTACATTAATTGTTCAATAATTCGTATAATTAGAAAAATATTGTTGCTTTATACTATCTATAGTATCTAGGAATTTACAGAATATCATTAGATAAATTTGACTAAACATATAAAAATATTGCTCTATACATTGACTGGCGATTTTGATATTGTTAAAAGGTAACAGAATGATAATGAACAGGGTGTTTTTATGAGATCTGAAGAGAGTTTGGTAGATTTAAGTTCAGAGTATTTTTTTAATACCCCAAGCAGGCTTGCGGAGAGGATTTATCTTTATCCGACAGTGGCAGGGCGATTCACCTACATGCCGGGGTATCATCTGATCAGAGAAAGATATGACAGCTTTCTGATCCTATTGGTGGAGAGCGGCGTGGTTGAGGCGGTGCTGGACCAAAAAGAGATTATGGTTTATCCCGGACAGGTGCTGCTTATTAACTGCTATGAGCGCCATGAGTACGGTAGCAGAGAGGGCGCTCAGGTGCTGTGGACGCATTTCGACGGCAGGCTGGCATCGGACTTTTTTGACGCTGTCATTGAGGCGAAGGGCAATATTATTACTGTTCTCAGAGAAACAGAGATCAGAGGCCTTTTGGAGAGCATATTTTATGGGCTTTCGGGGAAAAAGAAAGAGACAGAAGGAGACTATTCCGTTTATCTGCATCTTCTGATGAATGCTCTGATGACGTCTGAAGGCACGGCAGGTGAAACAGACCCCTTCAAGAAGGTTGTTTCATATATTAATGAGCATTTTTGCGAAGAAATATCCTTAAATGCATTAGCGGAAATGATACATTTATCGCCATACTATTTTGTGAGGGCGTTTAAGAAAAAAGTGGGAATGACGCCGCATCAGTTTCTGATAGAGACAAGAATTGCTTCTGCCAAGTACTATCTGGCATCAACCGGCATAGGAATCGTGGAGGTGGCGCAGATGGCGGGATTCAAGGATGAAAGTGCATTCTGCAGCTCTTTTAAGAAACGGACAGGTATGACGCCTTTGGAATACAGAAACGGAATAAAGCAATCAGTGAGATAAACCGGTGTTAAGGGGAAAGAGGCAAAAATGAGATTTGATCTGAGTGGAAAGTGGAGATTGACCACAGAAAAACAAAGTGAAATTGATGCAATACTTCCGGGAACGTTAGATGAGAACAGGGTAGGAGATCCTGATAAGGTTGCAAAGCCCTGGCATCCTGACGTCGAGGACAGAAACAAGAAGCTCAATAAGACCATGGAGGAGACTAAAGCCATAACCTCCAGACTTACCAGAAATTATACCTATGAGGGGGCAGCTCATTTTACAAGGGAGTTTGACGGACAGGTAGCAGAAGGAAAGCGTTACTTCCTCGTGGCGGAGAGGGCGAGATGCCTTTCGCTTAAGATAGACGATTCTCCGATAGAGTGTATTTCAGGGAGCCTCAGTACTCCGTATGTTTTTGAGGTAACAGGCAAGCTCCGCAGCGGATGCAGGATCGAGCTTACATCAGACAACACTTATCCGGGACTTCCTTATAGGGATATTGTCTTTTCTTCCGCAGCTACGGATGAATCTCAGACAAACTGGAACGGGATCATCGGAAATATCTTTATAGAAGAGCAGGGACAGACTTTCATTTCTAATGTTACTGTTTATCCCATGGGAAAAGAGCTGGAGATAGCCGTGGAGCTCTGCCTTGGAAAAGGGACGGACAATGTGGCAGTGAAAGTGTCAGGAAGCTGCCTTGCGAAGGATGAAGTATTTAAAGGCATAGGCGCGGGACTTGGAGATGAAAGCGGGAATTTAACGGTAAGACTGCCGAGAGTTGCGCTGAATGAGAAGGCTCTGAGTAACAAATGGGACGAGTACAAGGGCAGGCTCTGTACTGTCAAAGTAAGTGTTATGGATGGAGCAAACGCAGATGGTGAGCCTCTGTCCGAGTATACTGCAAATTTTGGCGTCAGATCTTTTTCCTATGATGAAGAAGGGAGATTGTTGCTGAACGGAAGGAGAATCTTTCTTAGAAGCGAGGCAAATTGCGCATATTTCCCCGAAACCGGTCATCCTCCGATGGATGAAGTAAGCTGGGAGAAGATTGTCAAAACCTATATGGCGTATGGAGTTAACTGCCTGAGATTCCATTCCTGGTGCCCTCCGGAGGCAGCATTTCGGGCCGCGGATAAATTGGGCATCATGATGCAGCCGGAGCTGTCGCACTGGAATCCAAGAGAGGCCTTTGAAACAGAGGAGAGCAGACGCTACTATGAGAAAGAGATGAGGGAAATACTTCGCACCTATGGCAATCACCCTTCATTTGTGATGCTCACCTGGGGAAATGAACTTCAGGCAGATGATGCCGGTATTGAAGAGATGCACAGACTCCTTGATATTGCTCACAGGTTGGACAAAACAAGATTATATGCGTGGGGTTCAAATAATTTTTACGGTGCAAACGGTACAGACAGCAAAAGCGACTTTTTCACATCAGCCCGCTATAAGGACAGGCATATCCGCGAATCGGGAAACAAGGGCATTTTCAATACACGGTATGCTTCAGCAGATTTCGACTTTGAGAATATTATGGAAGATCTCAGAAAAGAGTATGATAAGCCGGTGTTCAGTTTTGAAGTGGGGCAGTATGAGATTTTACCTGATTTTGATGAAATAGAAACATTTAAGGGGGTTACCAGAGCCGATAATCTTGCTATAGTAAGAGATAAGGTTAAAGAACTTGGAATAACAGATGAAGAGTGGAAAAAGAGAGTAAACGCAACAGGTGAGATTTCCCTTTTGTCCTACAGAGAAGAGGTTGAAGCTGTGATGAGGACAAAAAGCATGTCCGGAATTTCTCTGCTGGGACTCCAGGATTTTCCAGGGCAGGGAACAGCTCTTGTTGGCATGCTTAACACGCATCTTCAGAAGAAGCCCTTTGATTTTGCGCGCCCACAGAGATTTAATTCGTTTTTCAGAGAATCGGCAGTACTGGTTCTTTTTCCAAAATATACTTATACTGATAGGGAAGTGCTTGAGGCAAAGGTAAAGGTTGCAAACTACGGGAAAGAGGATATCTGCGGTGAGATTTCCTGGAGACTTGTGAGCACAGATGGCAGCGAGTATGCAAGCGGCGTTGTGTCTCATGAAGCGGCTGTGAAGATGCCGGAGAGCAGTGTAAAAGATAATTCTGTTAATGACTCAGCAGACAAAGTATACCCTGTGGGTGACTTGAAGAGCGCAGGTAAAATCAGCATAGACCTCAGTGCAACGCGGAAGAATACACGCTTTAATCTGGAGCTTGGCATAGACGATCATGGCCTTACGAACACATACCCTGTGTGGGTTTACGTGGACGAAACGCCGGTGCGCCCTGAGGGAATATATGAGACAAATTGCTTTGATGAGATGGCAAAAGAGGTGCTTTCCATGGGAGGAAAAGTCTACCTTACTCCGCCATCAACAAAAGAGGCACTTCCGAATTCGATAAAAGCTCAGTTTTCGACTGATTTCTGGTCTGTAGGTACCTTCCCGAATCAAGAGGGAGCAATGGGACAGTTGATCGACGAGCAGCATCCCATCTTCAACGAATTCGGGTTCCCGACAGAGGGCTATACAAATTATCAGTGGTGGCCGATGGCGACACAAAGAGCAATTATTTTGCCTGAGTATATGGATACGATTGTGACGGAAATGGACTGCTATGCATATCTGCGCCCTATGACGCAGCTTATGGAAGTAAAGTGCGGAGGGGGAAAGCTTATGATCTCCTCCATGGGACTTCAGGATCTGCAGCAGTATCCTGAAGCGAGGGCACTTCTTCGCAGCATTTATGCGTACATGGATTCCGATAAGTTCGAGCCTTCAAAAGAAATGAGTTTAGAAGCTGTGGGATCACTGTTTCAGATTTAGAGATACAAAGGAGAGGTAAAATGGCAAAAGAAATGTGGCAACCCGGGAATATGCTTTATCCAATTCCGGCGGTTATGGTCAGCTGTCAGAGAGAGGGAGAGAAACCCAATATCATAACAGTTGCCTGGGCCGGAAATGTGTGCAGTTCTCCCGCTATGTTATCTATTTCTGTTAGAAAAGAAAGATACTCATATGATATTATCAAGGAAACCGGCGAGTTTGTAGTTAACCTCACGAGCAGAAAGCTGGTAAGGGCTACAGACTGGTGCGGCGTCCGCTCGGGTAGAGATTACGATAAATTTAAGGAGATGGGGCTTACACCTCAGAAATCTACATATGTTTCAGCTCCGGGTATAGCGGAGAGCCCTGTGAACATTGAATGTAAAGTGAAATCTGTAGTGGAGCTGGGAACTCATGACCTTTTTATAGCAGAAGTCATGGGTGTTTCCGTTGATGACAGATATATGGATGAGAATAAGCGTTTTGACCTTAAGAAAGCTGATCTGGTGGCATATTCACACGGAGAATACTTCAGTCTTGGAGAAAAACTCGGTAAATTTGGCTACAGTGTCGCAAAGCCCAGGAAAAACGTGAAAAAGAAAAGGGGGATGTCCAAATGACAATACTGCAGCTTAAATACGTAATAGCTATTGATGAGGAATGTTCAATGAGGAAGGCGGCCGATCGCCTGTATGTCTCTCAGCCGGGACTTTCAAGTGCGGTAAGAGACCTCGAGAATGAACTTGGCATTCAGATCTTTGAGAGAGTACACAACGGTGTTGTAACAACTGCAGCAGGATCTTCTTTTATTGCTTATGCAAGAAGTGCCGTTGAACAGTTTGAGAAGGTTGAGAACAAGTATCTCAACAGCAAGGTAGAGCGCCCTTCTTTTTCAGTTTCAATGCAGCATTATACTATTGCTGTTAATGCCTTTATTGAGACTGTAAAAGAGTATGATCTTGAGGAATATCAGTATTATATCCGTGAGACACAGACCAGCGAAGTGATTGAGGATGTCAAGAACCTTCGAAGTGAAGTCGGGGTTATCGCCTTAAGTGATTTTAACAAGAGCACTTTCAAGAAAATCTTCGCCGATGCATCTTTAGAGTTTCACGAGCTTTTTACCCGTAACACCTATGTGTATTTAAAGAAGGACCATCCACTGGCTGACAGGGAAGAGCTTTCCCTTGAGGATCTTCAGGACTATCCGTGCATGGTCTTTGATCAGGGTGAAAATACATCTTTTTATTACAGAGAAGAGGCTCTTGCTACCTACGACTACAAGAAAATCATATGCACCAATGAGAGAGCGACTTCCATCGAGCTTATGCTGGGCCTTGACGGCTATGCTGTCGGTGTTGCCATGCTGGGTGACAGTCTTAATTCCAGCAAGATCAAGGTTGTAAAGCTTAAGGAAGATGAGACACTGACCTTTGGATACATCTCCAGAAAAGGAAGCAAACTCAGTGATATGGGCAGGACTTTCGTGGAAAAGCTCAGTAATTATTGATAAAAAGGATATTTGAGAATATGAGTACAGCTGAAAAGGTGTTGTTTTTACTTGAATCCAACAAAGACAGCTATACCTCCGGAGAAGAGATGGCCGGGTATTGCGGCGTTTCAAGAAATGCAGTGTGGAAGGCCATCAAGGATCTTCGTGCAAAGGGCTACCAAATTGAGGCAGTCAGCAATAAGGGCTACAAGCTTATAGATAATAACGATATCATATCTGTTCAGGGCATCAGGGCCTGCCTGACGAGAGATTATCCGGAATCAGGCGATATACTTGTTTATGACAGTCTGGAATCCACAAGCACCAAGGCAAAAGAGCTTGCTATGAACGGAGGGAGCCATGGCACGGTTATCATTGCCATGAGCCAGACAGGAGGCAGGGGCAGGAAGGACCATACTTTCTTTTCCCCTGAAGGCGGTCTGTATATTAGCATGATTCTGAAACCTGAGCATTTGTTCAGTACAGACAGCAGAGAGATCACTTCTTTTGTCGGAAAAGCTGTGATAAGTGCAATTAAGGAACTTACCGGTATAGAAGCCTATATTGACGGGATAAATGACCTCTATGTGGACGGAAAAAAGATTTGCGGGATTCTGCTTGAGTCCGGAAGCGAATTTGACAGTAATACCTTGCAGTGGATAGTGGCAGGGATAGGAATTAACTTTGATTCTGACATAGACAGTTTTCCCAATGATGTAAGGGAGAGAGCATCCAGTCTGTTTAAGCCCGGTGAAGCTGCAATCACCAAAAATTCACTGATAGCAAGGGTGATTGAAAAGATAATGGATTGTCAACCAAAATGATTTACAAGGTTGACAATCCATTTTGGTTGTGATACCTTCATATAAGCGCGTAGCAACAAAGCTTCGAATGAAGGCTATGCAGCGTAATAACAGTTGGAGGATATAGACATCATGAGTAGTGCAGAAGTTGTTAAGACAAGAAGAAATTCACAGGTATTGGATCTGGTATATATTTCAATCGGAGCAGCACTTATAGCTATCTGTTCCTGGATCAGCATACCTACAGCAGTACCATTTACACTTCAGACTTTTGCTGTGTTTTTTGTATTATTGTTACTTGGCGGTGAGAGAGGAACTATCGCAACACTTATATACATTCTTCTCGGAGCAATAGGAGTGCCTGTCTTTGCAGGTTTTTCCGGAGGCATCGGTATTCTTTTCGGCAGCACAGGAGGATATATTATCGGATTTTTATTCACCGGACTTATTTATATGCTCTTTTCAAGAGTATTTAAGAAGAGTATTGTAATAAAAATTGCAGCACTGGTACTTGGACTTGCAGTATGCTATGCATTCGGAACTGCATGGTTTATGCATGTTTATATGCAGAATAACGGAGAAGTAGGTCTTTTGACCGTGCTTGGATGGTGTGTGTTTCCATTCATCATTCCGGACCTTCTTAAAATGGCATTGGCTGTTGTAGTAGCAAAGAGAATTGAACCTGTTATCAGGTAAAAAAGTAATTGACATAGCTCTTTTCAAGGAGTAACATCAGCTTCAGAAAAGACAAAGGCGTCTTAGAGTTTGGGCTCTAAGTCGCCCTTTTTTGCATGTTTGAGCTTAAAATGGCCCGCAAAATAATAACAATCCGGAGGGAAGAATGGCTAAGATAAACAGGAACTATTTAAAGCTCCCGGGGAGCTATCTGTTTTCGAGAATTGCAAAGAAGGTTGCGCAATATCAGGAGGAGCATCCCGAAGCAGAGATTATAAGGCTTGGAATAGGTGATGTCACAAGACCTATAGCACCTGCAGTGATAAATGCACTTAACAAGGCTGTGGAAGAGATGGGCAATGAAGGTACATTTAAAGGTTATGCCCCGGATCTTGGCTATGAGTTTTTAAGGAAAGCAATTGCAGAGAACGACTTTGCATCAAGAGGCTGTGATATTTCACCTGATGAGATCTTTGTTTCAGACGGAGCAAAGTGTGACTGCGGAAACATCCAGGAGATCTTTGGCCTTGATAATTCAATAGCTGTCTGCGACCCGGTTTATCCCGTGTATGTGGATTCCAATGTAATGGCAGGAAGAACAGGGGAATTTGACCCTGAGGCCGACAGATATAAGGGCGTCATCTACATGCCCTGCAAGGAGGAAAACGGCTTTGCACCGGAGCTTCCTGAGGAAGTACCGGACCTTATTTATCTGTGCTTTCCAAATAACCCTACAGGAGCTGTCGCAACCAAAGAAAAGCTCCAGGAATTTGTCGATTATGCCAATGAGCATGGCAGCATAATTCTTTTTGATGCGGCCTATGAAGCATATATTTCAGAACCTGATATTCCTCACAGCATCTACGAATGTGATGGGGCAAAAAAGTGTGCGATAGAATTCAGGTCTTTTTCCAAGACAGCGGGATTTACAGGGCTTCGTCTTGGATTTACCGTTGTGCCTAAAGAACTTGAGGCAGACGGCGAAAAGCTCTGGCCACTGTGGGCAAGAAGACACGGAACAAAGTATAACGGCGCACCTTATATCATTCAGAGAGCAGGAGAAGCCATTTATACCGAGGAAGGCAAGGCTCAGGTAAAAGAGCAGATCAGCTATTACATGTGGAATGCCAGATATATTCATGATGGGCTTAAGGAAGCCGGATACCAGGTATCCGGCGGTGTAAATGCGCCTTACATATGGCTTAAGACTCCGAATGACATGACCAGTTGGGAGTTCTTTGATACTCTTCTCGATAAGGCAAATGTTGTGGGCACACCGGGCTCAGGCTTTGGCCCCGGAGGCGAGCACTATTTCAGACTTACAGGCTTTGGCTCAAAAGAAAATACAATAAAAGCTGTAGATAGGATCAAACAATGCAGGATTTAAGTAGAACCGCGCCATACAAGCATCTTGGCGAAGAGTGCGGCGTTTTTGGAATGTACGATTTTGACGGTGGAGATGTGGCAACCTCCATCTATTACGGACTGGTCTCTTTGCAGCACAGAGGCCAGGAGAGCTGCGGTATCGCAGTAAGTGAAACAAACGGTCCAAAAGGAAAGATCCTTAGTTTCAAGGATATGGGACTGGTAAATGAGGCTTTTACTCCCGAAGAGTTGGATAAGCTTAAGGGAGATATTGGCGTGGGACATGTGCGTTATTCTACTGCCGGTAGCAGTACCAGAGAAAACGCGCAGCCCCTCGTGCTTAACTATGTCAAGGGAACTCTTGCCCTTGCCCATAACGGAAATCTTATTAATGCGCCGGAGCTTCGTCATGAGCTTTCTTATACCGGCGCTATTTTCCAGACCACAATAGACTCAGAGGTCATCGCCTATTACATTGCAAGAGAGAGACTAAAGTCAAAGTCTGTCGAAGAGGCGGTAGGAAGAGCCATGCTAAAGATAAAGGGCGCCTACAGCCTTGTTATCTCGTCTCCGAGAAAACTTATCGGTGCAAGAGATCCATACGGCTTTAAGCCTCTTGTTATCGGCAGGAGGGAGAACTGCTATGTCCTCGCATCCGAGACCTGTGCTCTTGACACGATAGGTGCCACCTTTATCAGGGATGTGGAGCCTGGAGAGATTGTCACTATTTCCCCGGAATACGGCATCCGCTCAGATAAGAGTCTGTGCATCGAAGAGAAAAAGCATGCCAGATGTATATTTGAGTACATCTATTTTGCAAGGCCTGACAGCAATATTGACGGCGTAAGTGTCTATGATGCAAGAATTGCTGCAGGAAGATTTCTTGCCAAGGATTCACCTGTGGATGCAGATATGGTGGTGGGCGTTCCGGAGTCCGGAAACGTGGCTGCTCTCGGCTATGCGCTTGAATCGGGAATCCCCTACGGACAGGCCTTTGTAAAGAATTCCTATATCGGCAGAACATTCATAAAACCCAGGCAAAAGAACCGTGAATCCAGCGTTCAGGTTAAGCTCAATGCCTTAAGGAGCGCTGTGGAAGGAAAGCGTATCATCATGATAGATGATTCCATTGTCCGCGGAACCACCTCTGACAGGATTGTTCGGATGCTCAGAGATGCAGGGGCAAAAGAGGTCCATATGAGAGTAAGTTCACCTCCTTTCCTCTGGCCATGCTATTTTGGAACCGATGTGCCTGCCAGGGATCAGCTAATCGCCTACAACCGAAATGTAGAGGATATCTGTAAGATCATCGGAGCAGACTCACTGGCATATCTTGGAATCGAGAGGCTAGAGGAGATGGTTGGCGGGAACCTTGGCATCTGCAAAGGATGCTTTACCGGCAAGTATCCAATGGAACCTCCGACCGCGGATATAAGAGGAGAATTCGACAAATAAAAATTTTTTTAAAAAGTTGTTGACAAGTGTTATTTACTTAGATAAGATTTGAATAACGAAATTGTATACAGGTATTCAATAGTACTCAACAAGGGCGTTGATGGAAAATCTCAGTTAATCTGATGACTTTCTGTCAGCGCCCTTTTGGTATATCAAAATGATCCGCGTTTTGGAATCAGAGCAGGAGAAGAGTTTATGTGTTCAATACTCGGTACCACATCAAAGACAATTAAAGAAAGTGAGTTAAAGCCATTTTTTGACAGGACTGTAAAGAGAGGTCCGGATATGTCAAGGTTGGTGGAGACAGAGATCGGATTCCTTGGTTTCCACAGACTGGCCATCATGGGACTTCATCTTGAAGGCATGCAGCCCTTTGAACTTGGCGAAAACAAAGCAGTCTGCAACGGTGAGATTTACGGCTTCAGGAAGATCAAAAAAGATCTTCAGGAAAAGGGATACTCCTTTAAGAGCGATTCGGACTGCGAAGTTATCCTTCCCCTTTACAGGGAATATGGAAATGAGATGTGGAAAATATTGGGCAGTGAATTTGCCTGCATCATCTATGACAGTGAGAAAAAAGCACTTATAGCCGGAAGAGATCCGATGGGAATAAGGCCACTGTTTTACGGATACGGTAAGGACGGAGCAATAATGTTTGCTTCAGAGGCCTGCAACCTTGAAGGGTTATGCGATAGAATAAAGCCTTTCCCTCCCGGACATTACTACGAGGACGGAGAGTTCGTAAGGTTCGAGAATCTGACAGATGTGGAAGAATACAGCACTTCAAGCGTTGAAGCAGCCTGCAGACAGATCCACGACAGATTTACAAAGTCAGTTGAAGAGCGAATGGATGCTGATGCACCGCTGGGATTTCTTTTATCGGGAGGCCTTGATTCAAGCCTTGTATGTGCGATAAGCCAGAGACTTCTTGATAAGAAGGCTGATGAAGAAAAAACTCCGAGGAAACAGATAAGGACCTTCGCCATCGGAATGGAGAAGGATGCCATAGATCTTAAGTTTGCAAAAGAGGTTGCAGACTTCATTGGATCAGAGCACACGGAAGTATATATGACACCTCAGCAGGTAATAAGCGAACTTCCAAATGTCATAAAGCTCCTTGGAACCTGGGATATCACCACAATACGAGCAAGCATGGGAATGTACCTCTGCTGCAAGTGGATCCACGAAAACACCAATGTTAGAGCGCTGATGACCGGCGAGATCTCAGATGAGCTCTTTGGTTACAAGTATACGGACTTTGCTCCGGATGCTGAAGCCTTCCAGAAGGAGGCAAAGAAGAGAGTTGATGAGCTCTACATGTACGACGTACTCAGGGCT
>JAEEGL011278203.1_pt1 | contig 12802 bp, 10 predicted proteins | sample 9134231 | NCBI WGS metagenome assembly JAEEGL01 (sample SAMN16246548, study PRJNA631951) | gut metagenome | biome: gut microbiome; feature: rumen; material: fiber-attached | host: Bos | place: Iran: Karaj | collected 2018-10
TACCAGACAACCACGTTAAAAACCAGCGAGTGCTTGACAAACCTCGTAAAAAACAAGAACAAATGAATAACGTAGAAACAAAAGTTTACCCAAACAAGCAGGTAAGCGTTTCCTTCATGATTGCAGGAATCGTGTTCTGTATCTGCCTTGTAGCATCCAATCTTCTCGAAACCAAAGTATTCCGTGCATGGGGTTCCATCACATTGACCTGCGGTTTCCTGGTTTTCCCAATTTCTTACATCCTCAACGACGTCATTGCCGAAGTATGGGGCTATCGTAAAGCCAGACTCATCATCTGGCTGGGTTTCCTCATGAACTTCTTCGTAGTAGGCTTAGGAGGCATTGCCTGCGCACTTCCTGCAGCTGTTGAGGGTAGTGACGACGCCTTCAAACAGGTGTTTGCCTTTGCTCCCCAAGTAGCTGTGGCAAGTCTGCTCGCCTTCATCGTCGGTTCATTCCTCAACGCATTGGTAATGAGTAAAATGAAGATGGCAGACCGCCACAAGGGAAAATTCGAATTTCACTTCTCCATACGAGCTGTCCTTTCCACGCTTGTTGGTGAGAGTGCCGATTCCCTCATTTTCTTTCCCTTGGCGTTCTATGTTCTCCCCTACTTGTTTATGGGTGAGCCCCAACTGCCCTTGCCCATCATGTTTGAACTGATGATTACACAAGTCGTTGCCAAAACACTATACGAGATTATTGTATTGCCCATCACCATCCAAGTGGTCAAGTTCGTGAAAAGATTTGACCGCACTGATGTGTACGATGAGAACATCAGCTACAATGCATTCAAAATCAGCGAAATCTAACAATTATCAATTTGTGAAACTATGGGAAAAGTTCGTGAAAACGAGGGTTTACAATCTCTCGGCAAAAAAACAGAATACCGTCAAGACTATGCTCCTGAGGTGTTGGAGACTTTCCAGAATAAGCATCCTGAAAACGACTATTGGGTACAATTCAACTGTCCCGAATTCACTTCTCTGTGTCCCATCACAGGGCAGCCCGATTTTGCCGAAATCCGCATTTCTTACTTGCCCGACCAGCGTATGGTGGAGAGCAAGTCGCTCAAGCTCTATCTTTTCTCTTTCCGCAACCACGGAGATTTCCATGAAGATTGTGTGAACATCATCATGAAAGACCTCATCAAATTGATGGATCCGAAATACATTGAAGTCACAGGCATCTTCACACCCCGCGGTGGTATCAGCATCTATCCTTATGCCAACTACGGACGTCCGAGCACGAAGTATGAAGAGATGGCAAACTACCGACTCATGAACCACAACATGAAGTGAGTCGGAAGGGACATTGGGTCACTTACGCCGCAAAATGATGTAGAGAATGACGGGAGCACCCATAATGGGGGTGATGGCATTAAGAGGAATGACGGTAGTAGGTGGCAAAGTGCAAAGGAGATTGCACAGAAGTGCCAGCACAGCCCCAGTAAGCATGGTGACGGGCAGGAGCACTCGATGATTGGACGTGCCAAGCAGAAGGAATGCCACATGGGGAGTGGCAAGTCCAAGGAAAGCAACAGGTCCGCAATAGGCAGTGATGACAGCCGTAAGCAAACCTGTGGCGAGCAGCAGAAGGTTGCGTGTGCGCTGGATATTCACACCCAGATTGACGGCATAGTGCTCACCCAAAAGGATTGCATTCAGTGGTTTGATGAGCAACAATGCCAACACAAGTCCCATAACACATAAAGTGGCGAAGATAGGCATTTGCTGCATGGAAACGCTGTTGAAGTTACCCATGCCCCAAATAAGGAAACTCTGAATATTCTCTACTGATGCGAGGAAGTTAAGAAGAGAAATGACAGAGGAAGTGATATAGCCCATCATAATACCTGTGATGAGCAACATGAGGTTGTTCTTGAGCAGGGAAGAAAAAAGCAGAAGGAGTCCCATGATGATCAGGGAGCCGAGGAATGCCGCTCCCACAATGGCAAGGTAGCCGCTCCAAGAATAAAGCCCTGCCGTGATGGTGCCACCAAAAGAGAGCATGACAATTGCCACACCAAGATTGGCACCTGATGAGATACCGAGAATAGAAGGACCCGCAAGAGGGTTATGGAAAGATGTTTGCAAGAGGAGACCTGCCGTAGCGAGTCCAGCCCCTGCCAACATTGCTGTGAGTGCAGTAGGCAGTCTGGAGCCCAGAATAATGTAGGAGAAGGCATCGTTGGAGGAGCTTCCCTGCAAGAGCGTCTTCACCACATCGGTAGCGTCAATATGGACGGAGCCAAAGAAGATGTTGAGGATAAATAGTGCAACAACACCCAGAACCAAGAGACTGACACGTACTTTCATATCTATTCCTATCTACTTATTCCTATCTACTTCAGTTTTTCGTAGAAATACATGGGCTCATGGAGCTGTACTTCGGGGTGGGTGATTTGAATGATGTCAGAGAGCATGCGGTCAGGATGGAAGGGAGAGCGTTCGTAGAAGAACGACGTGCGGGTGTTGCAGCCCCATACATTGCCTTTCTTGAAAGCATCAAACCGACGATAGACATCTACTTCAGCTCCCAACTGAGCAAGAGTCATGGTCTCATCCGAGTCATATCGCATCAACCAAATGTCAGCATTGTGGGCAGTGGCATAGACCTGTTCAATCGATAGGGGCACGGAGCCACTCTGCTTATATTCAGGGAAAGCAGTCTGTGCGCCCGCATCAGCATAGAGTTGTCCGATGGTGCTATGTACGCCTGGCTGATACCAGACATTGCCATAAAGTTCTTCGGAGAGGATGCGTGGACAATTATCGGAGTTCTTGACCATTGCGCTCAAACTGTCGTAACGTGTCACCAGCGCCTCAAACATCGCATTGGCTTCTTTCTCCTTTCCAAACAAAATGCCGTAGAACTTCATCCATTCAGCACGTCCCAATGCAGTAGATTCCATATATTCGGCACACTCGACGATGGGCATGCCGAGCTGTCCCAATTTGTCATGTCCCGTGTTGCTCTCGAAAGGTGACACCAGCATGGCATCGGGGCGCAGTTGAATGATTCGTTCCTGATTGGGGGACATACCATTTCCGCAATCCACCACTTCCTTGGTGAGTCCATGAATATACTCCTTCTCACACACACCACCAATACTCTCTTCCATACCAAGTTCGCAGATGAGTCCGCAATGCACAGCGGTGAAAACCAGCGCATTCTTAAGAGGAACATGGATGAGTTGAGAGTTGAGAGTTGAGAGTTGAGAGTTAGGGTCTGATGTCAGGATGTAAGTGCCCAACAGTCCTTCACCCCAAGGATTGGCGAGTTTCACCTCCACCACATTGTCGCCATAGCGCACCATGGTGATGTTCTTGGCATAGCGCATGGGGATGGTGTCGCCTTCGCCCTGGAGTGGTGAAGATGTGTTGCCACCTTGACAGGAGCAGAGCAGCAAGAGCACACAAAGGCATGAGAAGAGATGCTTTTTCATTTCAAATTGTATTATCACCATGATGGTTATAGTTTGACGGTCAGGTAGATTTCGTAGTTACGTCGAGGCATTGGGCGAGACAGAACCGTGACGTATCGTGTGGAATACAGATTGTTGCACACTCCTTTAACGGCACACTCGACTTGCCGCCATCGGAAAGTCTTCTCCAAGGAGATGTCCGTCATGTAGTAGGGTTTCAAACGCCCCGTGATATAGTTGACCTCGTTGCTTGTGGTGGTGTAGCGTTCGGAGTAATGGCACCATTGGTAAGCAAGAGTCCATGTGCGCCATTGGAGACGTGCATTTACATTTGCCGATGTTTTAGGCACATAGCAAAGTTGTTTGCCGTAGCTGGCATCATTGTCGTTTACCTGTTCGCCCACATTCTTTGAGGGTGTCCATGCAAAATTGGCAGCGAAGGTCAGTTTCAGAGCTTTTGCCATCAGCCAGCTTCCCTCCACCGAACTTTCCAAGCCGTAGTTGTGCACTTTCTTCACGTTGGAGGGTTCCCAAAACCCTTTCGTGTTTGGTGTCCACAGAATCCAGTCATGGATGTGGGAGTCAAAAGCCGTGACGTTTCCCCTCAAGGTCCAGTGTTTTTTTTGCACTGCAAATTCCACCCCTGCATCATAGGTGAAACCCTTTTCAGGTGCGAGGTCGGGATTGCCCCCTGGCTGGAAATAGAGGTCATCCATGCTCGGATAGCGGTAATTGCGCGCCACGGAGGCTTTCAGCACAAGATTCCATGGTTTCCAGAGAATCACATCAGCAAACAAGGCTGGGATGGGTGCCACCCAATCGTCCTTGTAAATCTCTTCACGCACCACTGCCGCCATAGAAAAGACATCGACAGGGCGCCACCGAGCCTGCACGTTCACCATGTACTCAGGTCTCCCCTTGTCGAAATTTTTCCCAATGTGAAAGGGACTACGATCATTGCTCCTTACATGATGATAGTAGAAATCAGCTCCCCCCATCAGCATGAAGTTTGAAGACAGCATCCAATCTGCATGGGTTGAGAGGAAAGCCGTATTGGAAAAGCTCCGTGAATTCGTAATTGACGTGTGTGCTTCCTGACGCGTGGTGTAGTATTCATATCCCACATCAGAATAAGAATAGCCCCCCTTGACAGACAGGGCTGTCTGGTCACCCCGCTTGTCCCATTGCAGGACACTGCGCAGCGTATTGCACTTCTGTTCGTTCTTGAAGTCGCTGTCGTCTTTGTAATCGACACTCAAGAAAGGAAGTCCGCGCTTGGAGTGGGTGTACCACAGAAACGCTTTCAAGTCGTCGGTTTCAGACGCCTTGTAAAAAAATTCCTGCAAGACATGAAAGTCATCGAAATAGCCGCTTTTGTTCCGTTCCTCTGGATGGTAGGAATACAGCCAATTCCCATCAGCATCATACACATCGGTTTTCTTGTCAAGGTTGGTGTATTTGTAGTCGTTGTCAGCCTTGGAATAGACGATGCGGGTAGAGGAGGACAGACGGTCATTGACATAGTTCAGCCGCAGAAAATCATCATAGGTGTCGAAAGAACCGATGCCTTGTACAAACTGCATGCCCCACCCTCTCTTTTCGGCAGGTTTGTTCACCATCTCGACAGCACCTCCCAAACCTCCTCCCAGCAAGTTGATGGAGGATGCCCCATGATAGAGGTTCGCCTCATCAATGAAATAAGCAGGGACAGTGGAGAAATCGAGCGTGCCGAGCATGGGCGAATTGATGCGCATGCCGTTCCATGTCACTTGTGTGTGGGATGGCGACGTGCCACGAAACTCCACCAACGATTCGGTGGCACGGCCGTAACTCTTCACAAAAGCAGTGGAGTGCTTCGACAGAACATCTGCCATCGACAGTGATATGTTCTCATGCAGCACCATCGTGTCAAGTTTGGTCATCTCCACACCCACATCCTTGAGGCGACGATGTGCCACCACCTGAACATTGTCCAGATGCACATCCTCCTGAGCCAACGCCATCAGACAAAGCATTGAGCATACTATGGCACACAAACACCTCATAGGGTTTTACTTCTTAATATGATAATCCCAGATGCCATACACCTCGGTGGAGATATCACCCAGATTGGGGGAATAGCCCGTCTGAGCCGTTTGCACCTTCACGAAATCGATGTACTGCAGATGGGCATCCTTGCCATCCCACGTCTTGGCATTACTTATTTTATAGTAACCCATCGCATTGATGTCGTCGAAATCCATGTTCTTGAAATAGTCGGAGCCCTGATTGTCCGCATAGCCCCAACCGAAAGGCGGCTCCATGGTGTAACCACCCTCATACGTGTGGGTATCCTTCAGGCGAGTGCCGAAATAGGTGTGTTCCGTTCCCCCCACCCAGTCTTGCCAGTAGTAGGCATGGGTGTTCCAGAGTGACATGTAGGGCACAATGCCCGTGTCGCCAAAACAATCCTTCCATGCCGTGTGCGACTGAGGGTGTTGAGGTTTGTAGTAGGTGATTGCATACTCCATGGTGCTGTTCTCCGTACCATACTCGCTACCTGCCAATTCATACCAAAGGTCGTTAGGCAAACCATCCCCATTCACATCCTGACTCACCCAGATGATGCCCGGTTCTGACTGATAGCTGAAAGGATTTCCCTTCACAACAAGGTCATAGCCACCAGAATTCTCCACACTATGGTCAAAACCTGCTATGACATAGCCACCCTGTGCACCCATCGACACCGACCACATCTTTTTCCAGTGATCCAGCACCTTGTCACATGCCTCCTCCATCGAAGCACCTCCATGTATGAAATCACCCACAATCGTGTAGCCGTTCACTTGATGCCCAGGTGCTGGCATATACTCATACACCTTGTTGACCAACGACCGACTTTCTGCCGTCACCGCACGACGATAAGTGCCCTCCGTGGGGCACACATTCACGTGAAAGACCTGACTCACCTCACAAGTGTCGTTCCTCATCGTCAACAGCAGCACATGGCTTCCTTGTGAAAGACCATCCGCATCCAGCACACACGACACATCGTCCGATGTCTGTAACCCCATGTCCGTCAACGGCTGTCCGTCCAATGCCCATGTGTAAGTGCCCCCAAGGTCATTCTCTATCATGTAGGCTTTCACCTTCACTGTCCTGCCCTGAGGAATGTTCATGCTCGTCCAGGGGAATTTCCATGCAAACACCGAATCATTCGGTGTGAAGAGTCCATCCGTCGATTCGTTTTCCGACAGCTGCTCCACCTTAATCACCGTAATCTTCAGTTCGTCCGCAGTCGTGCCATAGGAGTTGGTCACTTTCACCTTGATGAAAAATTCACCCAGCTCTTTAGCCTGAAACGTATAGGAAGCCTCAGTACCTATCACCGTGCCGTCCATGCTCCACTCATAGGTGGTGCGCCCGTCCACATGCTCACATCGGGGCACAATCTCCAACTCACTGCCCAGCTCCATCCGATAACGGGCACTCGCCACAGGGAACGTGATAGTGGGTGCCAGTCCCCCCTCTTCCCCTCCATCGTTGTCGCTGCATGCCGTCAACAACAGGAGTGCCATCACACACAAAAAGCCAATTTTATTCATTTGAACGCAAAATGATTAGGGTTGATGCCCACACGGAACTGGTCTATCAGCCTGCCACTCGCATCATAGCGGTACACAGCCCCCGACTGTCCGTAATCCACTGCATCAGCCACATAAATATCTCCATTATAAGGACTCACCCCTATGCCATACAACTTATGACGGCGTCCGTTCGCATCCTTCAGTGCAGCAATGAAGGGACGAACAGGCACATGACTGTCGGTGACATTCATCCTGTAGATATCGTTGTTGATGAGATAAACCACATCCCTCGTGCTGTTCATCTCAATCTGCACGTTCGCCTCGTCAGCATCCAGTTCCTGATCCAATTCCACCACACCCGTCGCGGCATCCAACCGATAGAGGTGAGGGATGTTGTCGCTGAAACTCTCATCCTCCATCGAATACCCCCCATCGGTGATAACCCACAACTTTCCGTACCGGTCAGCCTTCATCGACTTGGGTTGCCAACTGCCAAGAGTGATTTCCCGCACCTTCTCATCCGTTTCTGTATCAAAAACCAAGAGTTTATTGCTGTATGACCAACAATTGGTATAGACAAACCTCCCCACCTGCACCATTTCCTCCGTCGAGCAGTAGCCACGGCTCACCTCCTGTCCCGTAGGCATGGCGCCCGTCCACACGAAGGATTTCGGATTGAACACATTGATGTAGGGCGAATAGAGGTCAGTCACGTATGCCTTGGTGTCACTCACAAAATGAATGTATCGGGGATTGATGATTTTTGTGCCAGCAGTGGTCACCTGCCCCCTCACCTTGAATGTTTCCGCATCAATACCCCAAATGACACCAGAGTTTTCCACAGCAATATAAGCCACCCCATCCCTCAAGATGATGGACTGTCCCGTGTCGCCCAGTTTTCTGCCATTGGCACGCAAAAAGACACCGTTCTCCACCGTTTTCTTCACGGGGTCGTAATACGACAACGACGCATTGCCAGCGTTGAAGTTGCCTTCACAAAGCACAAACACGCCCTGCCCCGTAGCAGAGAAAGACTCCTCTTCCGAGGTGTCATCTGAACCACTGCATGCTACTGTCAGCAACGAGACCGACAGTAGCATGTAAATAAATAACTTCGTAAGATGCATCAATAAGATTAGAACTTAACCACCACGTTGTCGAATGCAAAATACTTAGGCTGTTTCACACCGTAAGAAGACTTGTCGCTTCCATCCATCGTGAAGCCCAGTTTAGTCACCTCACCCAATGAGCTGAGCTCCACCTTCCTCCAAGACTCCAAGAAAGCGCCATCCTTAGCCATATCAACAGTTACAGAACCTGTAGCCACCTCGCCCTTGTATCCGGTAATGGTCAAAGTCAAGAAATCGCCTTTTTCTGTCAATGCCTTTGCTGAACCACCACCATTCTTGGTCACACCCAACTGATAGGTTGTGGGAGACACATCCATAGACTTGATGAGGCGAGGGACATTGTCAGAGAAGGACACTGAGGCATCGCAATAGACTACGGCAAAATGACTTGATCCATTGCTCTGAGGCACTGCCAACTGATAGTCGTAAGTAGCATGGTTCTCAAGGTCTGCATCAATGTAGTTACTGATAGCAACACCACCTTCTGCAAAACCATAGAAACCACCCCATGCCGCTGTAAGGGAGCTGGTCAGTTTAGATGTTGCATCTGACCAAGAATAAGACACAGGGGTTTCACCGCCATCACCATATAACAGTTCACCACCATACTGTGGATTGTCAATCAAGGTTGCCCATTGATTACCCTCAAAATCCAAACGTTTCAAATTCTCGTCATCATCGCTACACGATGTGAACATTGCCATGCTCATTGCCAGCACAGCGAAAGATAAAAAAATCTTTTTCATGAGTTTAAGTTTTTATAAGAAGAATTTATAATGCCCGCACTTTGCAGTGCAAAGGTATGGAATTTATTTCATTTTACAAAGGCATATTGCCATGTTTCTTAGGAGGATTGCTCTGATTCTTGTTGCGCGACATCTCCAAAGCCTGAATGAGACGCAGACGGGTGTCACAGGGCGAGATGATTTCGTCGATGTAACCCAATTGTGCGGCTGGCATGGGGTTGGCAAATTTCTCTCTATACTCCTCAATCTTCTGGGCACGCTCTTCTGGTGTTGCCTTGCGATAGAGAATGTTGCAGGCCCCCTCTGCACCCATCACAGCGATTTCCGCTGTGGGGTAGGCGAAGTTCACGTCTGCTCCGATGCACTTGGAGTTCATCACGATGTAAGCTCCACCGTATGCCTTGCGAGTGATGAGCGTGATTTTCGGCACGGTTGCCTCAGCAAAGGCATAGACGATTTTAGCTCCATGACGGATAATGCCGTTGTGTTCCTGCTGCACACCTGGCAAGAAACCTGGCACATCCTCGACAGCGATGAGGGGAATGTTGAAGCAGTCGCAGAAGCGGATGAAACGGGCAGCCTTGTCAGAAGCATCAATATCGAGTGCACCAGCGAGGAAATTGGGCTGGTTGGCAACGAATCCCACCGTACGTCCTGCCATACGTCCAAAACCAATGACTATATTCTTGGCGAACTCAGGCTGAATCTCAAAGAAGTACTGCTGGTCGCAGACGGGTTCGATGATATTGCGAATGTCATAGGGAATATTGGGGTCAGAAGGCACTACGTTGTCCAACTCATGGCAGATGCGGTTGACCTCATCTGTGACAGGATGTACAGGAGCGTCTTCCATGTTGTTGGAGGGGATGAAGCCTATGAGTTCACGGATAGTCATCAACGTCTCCTCATCGCTGTTGCAGATGAAATGGCTTACACCGCTCACTGAGTTGTGTGTCATGGCACCACCAAGGGTTTCCTTGTCCACATCCTCGTTGGTCACAGCTTTCACCACGTTAGGACCCGTCACGAACATCTGGCTCTGTTCCTTCACCATCAAGATGAAGTCGGTAAGTGCGGGGCTGTAGCAAGAACCGCCAGCACAAGGACCGAGAATGGCGCTGATTTGGGGGATGACACCTGATGCCATTACGTTTCTCCTAAAGATATGTGCAAAACCCGTGAGGGATTCCACCCCCTCCTGAATACGGGCACCACCAGAATCATTCAATCCAATGATGGGTGCCCCGTTCTTCAATGCCAAATCCTGCACCTTCGCTATCTTCTGTGCATTGGCTGCCGAGAGTGAGCCGCCCAGCACGGCAAAGTCAAAGGCATAGACGAATACGATGCGTCCATCAATCTTGCCATAACCAGAAATGACACCGTCACCTTCAACGCGCTTATTCTCCATGCCAAAATCATTGCAACGGTGCACCACGTGCTTGTCCATCTCCACAAATGTGCCACGGTCGAGCAGCGTTTCTATTCTTTCTCTTGCTGTAAGTTTCATAATTCTTAATTTTCAATTTTCAATTTAATCAGTGCCTGTTCCACACGGACACTGTCGCCCACATTCACTAACACATCTTTCACGGTACAGTCAGCATTTACTTTGTAGTTCGACTGCATCTTCATGGCTTCCATTGTCAGTACGGTGTCACCTGCCTTGAGCGTGTCGCCGGGCTTTACGTAGATGTTGACAATCTTGCAAGGCATGGGTGCCGTGATGACATCTGCCTGCACCGAATCCTGAGAGCCTCCACGACGCATCTTCATATACTTCGCCTGTGAGTCGAGCATATCAATCTGATAAGTCGAGTAGTTCAAGTTCACACGGTAGTGCTTCTCCCCACTCTCTCGGATGAGTTCGGCATTGTACGAATTTCCGTCGTAGATGAGGGAGCAGGTGCCATTTTCCAGCATCGCCACATCCACATCATACACCTTCCCGTCAATGTCTATCTTCACTTGGTTGCCCTCCTTGCTCAGCAAGGTCACTTCCAAGGTTTTATTTCCTACTTGTATTTCCATCTTACTTTAATCTCTTAACTATTACACTCTCAGCACACCCTTCTGCAATCCGAATGCCCTCCAACGGCTAATGGCTGTATTCTCCGCTGTAGGCATCGTGGGTTTATTCTCTTCGAGACTCATCAGATAGTCGATATATGCTGCAATGACCGCCATCGGTTCCGAGTCATTCTTGAAGCCCGGACGAGGACGCAAACGGTCTTGGTTGCGCTCGATGAAGTAGGTGTTGTAGTTACCTTGCTTGAAATCAGGCACATCAATGATGCGGCGGAGATAACGGATATTGGTGGTCAACCCCGTAATCTTATATTCATACAACACGCGGCGCATACGTTCAATGGCATACTCACGGCTGGTGGCCCACACAATGAGTTTGCCAATCATCGGGTCATAGTGAACAGGAATTTCATAACCTTCATACACGTATGAGTCTATACGCGTGCCGATACCATGTGGTTCGGTAAGCTGCTGAATCACGCCTGGCGATGGCATGAAGTTATGTTCCGTATCCTCTGCACAGATACGGCACTCGATGGCATGACCACGCTGACGGATATCCTCCTGACGATAGTGCAATTGTTGTCCATCGGCAATGAGAATCTGCTCCTTCACCAAATCAATGCCCACCACTTCCTCTGTGATGGGGTGCTCCACCTGCAGACGTGTATTCATTTCCAAGAAATAGAACTTATGGTATTTATCTACAAGGAATTCAATCGTACCTGCTCCTTCATACCCCACAGCACGGGCAGCAGCCACAGCCTTGGCACCCATCTCCATGCGTAGGTTATAGTCGATGAACGGGCTGGGACTTTCCTCAACAATCTTCTGATGACGACGCTGCACGGAACACTCTCGGTCAAACAGATGCACCACGTTGCCATGCTTGTCACCCAGAATCTGGAACTCGATGTGATGAGGTTCCTCCACAAACTTCTCGATATATACGGTATCGTCGCCAAAACCCGACATAGCCTCACTGCGAGCTGCGTTGTACATCTCCACCACATCCTCTTCCCTCTCGATGAGGCGCATGCCCTTACCACCACCTCCCATCGAGGCTTTCAGCATCACTGGGAAACCCATCTTCTTTGCCACCTTCACAGCCTCTTCCGCTGATTTGAGTGGCTCTTCCGTACCAGGCACCACAGGCACACCAGCCTCAATCATCTTCCTACGGGCACTGATTTTGTCACCCATATCCTCCATCGTTTCAGGACGAGGGCCAATGAAGATAAAGCCTTCCTGCTCACAACGGCGTGCAAACTCCGCATTCTCCGAGAGGAAACCATAACCTGGATGGATGGCATCCACCTTGTGCTTATGGGCAGCCGCGATGATGTGGTCAATGTTCAGATAGCTGTCACTGCTTGCAGCGCCACCAATACACTCAGCCTCGTTGGCAAAAAGAACATGACGGGAGAGTCGGTCAGCCGTGCTGTACACAGCCACCGAGCGGATGCCCATCTCATAGCAACTTCTCATCACACGGATGGCAATCTCCCCACGATTCGCTACTAATATTTTTCTAATCATAACTTCATTTACATTTCCTGTTCCGACAACTCGTTCGCTTCCATCAGCGCACAGTCTTCAGTAATCTGCTTAAGTGAGACTGCTGCCATATTGAGTGTACGGAAACATTGTTTCAGCATCGCCTGTGCAGCAGGTGTCTTTGAGCCTATACGGTTCTTGATGTTGAAGAGTTCCTTTGTAATGCCCAACAATTCGTTGGTGGGCAGGAACGTCTCTCCAGAAGCAGTGTCGATGGTGTTGTCAATCTGCTCCATGATGGCAGATGCACCTTCCGTCTTCTGACAATCGTCAAACGACTGGTTGACCAACTCTGCCACATCACCTTTCAGCTGCCGCATCAAATCTATGTATTGTGTATAAGTTGAA